>Ga0187886_1001039_pt1 | contig 27502 bp, 27 predicted proteins | sample June2016WEW_20_1_FD_133001 | JGI IMG/M metagenome (GOLD analysis project Ga0187886, IMG submission 133001) | Peatland microbial communities from SPRUCE experiment site at the Marcell Experimental Forest, Minnesota, USA - June2016WEW_20_150 | ecosystem: Environmental > Terrestrial > Soil >...
AAACCTTAAGAACTGCTTGGTAGAGCGCTCGAATCTGCACATCCGAAAGAGAGGAGGCTCTAGAAAGCGGATGGATCTTCGCTAACCACAGAGCTTCATTAGCGTAGATATTTCCCAATCCTGAGATCATCTTTTGATCCATTAAAACATCCTTAATTCTTCTTGAAGACTTTCCCATAATCCCCGCAAACTTCTCTGGAGTAAGATCTTTAAGAGGCTCAGGACCGTATTCGCCCACGATCTCGTCAAGCTCCTTATCAGATTCGATCAGGTTGACATAACCAAACTTGCGCAAATCGTTGAACCGCAGCTCACGTCCGTCTGAAAGCGTTAAAGTGGCGTGCCAATCCGGATCCTTGGGGTCAGAAGGTTTACGAAGAATCAGTTGACCAGTCAGCCTAAGGTGCAAAACCAGATTCTCCACACCCGATAGCCTAAGGATCAAAAGCTTTCCTCTTCGCTCAACCGCTGTAATTTTCTGATCTTTGATACGACCAGCAGTCTCTGCAGCAGGCGGACGAATCATCTTCGGAGTATCCGTTTGGATATTGATAATAGAGAGCCCAACCACCTCTTTCTGTAGCTGCTTCCTAATTGTCTCAACCTCAGGTAGTTCAGGCATGCAAAGTAAGTATAACCAAAGAATTATTTACTCTTAAGCTTAGAATCAACAAAAGATTTGAACCCCTTCCTAAATCTATCTTTAGAAAACTTTTGGGCCTGGGCACGACAATCCCCAGCCTTGTACTTAGTCGGATCAAATGATTCCCAAACTTTTGCTAAGGATTCCGGAGTGCTTTCAGAGAAGAACTCACCTGTCTTTCCAGCAACAATTGTTTCCTTTGCACCCCCCTTATCAAATGCGATCACTGGTTTGCCAAATGACATTGCCTCAACTGGAACTATGCCAAAGTCCTCATCTGTGGGAAAAATCACCGCCTGGCAATCAGAATAAATGCTTGACAATTTATCATCCCCAACAAAGCCCAAAAACTCAATCGTTGGACCAGCGATCTTTTTAAGCCGTTTTTCTTCCTCTCCCGTCCCCACAATTTTAAGAGAGACGCCGAGACGATTGGCTGCCTCAATCGCTAAGTCAATTCGCTTGTAGCGCAGTAAGCGGGAAACAACGAGGAAATGCTTTGAATGACTAGGAGATTGAGTACCTGAATAATTCTGGGTATTGGGGAGTTCAACCGGAGGGTAAATCACCGTCGCATCCCGCCGGTAGAACTTCCTAATACGGGAAGCAGTTTCCTTGGAATTTGCTACTAAATAATCGGGGCGCTGGGCTGCCTCATAGTCCCAAACACGGAAGAAGTTGTCCAAAACCGCCAGTATAGGTTTGTAAATCCAAAGTCCGCGACGGTTGATTGTGGTTTCGTAGTGGTAGAGAAACCGCGGAGGAGTATGGATGTAGGAAATGTGCAAAGTTCTCGGTCTAACCAAGACCCCCTTAGTGAAAAAAGCAGTCGAAGAGATCACCAGATCGTAGGCAGATAGATCGAGCCGCTCAAAAAGAAGGGGGTAAAACGCTGTGTAGTACTTCATCACAGGGATCCTGGGAAGCTTGAAGGGGCGGATATCCCAGTTGCGCATCCTTAGCGGAAGCTTGGTTGGATCATAAAGAGAAGTGTAAACATGGGAGTAAGGAAAGATCTCGTGGATCGCCTCCAACACCCTCTCCGCCCCCCCGTATTGGTTTAAGAAATCGTGAACTAAAGCAACTTTCATATTAGTTTCATCTGACTCTCCTCTTCCTTCTCCTTCTGTTCTTCACTAATCTTCCTAAGAAGGGATTTGAACCCCCACTTTTCAAACAGAGTCTGAACTTCGGGGCGCTCAAAACCATCAAACCGAAGATCCTCCAGACTAACATCAACTGGGACATCCGTTACAATCTTGGCAAGTTTGTAGGAAAGATCTGCGTGAACGTGATCACTGGTAAGTTTTTGGGCCACGGAGGAATTCAGATCCGAAAGATGGTTGTAAATTTCGGAGACGGTTCCGTACTTCTTGACCAATTCCGCAGCGGTTTTCTCTCCAATCCCCCGTACTCCAGGAATATTATCGCTTGGATCCCCCCGCAGGGCCTTGTAGTCCACCAATTTGGGGGGCTTAAACCCGTAACCCTCGAAGAACTCCTTTTCCCCGTAGAGCTTTGCATTTTGCTTCCCTACCGCCGGCAAGTAAAATCGTACATTCCCCCCGATGAGCTGCATCATGTCACGGTCGTTGGAAGCAGCAAGTACCTCAATCCTCCCCGAAAACTTCTCTGCAAGCGTCCCAATTACGTCGTCAGCCTCAAAGCCTCCTACCTCAACTCTTTTGATCCGAGCCACTTTAAGAAACTCGTCAAGAAGGGGGAGCTGCGCGTCAAATGCCTTCTGCTCCTCCGGAGGCATAGGAATCCGAGTAGCCTTATATTCAGGAAATTCAACCTCACGGAAAAGTTTCTCTTTTGACTCCATCGCCGCTGCAAGGTGGGATGGTGTAAGCTCCTTCGTCAACGCAAAAAGCATTGAGGCAAAACCATAGACGGCGTTAATGCTACAACCCCCAGGAGTAGTCAGTTCCATCGGAAAGGCATGAAAGGAACGGTGGAAAAAATTGAAGGTGTCGATCAGAACCAAACGGTTCATTCTTTACTTGATGAGGCTCTTAAAATCTTCCTCTTCAAGCGTTTCCTTTTCCAAAAGAGCTTTCGCAACACGATCAAGCTTATCCTTATTCTTGCTCAAAATACCCTTTGCCTGGACGTAAGCAGCATTAAGAATCTTCATTATCTCTTTATCAACTTTCCCCGCAATCTCCTCAGAAGGGTATCCTCCCGACTCGCGAAAGACCCCAAACCATTCCATCTCCCCGAAAGAGAGAGAAATCGGACCAAGCTCAGACATCCCCAATTCTGCAACCATCTTGCGTGCAATCCCGTTTGCCTGAGCAAGATCGGAAGCCGCTCCCGCACTAAACTCGTTAAAGATCAAATCCTCCGCTGCACGCCCTCCCAAAAGGGAAGAAATGCTCTCCAAAAGCTCAGTCTTGGTATGGTGGTAGCGATCTCCTACCGGAGGAATCTCTGTAAATCCTAAAGCCAGGCCCCGGGAAACAATGCTTACGCGATGGACAGGATCCATATGTGGAAGCTGGGAAGCCACAATTGCGTGGCCCGCTTCGTGGTATGCGGTCATCCTCCGCTCCTCCGGGGACTGCAGGCGCTTCTTCTCTGGGCCAAGCTTAACCTTGGTTGCGGCCTCTTCAAAGTCGGACATGTCAATTACATGCTTATTAAGACGGGCCGCAAGGATCGCCGCCTCATTGAGCATATTCTCAATATCGGCTCCCGAAAAGCCCACGGTGCGCTTAGCAAGCTTATCCAGGTCCAAACCAGGCGCGACGGGCTTGCCGCGGAGGTGAATTTTAAAGATGGCCTTACGACCCTCGATATCAGGAAGATCAAGCACGACCCGTCGATCAAAACGGCCAGGCCTAGTTAGGGCTGGGTCAAGGAGCTCGGGACGATTAGTCGCAGCCAGGACAATCACATTGTCGCTTTGAGTGAATCCGTCCATTTCGGTAAGAATCTGGTTAAGAGTCTGCTCCCGCTCCTCGTGGCCTCCGGTAATTCCCATTCCCCGCTGACGTCCGATTGACTCAATTTCGTCAATAAAAATAATTGAAGGGGAATTGCGCTTGGCGGTGTCAAAAAGATCCCGTACCCGTGCCGCACCAACCCCTACCAACATCTCCATAAACTCCGAGCCAGACATGGAGTAAAAAGGAGTATTCGCTTCCCCTGCAACGGCGCGCGCAAGCAACGTTTTGCCTGTCCCTGCTGGTCCCACGAGCAAAACTCCCTTAGGAATCCGCGCCCCAAGCGCACGGTACTTCCCGGGATTCTTAAGGAAATCAACAACTTCCAAAAGCTCCTGCTTGGCTTCATCCACTCCCGCTACATCATTAAAAGTTACTCCGTGCTGGCGGCCGCGAACGAAAAGTTCGGCGCGGGAACGGCCAAAAGAAAGAATATCTTGTGCCCCCCCACGCGCCTGCCGCAGAAAGAACAAGAAGATTAGTGCAATTAGAATTACAGGAAGGAAATTAACTAAGAGGTCCAACCAAGGAAAGCCCTGCTTGACTGTAACACCGCCGGAAATTGAAGTAGGATCCAGCCCCGCTTGGGTTAGCGTTTGCAAAAAGCTAGCCCCCGTTTCCAACGTGGCAACATCCTTTTCTCCACTCTTTAAAGTTACTGTGAGACTAGTCCCCTCCTCAACAATACTCGTCACCTGCTTCTGCTTGACTAACGAAATTACCTGGGAAACGGGGATTGTTTTGGGGGGTTGAGAAAGGGGAACCAAAAAAGACCATACCACCAGGGCAATCAAAGCAATAACCAAGGTTCCCTGCAGAAAACTGACCCAATTCGGGACTTTGGGACGCGGCGACCTAAAACTTGTAGAAACTTTTTGCTTTTGGTCCATAAACGTAATCAACTGCTTTCTGGCAAGTTTTATGATCCCGGTCGAAGTTGCCAGAACAAGGGTTTAGCTAGAAGAGGAAACCAGTACATCTTGTTCGATGGAATGCTGAGAAATCCCGAACAGATTCATTTTTGATTTCACTTCTTTCAAGGTATTTGCAGCATTTTCACGCGCTCTTTTGGCACCCTCCATTAACGCCTTCTCTACCAGCTCATAATCCTTCTCAAAAATCGCCCTTCTACTCTGCAGAGGTTTCAAAAACGCAGATATATCTGCCGCCAACTTATTTTTCATCTGCTCGTTAGAAAGCACTCCATTTTTATAGGCAGCTTTAAACCTTTTCTTGGTAGCAGAAGTACTAACCAGATCCATTAATTCGAAGAGATTTCTAATACCAAGATCGTTGGTAACTGCTCCACGGATCTTAGCTTTAACTTCCGCAGGAGAATCTGTTAGATAGATAACATACATCGGACCGTCAGACTTAGACATTTTTGCATCAGTGCCTTTTAATCCAGGCACCTTCGCAACATCCTTCCGGCCTTTGAGAGTTCTTGGGCGGGGAAACGTAGAACCAAATTTACTGTTAAACCTCCCGGCAAGTTCTCGAACAAACTCCAAATGTGGAAGTTGATCATAACCTAATGGAACGATGGTACCTTTCTGAGCGAAGATATCGGCAGCCATAAGTGCGGGGTATGCCAACAACTCTAAGTTATTATTAGATCTTCCTTTCGATTTATCTTTGTACGCAGGCAAACGCTGCAACCGCGGAACCATAACAAAATTCATTAATAGAGTAAACAACTCACTAACCTCAGGAATAGAAGACTGAACGAAGAGCGTGCACTTCTTAGGATCAAGTCCCGCCGCAAGATATCCAAGAACGACATCACGAATGTAGCTTGATAAGTTTTTGCACTCTTTCTGATCTAAGGCGGTTAGTGCGTGCAGATCAGCAACAAAAACGTAACAAGGGTATTTCTCCTGCAAATTGAGGAGATCAGCTATTGCGCCAAAATAGTTCCCCAGGTGCAATTTACCGGTAGGGCGGATTCCTGTAACGACTATTTCATTTTTTTCCATATTTACCTACTTATCCTACCCAAAAGACCTGCTCAACCACAAGCCAAAGTTCCCTAAGTCTATATATTATACATTTGAAATCCCAGTATCAAAATATCCGTGATGGTGGCTAGGGTCGGGATCGAACCGACGATCTCGGCTTTATGAGGGCCTTGCTCTACCGCTGAGCTACCTAGCCGTGGTTGCGGGCCCTGGAATTGAACCAGGTCCTCCTGGTTATGGGCCAGGCGTGGTAACCGTTCCACCAGCCCGCTGCGGCAACTAATTATACAACGGTCGAGAAACATATGTGTCGTTAGGTTCAGCGTGAACCAAAACGTCCGACAGGAAAGTTAGTTCCCAAAGAAGAGGGTTCGCCACTGCTCCCAGTATGAAGTAGTTGAAGTAGAAGCAACAGACCCGGAAGACGGAGATGTGTCGCCCTGATTCAACACAGTAAAAAGCTCTTTTTTCTTCTTTTCCCAATCAGGTAGAACCACAATTTCCTCACCAGGCTTGGTAAGTCCAAGTTGCTCAAGTGCCTCCTTGTAAATAAAATCCGAAGATTTGCGATAACTAAGATCTGTCTGATCACTACTAACCTTTCCCCTAAGTGCGTCGACCTGGGAACGTAGGGCACTTAACGCACTTTCTTCTGATCGAATCTTTAAAAAACTCTGAATAGAAAGATAGACAAGAAGGATAGAAAAAAGGGGCGGCAGGAGGCGGAGGGCAAGGCGTTTCATTAACACTATCTTAGCAAGGTAGGGATAGGAGTTGACATCCCTATGGGTTAGTGGTAATCTATTTACTGAAGTGACTCCGTTGAGAGAAGCGCACCAAAAATTTATCGACCATCTTAGGGAGAAGAATCGCTCCCAGTCTACCGTTTTGGCATACGGTAAAGATATTGATCAGCTTATCGGTTTTCTGGAGGAACTTGAGAAAGCACACATTACCGAAATTACCAAAGATGACATTGAAGCCTTTATGGCTAAGCTCCTAAAAAATGGCTATACCCCAAAATCTGTTTCGCGAAAAACTAATGCAGTCAAGACCTTTTTCCGCTTCCTAAAGGTTAACGAGTACATTACTGACGATCCCGCCCTTCTCGTTTCCCATCCGCGCTTCGAAACCAAGCCCCCAAGGATTCTCTCTGAAACGGAGTACCGAGCGCTTCGCGACGCCGTTCAAAACGATATTCGAACCTATGCAATCGTTGAACTCCTACTCCAGACCGGAATGCGGATCGGAGAGTTGGCCCGCCTTAAAATGAGTGACATCAAATTTGGCACCGGTGTAAGGGCAGGCGAGGTCCACATCGCTCCCTTCAACCGCCATCCCGAGCGCAACATCCCACTCAACTCGCGATCCCAGAAAGCCCTTAAGGCCTACTTGGAAGAGCGCCCTCAGAAGAAAGAGGAAAGCGTCTTTATTACCCGAACAGGCAAATCCCTCCTGGTCCGCAACATCCGTGCCACAATTAAGCGCTATCTAGAGTTAGCAGGAATTGAGGACGCAACCGTCAATGATTTGCGCCACACATTTATTGCCCAGCACCTTAAGCGTGGGGCTTCTCTAGTCTTGGTTTCCAAAATCGCAGGACATCGTCGCCTCTCCACGACTGAGAAGTACCTTCAGCACATTGAGGTTACCGCTCCACAGGAGAAAATGGAGCTTGCTGAGCTTTAACACCATAAACTATTTCATAGAAAAGGGGTTAGCCGCGGAAGCGGATTTTTGTTTTAACAACGTACCAACAGACACCCTTGGTGAGGTGGCCGACTTACTCTTTGCGATTGGACGTCACTTCACTCTCCGAATGTGAGTAGAAAGAATTAGCGTCCAGACTGAGACTAGCAACCATTGGGTGGAGGCCAACCAAACATCTCCGTAGAATGCACCATACGCTGCCAATCCCAAAGCAACTATAGAAAGAACGTCCAAAAGAACGTGTAATTGAGATCGATAAGGATCAAGAAAAGACAACTTTTTTCACCACCTTTCTGGTGGGCGCGGAAGGATTCGAACCTTCGACCCTCAAGGTATAAGCTTGATGCTCTACCGCTGAGCTACACGCCCAATTCTAGCGTACAACCGTTCCAGGCTTTACCTTCTCCTCTGGAGCAATTAACACAGGACGTCCATTGTCATCCGCAGCCAAAATCATTCCCTCGGAAAGAACTCCACGAAAATCCCGGGACTCGAGATTAGCAACAACCACGACGCTTTTGCCCAAGAGCTCGTAGGGCTGAAGAAACTCCTTTACTCCGGCAAGAATGGTACGCAACTTATCTTCCCCCAGATCAACCTCCAACTTATAAAGCTTATCTAGCCCCTCAATTTCTTCAACGTTCTTAATTTTTCCTACGCGAAAGTCAAATTTTTTAAAATCCGAAAAAGGAACCACGGGGTAATAGTAACACCTACAGAAACGAAAACACCACGGGCATTAGGACCTTATAATTCTGTCAGGCAACCTCAGAATTACCAATCCCCCGCCTTAACGTGATCTGCAATATGCTTCTTTAAATCCGCAATATCCTCCTCGTGACGCTTATGCAACTTTTCCCAAAGAATAGAGCACTCAGGACAGTCTTTAGAATCCTCCTTGTAGTACTGATCGTAGCGCCAGACGGAATCCATCAACTCAGAGATTTGTTGGATGAGATTGTGATGATGGTTAGGTGTAGTAACGATATTAATCACCCCCTTTTTCAAGGAGAAGGATAGCAGATTATGAGTAAAGAAGAAGCCATTTCAAGACAAAAAGGAGCTGCCCTGTTGAAGAGAGCATAACTTACCGATGCTCAGGTCAACAGGGCAGCCCAACTTTTCCCCACAAAAAGCGGGGAAGGGCGATTACCCTCTCTTTAGGTAAGGAAGACCAGTGCGAGGATTCTCCTCGACTTTCATTCCAGCGGGAACCGCATCCATAGACTCAGCTCGAACATCTGGAGCAAAGAAGTAGATCGTCTGCTTCTTTCCAGTGTTCTTAAGAGTCACAGTCTTGCTGTGTAGGTAGTAAGTGCGACCGCTTTTCTTTGAAACGTGACTGTAAGCCATGAATTTTCACCCCCTCTCAAAACAATAAAAACCGCCCTCGAGGAACTTCAACCCCTCGGGAAGGGCAGCAACCTTAATTTACAGGAAGCGTATCAGGATTGTCAAGAGAGGGCTACAGGAGTGTAGCAAACGGGCGCTTTTTGGCACTCAAACGAGGGTTTATTAATTTAAAAGATAGATCACGAAGAAACCAACTAAAAACTAAGGATGTTGCGGCATAAGCTTACTCAAGTCCAATCCTTTAATCACAATCTTGCCGTCCTTAACCGCAAGCTCTCTCATTGGGAAATCTTCAGCAGTGGGCTTACCCAAAAGCTCTTTCGTTCCAAAAATCTCCCCTACAATCCCTTCCACAAACACCCCCGGAACCGGCAAAGCTCCGAGCCGTGCGGTCAACACCTCAAATTGAAAACTGCCCACCGTCTTATTCAAAGCGATACGAGCGTAAAGGGGAGCATCGTTTGGCACTAGGATTACTTCAAGCGCCACAATCCCTTGTTCAAACTTAACCAAAATTTCCTTAACCGGCAAACCGGACTGGGAAAACATGCTTGATATGAGCGAGTTCACCTCATCATCCGTAAGAGTGACATTTATCTTTCCAGAGGTTTCTCCTAGCGAGCCAAACTTCTCTGTGAGCTGTTTTTCGGAAGATTTTTTGTAAGAGAAGTCTTCTGCAACAGCTGGGGTTTTAAAGATATCGGAAAGAACAGGAACTTTAACTATCCCGGTTGCGGAAATTGCCAAAACCCCTACTGCCACTAACAAGAATGGGAAAATAACAACTCCCACAAAAACCCCAAAAATCCCCCAAAGACATCCCCCCCATCTTTTCTTAACCTCGGGCTTTACGGGTGCAACCAAAACCTCTTTATTTTTTAGATTTCCTTGTGGTTCCACTACTTAAACTTTAACGGAACCGAAACCAAATCCACAATCGAACCGTCTTTGGGGGAAGTGTAGTAAACCTCAAGCGTTCCTTCACTACTTGAGGTAGAGAAAGTTACAGGGGTATCAAAATAACCGAGGCCATCTGCACCAGGAGCACTGTAAACGATAGGAGTTTGGAGAAGAACTTTCCCATCCGCGGTTTTTAAGCGTACAACAATCGTATTTTCAAAAGCCCCCTGTGCCGAGCCAGAAACGTGAAAAGAACTACTTACCTTGTCTCCAGGCCAAGGCGTATCCAGAAAAATATCCTTCCCCCAAGGAGCAGCAAGAGTCCCATCCAAAAACCTTAAACTTGCCACGAAAGTGTCGTAGAGGGGGAGATTTGCTGTATATCCATCCGGAGAAGAGAGCAACACAATTGAATAAGTGCGGCCGAATTTTTCTAGCACAACTGCCACCTGGTGGTAGTTAGAGAAAAACATATCGTCTGAGGGAAATATACCTTGTACCTTAATTGCTGAGTCTCCCCCGACTGTCACCGTAGTGGTTGAGGTATTCTTCAAATCATTAAGGTAACTAGCAAGAAGGGTAGCGCTACTCTGGCGTGAAACTGATATTGCAAAAACCCCAGGGTACTCACTTGCCTTAGGAATAGGAAAGGCATCAAAACCCACATTAAGCTGGGAAGGATCGAAATTGCGCGTGTACCAACCTTTGGGATAGCAAACTGAGTATCCCTGCCGCGTGTTAGTAAAAGTTTGAGCCGGGCAAGTCACTTCCTGGGAGGATTGCTCAGAACTCCCTTTATTAGCGCCAGTTACCTGATCAATCCAACTTAAAATTTGGGTGTGAAAAAACAGATATGCGCCACTTCCGACTAACACCAAGAGTAAAACAATAATTAAAACAAGAAGGCGTTTGTGCACCGCAGTTATTATGGCAAATGGCCTTCCCCAAGAACAACTTTCCGGGCTAAACCAATCCAAACACAGTGACAACACCTAAAGTAGTCAAGATCAACCCTGCGACAAGGTGCAAAATACGAGTGCGTTGGTACTTCCACTGAGCGGCGTCTTCAACGTTCGTAAAACCGAAGTAAAGGAGAAAAGTAAGAATTATAAGGGGAAGGACAAAGAAAACATTGTACAAAAGCAAATAAGGAACTACTCCCAAAGTCGTAACCTTATTTGCAAGGAGCCCCAAGGCAAAGAAGTACGGCCCACCGGTACAAGGGAGCTCGAAAAGTGTCACGGCAAAGCCTGCGATAAATGCTCCTACCGGAGAAGTAACGGCAGAAAGAATGTCTTTAAGAGTATGCCTCCAACGCCGTGGGATCTCCATCACAAACCCACCACCGCCATACCAAATATAATCTTTGATATTCAGCAATCCCACAACAATCGCCAGACCTCCTACCAACTTGTAAACCAGAGATGATAATCCTGAGATCCGAATCGCCGAGAAGATCCCCAAGCCAAAAATAAAGTAGGAGAGGTACACCGCAAGGATAAAAGCAAAGCCTGCCCGAAGCGCCCGCCCCTTCTTTCCAGCCAAAAGAAGCGCCGAGAATAGCATCAAAAGGACCGTAATTGCACAAGGATTGATGGAATCAACTAAGGCGGCACCAATGATTGTAAGCAAAGACCCCGCTCCAACTCCCCCAACCGTACAAGTACCCCCCAAAGAACAAGGAGTTTCTGACGTTCCTGAGGCGTTAGATACGCTAGGCCGCGGACAAGATGAGCTGGGAGACCCAATAATCTTATTTTCCAAGCTCCCCAAGATCGGTTTTTCCCCAATCAAGTAGGATTTGGAGAGAAACACTGCCGGAATTCCACGATCTGCTACGGAAATGCCAAATCCTTCAAAATATTGGTTTAGAAGAAGGGCGTTATCACGGTTATTGTAAATCTCAAACCTTTTAATTTCCAAGTTAGGGTATTTAGAGGAAAGTTGGTCCAAAAACGGGGAAACTTTCTCACACTGAGGACACCCATTCCCGTAGAAGTAGTAGATGCAGGCTGAAGTATTTCCCTGAGCACGTACAGGCTGTATCCAGAGAAAAAAGAACAAAGATAGCGTAAAAATCAAACGCAGGATTTTCATCTTACAAAGTATATTAAACCTTTCATGTTGCTAGCCAGCTTTCACTTTTGCGAAAGTAATGCCGTGGATACCTTTGTGGAACTTTCTCTCATTCTCGCTTTGGCCGCAGGGATCTCGCTATTAATGCGGGTCTTTAAGCAACCTCTAATCGTTGGATATATTCTCACAGGACTAATTGCTGGTCCCTACCTTCTCAATTTAGTTCACTCCTCCCCCACCCTTGAAGTTTTTTCAGAACTGGGGGTAACTGCTCTGCTTTTCATTGTGGGTCTCAACTTAAGTCCATTAATCGTTCGAGAAGTAGGGAAGACTTCCTTAATCCTGGGGTTGGGGCAACTTATTTCCACCTCGGTTCTGGGGTTCCTTCTTTGCCGCATCTTGGGCTACAACCCAACCGTTTCCCTTTACCTTGCTACCACTCTCACATTCTCCAGCACAATCATTACCCTCAAATTACTTTCCGACAAAGGGGACACTGAAAAGCTCTACGGAAAGCTTTCCATCGGAATTCTTCTAATCCAAGATGTTGCGGCAATGGTTGCCCTGCTTCTAATCCCAGCCCTTGCTGAAAATACTCTGCCAACCGAGCTTATCCTTTCATCCGCCACCATCATTCTAAAAGCAGCGATACTCATAGGTGCGCTCTACTGGGTCGGTGCTAAGGTACTCGCCAAATTGAGCAATTTTGGTGCTCAATCTCAAGAGCTCCTTTTTCTCTTTTCCGTTGCTTGGGGTATTGGCCTTGCAGCACTATTCCACTATCTCGGGTTCTTTCCAGAAATCGGAGCCCTAACCGCAGGAGTATCCCTTTCGGCAACGCCCTACGCTGTTGAAATCAGCTCTCGAATGAAACCCATCCGGGACCTTTTCGTTGTTCTCTTCTTTGTCCTTCTAGGCTCCCAACTCACCCTACGGGATCCTAGAGGAATGCTCATAACCGCGGGTGTACTTTCCCTGTTCGTCCTTCTCGTCAAGCCCATTCTCGTCTTTCTAGCCACAAACATCCTAGGACACACCAAGAAAACCTCCTTTCTGGTTGCCCTGGGAGGAAACCAAATTGGTGAGTTCTCCTTTATCATCGCCGCCTTAGGAGTTTCGGTCGGACATCTCTCCCAAGACATCCTTGCTCTCGTAACCCTTGTCGGACTCGTCACAATTGCAGCGTCTACTTACTTAACCCTGGGAGCAAATCAAATCTATGCAAGAATCTCCCCACTCTTGGGAATTCTGGAACTAAGAAAAAACAAAACGAGCACCGCAGAGGAGGGACAAATCTATGACACACTCCTTTTTGGATATCATCGCGTTGGGCGCGACTTCGTAGAGGCATTCAAAAACCTAGGGCGGAGATTTCTCGTCGTAGATTTCAACCCCGAAACCGCCCGAAACCTACAAAATGAAGGGATTCCATTCAAATACGGGGACGCCACCGACGCGGGATTCTTAGAAGAACTCCATCTTAAAAAAGTGGGTCTGGTAGTTTCCACCATTCCAGACTTTGAGGCGAATCTGTTTCTCGTTGGAGAGGTTCGGATAGCTAATCCACGGGCGGTCTTAATTGTTATCTCTCAAAACGTCTCCGAATCACAAGCGCTCTACCAAAAGGGGGCCACCTACGTAATAATGCCCCACTACTTAGGCGCTCAGCATGCCGTTAAACTTATTACGGAATTCAACACTGACCTTGGGAAATATGCCCAAGAAAAGGAAAAACACTTAAGATATCTGCAGAAACCGCACGGAATTGCTTAGAAATCGGCTCACTTTAGATCTTTAGCCGCGCCGCTTACAATATCTTGCAACATCTTAGTGCCCACATCGCTACCAGGCCTACTACTCTGCAACGCCTTATAATCCGCAGTGATAGTTTTATTATTTATTTCCTTAACCAAATCGTAAAGTTGAACCATTGCCTCCGGACCGCTAGTTTCATTAAAAAATACCGAGAGGAGCCTAATTTTTAGTGTAGCCGCTGCAATTTTCTGATTCGCTTGGCTAACCTTCTGATTTGCCTGGTCAGCTTTCTGGTTCGCCTCGTTAGTTTGGCCTTGCGCCGTTGTCAATTGGGTCTTTAGATCTCCGTTTTGGACGTAAAGCCAAACTCCTACACCAATGAAAACAACCATTAAACTGGTAGTCACTATTCCCAAAATCTTCATTTTCTACACCCCCTCCCCAACTTGCTTTCCAATTCAAGGGAATTATATCAACTAATGTGCAACCCAAATAATGTGACCAACCAACCCGTCATCACTTTTAACACTTTGGGGCGGGGATGAATGTCTCTGATATAATTATGGGGTAGACCGTCTTAAAGTCTAGCCAGGGGCGGTTTTTTATTTGCAGCTATGAACATACGAAACGTCGCTATCATTGCCCACGTCGATCATGGAAAAACCACTCTCGTGGATGCCCTTCTTCGGCAGTCACATACCAAACTTAATAAAGAACAATCAGAGGAAAACCAAATAATGGACAGCAACGAGCTGGAACGTGAGCGCGGCATTACAATTTTTTCCAAAAACGCTTCCGTTGACTACAAAGGCACCAAAATTAACATCATCGATACTCCAGGGCATAACGATTTCGGCGGAGAAGTTGAGCGAGTCCTTTCCATGGCAGACGGCGCCTTGCTTTTAGTCGACGCTAAGGAAGGTCCCATGCCCCAAACCAGATTTGTACTGAAGCAGGCTTTGAGAATGGGTCTTAAAATTATTGTCGTTATCAATAAGATTGACGCTAAAAATGCGAAGCCCGCACATGCCCTTGATAAGACTCTTGATTTGTTTATTGATCTGGGAGCAAATGACGAAACTGCCTTTTTCCCAACAATTTATGCCTCCGGTCGTGACGGTAAGGCAGGCCTGGAGCCAGATTTAAAGAACATGACGGATATTAGCCCCGTTTTTGAAGCGATACTTAAGTACATCCCAACCCCATTCGGAGACCCTAACAAACCGTTACAAATGCGGGTGTCAACTCTAGGGAAAGACGAATATAAAGGCAGGATTGCAACCGGAAAAATATATAACGGGGTCTTAAAATCCGGACAGGATGTTGCCTACATCAACCGAGAAGGTCAAGTTAGCAAGTATAAAATCACCTCTCTCTCAACGTTCAAGGGACTTGGAAAAATCGGAGCGGAGGAAGCCCAGGCAGGAGATATCGTTGCTATTACCGGTATTCCTGAAATCACAATCGGGGAAACAATTGCCGACCCCGCTAACCCAATCCCCCTTCCGCTTCTTTCTATCGAGGAACCAACCGTAAAAATGGTTTTTATGGTCAACAACTCTCCTTTTGGCGGACGCGAGGGGACATTTAAAACCTCAAGCAAAATTAAGGAAAGGCTTCTTAAGGAACTCGAAACAGACGTAGCTTTAAGAGTTGACGAAAATCCCGATGAAACTTGGACCGTTTCAGGAAGAGGAGAACTTCATTTGGCAATTTTAATTGAAAGGATGAGAAGAGAGGGTTACGAATTCCAAGTAAGCCGTCCCCACGTCATTAATAAAGTTATTGATGGAGTAAAAGTCACACCTTACGAGAAGGTCTACATTGAAGTTCCCGAAGAATATTCTGGAGTGGTCATTCAAAAAATGGGCCAGAGACATGCCAAGATCGAAAATATGACCAACCATGAGGGAATAGTGCATTTAGAACTAATGGTTTCGACCAAAGAGCTGATTGGTTTTAGAAGCGAGTTTATTACAGATACCAAGGGATTGGGGATTATTAATGCCGCCTTCTATAAATTTTTGCCTGATGACGGATTTCAAAGGGAACGGGAAAGAGGATCCTTAGTTGCCTACAAAACAGGCGAAACAAGACTTTACGGACTTGTAAATGTCCAAGACCGAGGAGAACTTTTCATAGGACCGGCAGTTAAGGTCTACAAAGGTCAGGTTGTCGGTCAAAACTCAAGATCCGAAGATCTTCAAGTTAACGTTTGCAAAGAGAAAGAACTTTCAAATATGAGGTCCAAAGGAGAGGGTGTTTCTGAACACTTTAACACCCCCCGTGTGATGAGTCTAGAAAATGCGCTAGAGTACATAGATGACACCGAACTTGTTGAGGTCACACCTAAAAATATCAGGATTAGAAAAATTATTTTGGACGAGGCGGAAAATCGCAGAATCAATCGCGGAATACGGTCGAATTAATTAAACTCTCCCTTGCTTGATACATTTAGGAAAGCATTGTTATCCAAAAGAAAAAGCCTCAGCAGATTTCTCCACTGAGGACTTGATGTGCACTCAACTCTCTACTTACTGCCTGCAGCCACGGAAGCCACGAGAACAAACGCCTTGGCATTAAATTGGGGGCGCCCATACTCTCCTTCTTGGGTTCCCTCCAGCTCCAAAAGCCAATCCCCGTTTCCAGCGTAAAGAATACTAAGGATTTTTTGGTGTTTATCTTGCGGCAACGGTGTATGTCCATGCCGCCAACTCACCGGAGAAACACCATTACCCGAGGGTTTAACGACATCGCCAGGTTTGAACGGCGGCTTCAGCCCATCCAACCGTGAGAGCAACACCCCTCTTAAGTAACGGGCCCGCTCCGCATCCATCGAACCCGTGAAGCTCATAATGATCCCGCTGTTTGATAACCCCGATCTGGCACAAGCCTCAGCAAAGGCACTGAGGAGTTCCCTGTTGGACATCTCATACGCCCACTGCGACATACGAATCTCCTTTCCTTCTTTCTGGTTGTTAATGATTACCCCTGCGGGTATTGAACTAATTCTAAGTTAATCCTTTGGAAAAGCAACTTACGGAGTTGACTCCCCAATCCACCGGATAATCTAAATGAGCTGAACATTTCCAAGATACTGGGGTTACTGGAAGATTTTAGCTATAGCCAAATCATAAAGACGGGACTTGAAATGCTGGTGACTCTGTAGAATAGATAAAGTTAGAACCTATTATTTAAACTTCTTTTCAAAAAGTTTAAACACTGTGATACCAAAATAAGGAAGGATGAGAAAAAATAAAAATTCTTCGATTGGTAATATTCCAATCCTTATCCCAATCGTTCCCTTAAAAGGAAATTCCCATATTTTAAGCCACACTGAAAAATAATCCCAGACCACACCTAAAATAAAATTTGTAACAACATAAGCATACATGTGGAATCTGTTACGAAACAGTTGTAGATTGTTATATTTTTGGAGAGCACGTGCGAAGAATAGTATCCCTAAGAGAATTAGTAGATAGATTGGATTACCCATTTTCTGTAACGTAGTGTTCAATAACCATGCCAAAGACAAATCCCCCCATACTTGTTAATAAGTTCACTAGCACTCGAAGATTTAATGAGTCAAAATTCAGAAAGACAAAGAAGAACAGGAGGGGAATAACTACATAGAGAATCACAACTGCGGCTTCGACATTATGCTGAAGGTGTTTCCCCTTAATTTTTAACTCTACCGGTGATAATAACCAGGTATAAAAAGCAACGAAAACTACTCCAATTAAGAAGCTGAGGAGAAATCTAGCAATCATTTAATCAATTCCCTAAAAACTCTACCAAAAGTTTGAGCATCTTACCAATCCTAAAAATAGTTGGCTCCTCAGTCCACGAGATATTATAAATGAGCTAAACGTCTCCAAAATACTGGGGTTACTGGAAGATCTTAGCTATAGCCAAAGTATAGAGGAAGAGTTGAAGGTTTTGGCATAATGCAAAGGTTAAGAATTGAGTCCTCCAGATAAGACGATTTAAACTTTTTCTATGTAAAAATCTCGAGTATAATTTACCTATGCTAACCAAAAAAATTACTTCGAAGAGTAATCTCAGGGAAATAATCGATAGCTTTAATTTAAAAGGTGGTACTGTTTTGGTCAAGCCTAACTGGGTAGGAGCATATCCTGGTGGGTACACAGATGCAAAAATTCTCGATCTTTTACTTTCTTCTCTTGAAGGTAAACGAGTAATTTTACTTGAGAGCTATACATTCTGGAGAACAGACAAAAAGAAGGATGGGGATGATGACTACTTTTCCTCTAAAGAAGCCACTTTGGAATCCGGAAAACAACATTGGGAATTCTTCAAAGGAATGGACGAGTGGTTCTTAAAATACACCGGGATTGGTGATGTTCTCAAAAAATACAACGCTCAATATTTAAACATTACCAACGAGATTTGGAGGGGAAATATAGCAAACCCTCAAGAGATAGCCTCTCTGGTTGAAAGCAAGTTTCCACCAGTGGCAATTAAGGACATGTATGCAGTAATCCCCCAATCCTTACTAGAGCTAAAGGGTGCTCCTCTAATCTCGTTTGCCAAAGCCAAGATCGATTCTAACTATGGAGCGTCCTTTTCTATAAAAAATCTATTTGGTCTGATTCCTGACCCAACTAGATATGAAAAATACCACGGAGGTGATCCAGAAAAACTTTTGTCCAGAAGCATTATCGATGTTCACAAGATCTACCAGAGCCTATTCGATGTTAAATTCGTCGTTGAAAGCGTTTTTCAATACGGAAAAATGGATTGGACTACGGGAAGGAGCCAAAAAATCAACGGGGACGGGACACTTATTGCCGGAGATGACGGCTATAAAGTCGACAAAGAGGCAGAAAGAACATATAAAGTCAAAAGTTCTGGACCATTAAAAAACCTTCTTAAAGAATACAAAAACGTATTCGCAAAGTAAATAAATTAAGAAAAAAGCCTCAGCAGATTTCTCCACTGAGGACTTGAAACAACAAAAGAACCGTCTTACTTGTCAACTGCAGAGTCACCAGAACAAACTAGCCCCTTGGGTTAATCAAACAAGCTTCCAACCCCCGCCACAGAGCGTGACAGTTGTAATGTTTCCGGAATCTCGAAGCTTCTGTAAGGCGCCCCCAAGTTCTCCAGGGGTAACTTGAAGCTCCGCCACCAGGTCGTCAAATTTCATGGGTCCAGATGCAAGTGCTCTCAGAATGCGTTCCTCAAGTAGTTCCATATTTCCCTCTCCTTCTCTACTATTTGTGTTGCGGATTATTGACAGGGATATTATAACTTAGAAGTTTTTCTAGTCAAACACTACAGGACGTTGGCTCCCCAATCCACAGGATAATATAAACGGGATAAACGTTTCCAGAATACTGGGATTACTGGAGAACTTTAGCTATCTCCGGAATGTGAAAGAGGAACTGGCGATTCTGGGGTGTTAACAATAAAGGATAGTTAAGAGCCGATAGCTCCTTTATTTCAAGAATTTAAGCGTCGTGAACATTTCATCAAGAGTTCCGTAACCAGATGAACCCAAATTCGCAGAGTACAAAAGCTCAAAAGATCCTTCGGGCGTGGGAACTTCATTTGGTAGAACAAAAACACTCCCACCCGAATATCGCAGTATCTTGTACTTAATTCCCCTTATGGTTATAAATCTCTCACTAGACAAAGTTTTGAAAGGTGGAAACCCACCTCCCCAGAAACCAGAAGGGTAAATCTCCATAAACGGGGATGGGGCGTAATAAGATTCTCCGCCTAACCTTACTGTTGTTGTAACTTTTCCTGAATAAAGTTCTGAACCGTAAACCCCCACTTTAACCTCTGCACCGACTAAACTTACGAACTGAATTCTGGTCCCATCGGTACCCTTCTCTTCAAAAGACTTCCAGTCATTAGGATATTCGATAGAAAAACCAAATATGGAACTTTTGTAAAGACAAAACCCCTCCTTAGTTCCCAGTGTTTTGCACTTGGAAGCAGTTTCTTCCCAAGGAAGAAGTTTGGAAATGAATTCTGGGTATTTAACGATTCCTCGAGACTGGAGAAACCAATAAACACCCCCACCAAGAGCAATCGCTAAAACAATGGCAAGAGGCAAGAGTAAAAAGCGGAGTTTTGAGCTCACTAGCTTAAATCTATCAAAACGGAGATAACTGGAAACGTTGGCTCCCCCTAAAGGACTTATTCCGCAACCGAAAGGTGGGGTTTTCGTTTACCCTTCCAGAGTTACAGGCAAGCCTCAGTCTGCTTGATTTTCAATTTTAGAATTTCCTGCTTTACCTGATGGACGGATTTAGAACCCATTTTATTCAACTCCCCAACTTTTTTAACTATGTTTTGACATCTCTTCAGGATAGGTAATTGTCTGGCCTTTTACTTGAGCGAACGGTGTTATTTTATGTGGAATGCTGTTTTTCTCGTTTATAATATCTATTACTCTTATATCCCGAATCACTAACGCATCACCAATGAGTGAACGATGGCACCTCCAAGGAACGGCTTCTGCACACATAATAACTGTTTGTTTTTCTTTGGCAAGCTTAATCAGTTTTTTGATGTTTTCTGAAAACTCCACGGTCTGCATATAATCGGCATAGCCACGGAACGAAGCGTTCTTCCATGCTTTGTTTAAAGATTCCTTTGTCGTATGCCTTAATCCTCCAAGTCCCCCCATCCGCATATAGGAAATATTATATTTACTTAAACTTCTTTCTAATGATTCTTCGTTATATTGAGGATTGTGACGTGATCCGGCAATTGTTCTGACATCAACAACCGCTTTAATTCCGTATGTTTTCAAAATCGTAATGAAGCTCTCTGTAGTTCTGGTTGAGTGACCAATCGTGTAAACGGTACTAACTGCTCTTACCATGACAAAAGTATAAACAGAATGAGGCTAAAAGTGATTGGCTCCCCGGGCTGGATTCGAACCAGCGACCTAGCGCTTAACAGGCGCGCGCTCTAACACTGAGCTACCGGGGAATAACCAGCTTAAGTATAAGCCAAGAGGGAAAAAGTTAAAAGAGACAATCCTTGCCAAAACTTCCAGTCGGGGGTAAAATGACCCTAAAATCAAACAAGGAGGTGAGAGAGATGCTTCGAGCAATCTTTTTCGACTGGAATGGCACATTGCTGGATGATCTCGAAACCGTTTTCCAGAGCGTCCTTGATATCTTCCAGCATTACCATGTTTCTCCCCCAACACTGGAAGACTATCGCCGTGAGATCACTTCGAATTTCATAAAATTCTACCTGAACCATGGCATTCCTCCCACTGCCACACCAGAAGGCCTGAACGAAATTAGAGTTAAGTCTTTGCAAGCAGCGGGGACGGGTAACCTTCATCTTACCGAAGGAATCTCCGAAGTACTGCTCTACTTGAGTGAGCATTCGCGGCTTCATCTGGGGATTGTGAGCTCTGGAAACAGTGAGCTGGTTCCACGCCAAATTGAGCACCTGGGAATAAACAGCTTCTTTGCACTTGTTATTACCGGTGCCTACGGCGATGGCAAGAAAGCAGAAGCCCTGAGGCAAGCACTTAACCAATTCGGTCTCCAATCCCGCGAAGCGATGTACGTGGATGATACTCAGGACGGGATAGAGGCCGCGAAGGAAGTAGGACTCTGGACCGTTGGAGCAGGTTGGAAGACTGCTTACCACGATAGAGAACGGATTGCTCTTGCCAAGCCAAATTTCCTCATCAGTGAACCGAGAGAGTTAATCGCTACAGCAGAAGATCTAAGCCAAGTTTCCTAACATCTCTGCAGAAGAACTCGAACGAATCTTCACAAGCGCAGACTAACCCCCTGCGCTTTTTTATTTGAATTAGAAGTAGAAACTCAAAACCCCAAAACGACCTAACCCCCGTATCTTTCCAGCAAAAGAGCAATTATCCCTATAGCAAGAAATATGAGGGATAACTTACCAATGAATATGTAAAAAAGAAGAAATACAACAACTAAAGCAGCCCAACCCAACAAATTTTTGAGGATCTTCTTTACCTTCAATCGTAATCCCCCCTCATTAAATGAATCTTAATCCTTATGACATCCAACAGAAACCTAAAACCATCTCTAAAGGGGTGGAGGACACTGCGGGGATCATCTTCCCATTCCACGGGAACCTCTTTGATACGGTATCCCAACTTCCTTGCAAGCGCAAGAACCTCCAAATCAAAACTCCACCTTGTGAGTCGAAGTTTGGGGAAAATCTCTCCTACGGCGCGCTCTGGAAAGAGCTTAAACCCACATTGAGTATCCTTAATTCCGGGAAGAAGAATAAGTTGGGCAAAAAAATTCAAGACCCTGCTGCCAAATACTCGATAGAGGGGTTGGCTTTTTTCAATTACCGCTCCAGGAACATACCTTGACCCGATTACCACCGTTTCCTCATCCGCCTCCTTAAGGAGTTTATCCGCCTGCGGGACCGGGGTAGCGTTATCAGCATCGGCAAAGAGTCTAAATTTTCCCCGAGCGGAAAGCATACCCCTCCGGATCCCAGCTCCCTTCCCCTGGTTCACGGATGAGCGAATAAAGCGGGTACCCTTAATACCCTTGAATGAATCCTCAATCACCTTAGCGGTCCCGTCAGGACTCCCGTCATCAACAAAGACGAGCTCCACAGGCTGCTTTGAATTTCTTGCAAACTTCAAAAACTCGGGCAAAGTTGCACGCAAACGTTTCTCCTCCTTGTAAGCAGAGACCACGATCGACAAGGACGGGTTTTTACTCATTCCTTCGTAATCCTATACACTAGTATACCGTCACCAACGACTTCAACTGGTGTTTTATCTCTAAGAAAGAGGAAGGGGTCATCCTCTTGACCTTTTGAACCCTGGAATGTCGTTGCTCCAACGGCGTACCACGCTATATCACTTTCAAACCCGCTTCCCCAACCAACAGACTGGGGGATGTAGGCTTTCATCGCAAGATCGTCATACCAAGCATTAACTTTAATCTTCTCGATCCCGCGCTGTTTTACGAAATCGGAAAGCCTAATGATATTTTGTCCCCAATCCAGATTAGAATCCAAAAAAATCTCATACTTCTTCAACCCCAACAAAGGTTGGATTTCATTGAAGTAGGCAAGGTAGTTGGGAAAGGAAAGTAAAGTACCAACGATAAGCCAAGAAACCAGAAAAACGCCTAACCAGATAGCACGGCGAAAACGGGAACAAAGAAACACCAGGGCACCAGCGATAAGAATGTACAAAAACGGAAACGACGGAAGAATATGACGAATTCCCAGGTCGAACCTCGAGAAAAATGCGAATAAGGAGTAGAGAACTGCCGGCACCATTAGGAACAGTACCGGAGCTCTGGCCTCCTTGCCTTTACGGAAAGAGTAGATCACAAACCCCAACGCCAACACCAAACCGATAACCGTAGGGAGGGGTTCTTTAAGAAGGAAGCTCAAAGGGAAAAAGTATATCCATCCAAAGTTAGAAACCTCTCCCAAAACGAAGGGGGAGTTTCCCGGAATTATTCGTGTCGCTACTGCGCCCGCGCCAATGAAATAATTTAGAATCGGACGCACCCCCAGAGAGTCCGCGACAGGAACAAGGCTTGTTGTAAAGCGATAATAATCAGAAAGTAACAGAGAATCCTGACGAGCATCATGGCAACAAATATCTTTAGGAAAGATCAGGTAGTAACTCAAGATGGTTAACGAAAATCCCAGTAAAAATATTGGGAGGGAGACCTTAAACGCCTTTTTAAAGGCAAGCCATGGGCTGTTAGAGTCTGTAAAAACCAAAAACGTGAGGATACCAATAATCGGATAGAGAAACAGACAAGAGAATTTGAGCAAATTGGCAATCCCCAAAAATATCCCAACTAAAATAAGATCCTTTTTGTTCTGCCCTTCTTTCAAGTACCGGTAAAGAAAATAAAGGGTAGAAACAAAGCCAAAGGTTGCTCCAACATCCGTTGTCACTAGTCTCCCATGTGCCAAAAAACTAGGGGAAAACGCAAAGAATAGAAGGGCGATTAGACCCGCCTTCGAACCAAAGACCTTTTTCCCCAAAAGATAGACGAACCATCCCGTCAAACCCAGAAGAAGGATAAGAGGAAATCGGGCGAGAAAGACGATCAACTTAGGGTCAATCTTTTGGTTAAAAATGAGCTGAAACCCTGCTTCCCACTGAATTACCCAGTAGGGAGAACCCTCACTCCTTACCTTCTCTGCAACCGCTTCAAGAGACGGAGGGTTTAAGTGAAGTACTGTAAGAGGGATTGCCGAAAGCAGTTTGATCAACGGGGGGTGCTCCAGATTGAGGAGCATCCGCTGCGAAGTAACATAAGAATACCCCGATGCAATATGAGCAACCTCGTCGGTAGTGATTGAGTCGGTCAAAGAAGATAAACTGGCGATTAAAAGCAACAGGATGACAACCCCTAGAGCAGCCTTATTCCAAACCGTCACTTTTGAAGGGCGCTGCACCTTAAATGCCCACTTTAAGTTAACAACGAAGTTCCAGAGCAAAGCAGCTACGGTAGCGACCATCAGAGATAAAATTCTCGCGTAAGATCCGGGCAAAGAGGAGAGAAGCTGCCTTACTACAGAGAAAGAACCTGTATTTATCACCAAACCAACCAGAGAAGTAGCAAGGAACCTTCCCAAACGTGCAGGATTCCAAAACCCTACCCCTTGCTTCTTCCCCTCATTTACCTCATCTCTAAAAGTCCAAAGACTGTTCAGAAGGAAACTTACAACTACCGCAGCGAGGAAAGACACCGACTTCGCCAGAACCTCAGTAGAAGAAAACCAGGGAGAGGTCCAAACCAACAGGAAGAAAATAAGCCAATCAACAGCAGTGTTAGCTATCCCTACCAAAGAAAATCGGATAAATTTCCGTAAAGTTTCTTCGCCAAAAACCTTAGAATGTCTGGATAAAAAATCGGGAACTCTCACGCAAGAATATTAATCTTTTCAAGACCTTAAGACTAGATGTACTCTTTGATTATTTTGGATCTTGAGGGGTGACGAAGTTTCCGGATTGCCTTAGCCTCAATTTGACGGATGCGCTCACGGGTTACACCAAATTCCCTCCCCACCGCCTCAAGCGTGCGGGGTTTTCCGTCGCGTAGCCCAAACCTAAGCTCAATTACCTTCTGTTCTCGGGGAGAAAGTGTCCCCAGAACCTCCAAAAGCTGTTGCTTGAGAAGTTCTTTGGAGGTGTCGTCGGTTGGCGCGGAAACTTCTTCATCGGCCACAAAATCCTTAAGGCGAGAATCTTTCTCCTCACCAATCGGAGTTTCTAATGAAGTAGGCCGTTGGGAAACTTTGACGATCTCGCGTACTTTTTGAGGCGTTGTTTCCATCTCTTTGGCGATTTCCTCGGGATCTGGCTCACGATCCAGCTTCTGTTCTAGTTGGCGCTGGACCCGGTGGAATTTATTGATCGTCTCAATCATGTGGACAGGGATACGAATTGTACGAGCCTGATCGGCAATTGCGCGCGTAATCCCCTGACGAATCCACCAAGTTGCGTAGGTGGAAAACTTAAAACCCCTTCTCCAGTCAAACTTCTCCACCGCCCGCATGAGTCCAATGTTCCCCTCCTGAATAAGATCGAGGAAGGAAAGTCCACGACCCAAGTATTTCTTGGCGATTGAAACTACCAAACGCAAGTTAGCCTTGGTAAGCTTCTCTTTAGCCTGGTCCCCAATTCGCGCCTCTTCCTTAAACTTTTCCCGTGGGGCCTTACCCATCCTAGAGGTGGCTCTCTTAAGCCGCTCCACCGCATACATTCCTTTCTCAATCTGCTTCGCCAACTGAACTTCATCAGCCTTAAGCAAAAGGGGAGTCCGTCCAATTTCTCTCAAGTACATCCGAACTGGATCGGAGGTGATCGTAGTGTCGTGGGCGGCCTGTATCTCAAGATTGCGCTCAATTTCTTCCGGCGCGGCCTCTTCTTCCGTGGCCTCAAAAACATCCACGCCCTCCTCGATAAAAAGGGTGTAAAGGTCATCGAGCTTTTGGATATCCTCTTCGGCTTCGGGGAAGGAGGAAAGAACCTCTTCCTGGGTCACGTAGCCCTGTTTCTTGCCCTTTTCCAACAACTTTGCGATTAGTGGTGAATCTTTGATAGATGGCATCTTACTTAATTACGGATAGAATCAATCTTTTCGGTCAGTTTTAGAATCTCCCGTTGCAAGCGGCGCACTTGCCCCGTCTTTCCCGCACTTTCCGCCTCCTTAACTTGACTAACAAGCTCCTTGCGCTGCCGAGTTAACCGCGCATCCCTAATTACCGCAAGCGCCTTGGCAAACTCACCCTCTAACTCTTTGGGAGACGTTTCCCCGAGCGTAACCAACGTAATCTCTTCCAAAACCCGACGAGTTTCTGCCTCCAGTTTAGCAGAAAAATTCTCCAGACGAAACCTTTTGACGCCCTTAAGATAATCCCGCAAGACTACCAAAACCTTCCTAACTTCAGGATCGGTAAAATCCTCCTCAGTAATCCGGCGCTGGACGGAGGCAACCTTCTGGGGCGGAAGAGCAAAAAGAAGTGCCAAAAGATAAATATCCCTCTTTGGATGAGAAGAGACAACTCCAGCTTCCCGTTTTCCAGACTCCCCAACTTCCTCCAATGGCTCCTCCCGCTCAAGTTGCCTCCAGAGAACATCTTCATCTATCCCAAGTTTCTGCGCCAATTGCGAGAGATATGCTGCTTTCTCAACTTCATTCGCCAAACTCTTCAGTACGGGCAAAACTTCTGAGGAAATCGCTTTCTTTCCTGCGGGGGTCGCAGGATCAAAACGGCCCAGTGCAGAATTCAGGTAAAAATCAAAAACGGGGGGGGCCTTGGCAAGAAGCTTCTTAAAACCCTGTTGGTCCCCAAGAATCGCCTCATCAGGATCTTTTCCCTCAGGCAAAAGAACCGCACGAACCTCCAGTCCCACAGACTGAGCGAGAAGCAATCCCTTCTTGGTCGCCTCAAGTCCCGCTGCGTCACGATCAAAACAAATTAAAAGCTTTTGGGAAAATTTAGCCAAAGAAGAGAGTTGTTCTCCTGAGAGGGCCGTCCCCTTGGTTGCAACCACATTCTTAACTCCTTGTTCAAAAAGAACGATTGCATCCATTTCTCCTTCCACTAGAACTGCAGTTCGCTCTTTCTTAATCGCCTGCTTCGCCAAGTCCAAGTTGAAGAGAAACTTATGCTTCTCAAAGACCGGAGTTTCAGTAGTGTTGATGTACTTTGGCTCATCATTACCTAATGTCCTACCGGCAAACCCCGCAACCTTGCCAAGCGGGGAGCGCAAAGGAAACATCAGACGCCCCCGGAAAAAGTCAAAGTAACCCCGACCCCCCTCCTTCCGTACGACGAGGCCGCTCTGGAGAAGATCGGTAAGAGAATAACCCTTCTTTGAGATATACCTACCCAAACTGTCCCAAGACGAGGGGGAATAACCAAGATTAAAATCCTCAATTGTTTGCTTATCTACACCACGCCTCTTTAAGAAATCCCGCGCGTTTGCACCAATTTTGTGTTCAACTAAAAGGTAGTGGAAAAAATCTGCGGTCAACCGGTTGATTTCATATACTTTCTCCCGTTGCTGTTCCTCGGGACTCTCCTTGCGGCTTACAAGCTTTACCCCCGCACGCTTCGCCATCTCACGAAGCGCTTCACCAAAAGGAACTCCCTCCATCTTGCTATAAAAAGCAATCACATCCCCTCCTTCCCCACAGCCGAAGCATTTAAAGATTTGGAGCTGGGGAGAAATCATAAAGGACGGAGTCTTTTCGGAGTGGAATGGGCAAAGCGCCTTGTAATTTTTCCCCGATTTCTGGAGAGGAATGTAGGAAGAGATAAGCTCAACAATATCAAGCTTTCGTTTTACTTCTTCAATCTGATCAATCATTATTGGCGGTGGGTGCAGGATTCGAACCTGCGATCCGCTTACGCGGAAACCGATTTTCGAGATCGGCGCCTTGAACCGCTCGGCCAACCCACCTCTTGCAGTACAATTATACTGTTAGCATGCGGCTAAAACACCTGCTCGGTCTTTTTGGGTATCTATTCATCCTAGGATTAGGGATAGGAAACCGCTTTGCTTATCCTCAGAAAATCGTCGCCGCCACCTCTTGGGAACTCTTTACTTCCACACCACCAGAGCAAGCCCAACAGACTAGCACCTTAAGCTCAAAGAACGCTTATTTTCC
>Ga0187886_1001042_pt1 | contig 27474 bp, 19 predicted proteins | sample June2016WEW_20_1_FD_133001 | JGI IMG/M metagenome (GOLD analysis project Ga0187886, IMG submission 133001) | Peatland microbial communities from SPRUCE experiment site at the Marcell Experimental Forest, Minnesota, USA - June2016WEW_20_150 | ecosystem: Environmental > Terrestrial > Soil >...
CTTGGAGCAGGCCCAGAGCCGGCGAATCCGCGGCCAACGGGCGGCAGTCTGCTTCTGGTTGCGGCTTCTTGACTGGGTTCATTCCGACCACTTCATCGTGCCCCAACAGCAGGGGTGGCTGGATGCGCTCCGGTGGTATGCGGCCGGCGATCCTCTCGTCCGCAAGGCCTGGTTCTTGTGGCACCAGCAGGAAGACCAGCGCAGGGCGCGGGAACCCGTCATGGCACGTTCGTATCCGGAATGGAGAGCGGCTCTGGAGGTTTGTCCCGAGTTCGTCGAGCCGGGCAGTCCGCAGGAGGAGGCTCTGCGGCTGATTTCCGCCGTGAACCCGAAGAGGTTCCGGCTCGCAATCGAGAACTACATTGACGCTTGCGCGTTCGTCCTCTGGGTTCGCGCCATCGAGTCCGCAACCGAGGCCGTCCCCGCGTTTGTCCAGAAGGCGGTTCACAACCGCTGGCCCGACTGCGACATTCCACCTGGCAGTTCCGAAGACTCCGAGTTTTGGAGACAGCTTCTCGCCTGGGTCGAGCGGCGGCTCTTTGCGGACGCCATCTCTGAGGACTGGCTGCCGGCGCTGCGGTTCTCCGCTGAAGAAGACCTGCACTACCAGCGCATTCTGGCCTATTGCCTGGACTGCGAGGAGCGGTGGATCGAGCGCCCCTTGGCCCGGTACCCCGGGTTCACGCAATGGGTGTCGAAGGCGGAGAACTACATCGAACCGGCCGCCGCCGAGTAGGCACCGACTAGCGTCTGTTCGGCCTCCTTCTTGGTCTCGTCTGTCCTGGCCGGGGCGCGGTAGCCGAGTCGCTTGACCCATTCCTTGGAGTGCGGCCGCAGAGAGTTGTACTGGATCTCTTCAGGGTGCTCCTGGAGAAACCGTGCGACCGCTCCCCACGTCACCCCCTTGCCTGACCGCACCAGCCATTCGCGCCGAAGCCAGTCTCGCACCGTTCCCTTGGTCACGCCCAATCTGGCCGCCACCTCCTTCTGCGACTCGCGCAAGTCCCCCAACGTGATTCCGTCGACCAACTCGCCAAGCCACTTCTTCAGGGCCGGCAGCCGCTCGGGCGGCAGCAAATCACCGAACTCCTTCACAAACAAGGCCAGCGATTCAACGGGAACTCGCCCGTACTCCGTCCACAGGTACCACTTCCAAATCCAACGCCGGACTTGGCGACCCGTGACCCCAAACAACTCCGCAACCTCCTTGCACTTGCAGCTCTCCGTCTGGTCGTCGGCACAGTAGCCGCGCCGCCGGAGGAAACTCCAGATCGTGGATTCCGGACGCTCCAACTCCTCGGCCAGCAGCCGGAACGTTGATCCTCCCAGCGAGTTGAGCACGAATGCCTGCTCTTCTTCTCTGAGCGGCCTCCGAGGTTTGGGTTGGGGCGCTCGCAGCCCCAGCCGGTTCAGTTCCTGGACGATGCATTGATCGGACCAGTTTCGCCGCACCGACCTGATCGCCTTCTTTGCCTTGCCAACGCCTCCCTTCGAGTACGCTGCTGCGAGAACTTGGCGCAGTTCGTCCGTCCATCGAACCTGTGCCCGGCGCTTCCGCTGCTTCATGGGTTCGCGGACCACGTCCATCAGGTCGACTGGGACAATTCCGTTCGTCTTACCGCGCCCACGTTGTTGCCGTGCGTTGGTCCGACCATTCCGGTCCGAGGTCCCGTTCAGAACGATCAGGCGCTCGCTTGAAAGCGTCTTCACCTCACTCGCTTGGCACACCTTCTCGTCCGGTAGCGCCCCCATAACGCCTCCCAGGTTCGTATGCCGACACGTCCACCCTGGACCCGCTACTGACAATCGGGCCGGCCAGCGTGAAAGCGAAAATCTTCGTTACACGGGATCGCGAGGGTGCCCGCTCTGAGGTTGGACACCAGCAAACAACGCCCAGGCCGCGGGACTATTCATGAGAGACACACTCGCAACGATGCGTCCGCGCACAATCCGAAACCCATCTGGGGATGCCGACAACAGCGCCCCCTCAGTGTGTGGCGCGCATCTATGCCCAGTCTCTCCGCGACGGCTCGCCGCCGGATGCCTACAGGATCCGCGGCTGTAGCCGCTGTCTGCCCGACCGCAGCCCAAAGAATCTGGGCCTCTAACAAATAGAGTCCGGCAATTGAAAAGACCCCACCCACCAAAATAATCAGCATGGTGCAAAACAGATCCGATTGTGTTTTGATTAAACTCAGGTGAGTTTTGGGGATTTCTGAGGCTCTTTATAGTAAGAGCCAACCCCGGGTGTGGCGGAGCAGTGTGCCATGCAGAGCAAGGGGCCGGGTCGTATGGAAGAGTGGAAAAGGTCGAACCCGCCGTTCTGGATCCGCGATAAGGACGATTTTGGGCGTCCTCTCAATCCCGACGTGCTGAGCGCCGCCGAGCGGATCTGGGAACGCGTCCTGTATCTGGCCGAGTCCAAGCTCAATGACCGCACCCGCGCTGCGGAAGTTCTGGAGCTAACGGTACTTGCCGTTTCCCGCGCGCTCCGGCGCCGTGGCCGCGAACCCGTCCGCGACCTCGACGCTTATCTATACTGGGCGTGCTCGCGCCGATTCGATAGGATCGCCACCAAGGAAAGCCGGGTGCAGTTCGGCCATGACCCGGGACATCTGGAACTCATCGCGGCGAACGCGGTCGATTGCTGGGTCGATGAATTCCACGATGAGTTTCAGCTCGAAGAATTGCTCTCATGTATGGATGCCCGAACGCGGCGGCTTTTCGCGCAGCGGTGTCAAGGGTATTCCTGGCAAGAGACGGCCGAGCAGATGGGCTACCTGAACGGCCATAGCGCCGAAGTGCAATTCTGGAAGGGCGTGGGGGCTGCCCGGCGGCGCTTCTCGCCGCGCTCGGCCCCCAAACCGCCGTAGTCTCCGAAAGAGGCAGACTGATGTCACGGCCGGGCGATAGATTATCGCGAAGGCAGGAACGGAAACTGGTGGAGGTGGGGAAATGCGTCTTTGCCGAGCATTTTCCGAATCCGGACAGAATCGGATGCCCTTCGCAGGACGTTCTGAAGGCAATGGCATTCCGACGGCCAAGCGCCGCTGGGCAGGAGTATCCGGTCGATCACTTGACGATGTGCTCGCCCTGTTTTCGACAGTACAGCGCGTACCGGGCACAGGCTCAGTACCGGGCCAGCGCGCGGGCCGCCCTGATCGCGGCCAGTGTCTTGGTGCTGCTCGGCGCGCTCCTATGGTTCTCTCTGGGACGGCCCGGCGCGCCTGCGTTCCGAGGTCGCCCGCAGACGGCGGAACGGCCACCGCTACCTCTGCCGCTTCAGCCGGTAACGCTCGATCTTCGGCCGCTTGCCTCGTCGAGAGGAGAGGGTGCATCGAAGGTCGGCAAGCCGGCCCTGCTCATTCCTCGGGGCCGCCTTCGCATTACACTCCAACTTCCGGTCGGGGCCGACGAAGGTCCTTATGCCGTTGTCCTGCTCGGGCAATCAGGCCAGCCAGTCCTATCAGCACAAGGCCAGGCGCGGCTTCTCGATCATGTCACCACCCTGGAAATCGAAGCAGATCTCCGCAGCCGTGCGCCGGGACGCTATGCCCTCCGCATCGGCAGGCCTGGCTCATCGCGGCAAGACTATACGATTACGGTGGAGTGATTGGCCCGGGGCGATTCACCCAACTCAACTGGCGTTGGCGATCAAGGAAGGCAGCACTGTTTACGGAGCGCGTCGGCGCTCCAGGCCCGCCCCGGCCAGCAGGCCATAAAGGCGTTGAAGGCTGCGCACCAGCGGCCCCGCATCGGGCCGAGCGAGTCCCAGACCGTGCAGTAGGAACTCCGCCCTCAACCTGAGCAATTCTCGTGCGAACTCAACCCGCTCGTGCACCAAGAGTTGGCGAACCGAGGGATTCTCCCCTGATAAATTCGAGCAAGGCTGCTCACCAGCACGGTGGAGCCGCCGGAATTCCTTGACCAGCAAGGTCAGGTACTTGGCGAATATCCTTCTGCGCCTCGCGGCGAGCCGTCTCCAGATCTCGGGCCGATATCCCGGTTGATGCTGGAGGAATTCGCGGTCTCGCTCGGAAAACAGGCGCAACATCGGTCGGTATTTGGGGAGTGGCCCAGTCGGGGCCGAGTTGAAATCGAACGCCCGATCGGGAAGACGAGAACAACGGAAGCCGCGCCAGTAAAGGCAGATGCGGCCGATGACGGAGGCGAAGGGTGCAGTGACATCCATACCAGGAGCTCGGGCAAAGGGAATGGCTATAGGGACCGACTGAGATCGTCCATAGGGATAGTATACTATCCATTCAGCAATGGCCGCAATTGGGCACGCGCCTGGCAAGGGATAGTATAGTTCCTGGAACTATACTCTCTAAAGTAGCAAGATGGGCTGTTCATGCAAGAATCCAGCTCATCGCGTCCACCCAGTCCCGAACGCAGACTCTTCGGTAGGATTCTCGCGCAAGCGCGGGCCAGCCGTCGCCTATCACAAGAGGCGTTGGCATTCGAGGCGGACTACCACCCGAAGTACATCAGCCAGCTCGAACGCGGAATCAACAGCCCTTCTTTGACGGCATTGTTGCGGCTTGGGAAAGCACTTGGTGTACCCGCCTCGGAACTCGTGCGCCGTGTGGAAGAGGCGCTGCCGAAGAAGGCGAAGAACGTCCGGGCGAAGTAATGGCAGCTCGGCTACGCACTCGGTCTCGCTGCTTCCTCAACAACCCACTCGCCGAATCGCAGCGCGTCGGACCGCCTGAGCTCGAGTGTGATTGACGGCTGCGGCGTCCGCTTCCTCGTGGCAAACGTACCTTTGACGCCCGGCACGTGCAATGGAGCAAGACGGATTCCCTTGGCGTTCCGGTACCCCCTGGTGGGCAGCCTGAAGGCGGCAAAACTGCTGTGTGATGGATTCTACCGAGGAAAACCCTGCGACGGCCTATACAAGGAGGAGGGCAAGTCGATAGGAGACCAAGAAACGGTGTCCGAGCGGACAACTCCGCAGCAGGCGCGAAGGGTTTGGGAATGGCTCTCCGCGGACGGGGCGGCTCGCTTAGTCGCGCAAGACCCTCGTCGCAGAGGTGCCCCGGAGAACCAGTGAAGTCCGAGGCCGGGAAGCTAGCTGCCGCTCGGATCGGCCCTCAGAAACGGGGCGGCGTTCTGAATACGTTCGCGCCCAACCTGAAGGTGGTCGTCCTGCGGCCCTTGGAAGTTCAAGGGGTCGCTCGATTACCGCCAGCAGCCTCAATCGCGGCCTCCAATTGATTGTCCGAGTCGGCCCGGATCCCGTCGTATGAGAGTTCGACGTTCACATCGGGGGTAACGCCGGTACCTTCCAATAGGCGGCCTTGCCAGGTGTAGTAGGCGCCCACCGGCAGACTGAGGACGTAGCCACGCGGCAACTTGAACGTGTCTGCGCTCAGGAGCCTTCCGGCGGTCCTTGTCCCGACGATGCGCGCAAGACGGTTCTCCGCGGCGAACGCCGCGATCATCTCGCTCGCGCTCGCCGTGTGCTCGTTTACCAGAACCGCAATCGAGCCGTGGAACGGCTGGGGCCCGAGACCCTCCGTCACCAGCACAACCGACTTCTCGGCGAAGGCGAAACGCAGTGCCAGCGGGATCAGCGCCCACTTCGAGGACGGGAGACGGCCGAATTTGCGGAGCTTCTCTTTCTGGTAGCCGGTGGCAGCTCTCCGGCGGGTCAAGCTGTATCCCACGGGCAGCTTTGCTGGCGTCAAGTAGCTCATCAACCGGAGTCCGCCGATACCCCCGCCAAGATTGCCGCGGAGGTCTATGACAAGGCGGTGGCACTCCCTGAGCTCGGTAACAGCCGCATCCACGGCGCGCGCGACATCGATTCCCACCACGCCGGGGAAAACGCTGACTTTGAGCAGTCCGGTGCGGTTCCGGAGAATCGAGTGCGACACCACGCGCGGCTCGCAGTACGGAAGCTGCCGAGAACGGGGGGCGGGGATGTCCAGGACAGCCCGAATCTGCCGGTTGTCGCGCTTCTGGACGACGATGGGAACCGTCGTCCCCATGGAGAACGTTGGACCCTCGGGCGGCTTCGACGCTCTGTCGCTGACGCTCAGCAGGACATCGCCTCGCTCAACACCCGCAGCGTGCGCGGGTCCGCCCTCATGGACATCCTGGAAGATCCAGACCAGGCCGGTCTCGGTCGCGCATTTCTGAAGGGTCGCTCCGATAGCCAGGCGTCCCGGGACTCTCTGCGCACTCCGGTGATAGAAGCCCACGTGGCTCACCCCGAGTTCGGAGACCAGAGCGTGCATGTCTCTCTCGAACTCCACAGGGTCGTTGCGTACCAGCAGCCGCTCCCGCCGCTCGCTCACCTGGGTGTGCCAGCCCGACGGGTCGAAATGCGGGTCGAAGAACTTCTCGTCGACCAGACGGACAACCTTTGCCAGTATCCGCTCCCGGTCCTGGCGTGTCAGTTCCATCGTCGAAGGTCCTCACTTCTGGAGAGAGATTGGAGTCGCGCTCTCGCCCACCAGCACGAAACCTGCCCAGTAGTACGGCACGGCGTTCGCCCCGAAACGCGCCAGCAGATCCTGCTTGGCACGGTGCAGCGCCGCCGCCCGGTCGTATCCAGCGGCGAGATTCCGATAGAAGCCAGTCATCAGGGCCAAAGTAGAAGTATCGTCCGCCGCCCACTGGCTGGCAACCACGCTCCGGGCGCCGGCGATCATGAACGCCCGCACCAGATTTGCGACGCCCTCCTGTCCCTCCGATCGGCCCTCGCCAGTATCGCACGCTGACAGGACCACCAGCTCAGCGTTAAGATTCAGCCTGCTGATTTCGCGCGCCTGAAGCAGGCCATCGTCAGCAGTGGCGGGATCCCACCCGAGTATGAGAGCCGCCCGGTCCGGATACTTAACGTCGGATATGCCATGCGTGGCAAAATGGAGGATCTGGTACCGTTCGAGCGGCTGCGCCTTCAACCTGGACTCGGTGGCGGCCTCGCCTTCCAGCACGGTCCACTTGCCCCCAGCAGCCGCAATCGCCTTGACTTCGTCCTCCGCGTGCGAGATTCGGGACAGGGCGCTGCGCCTCAGTTCCGACAGGCCCCTCGTCGCTTCTGGTGTGCGGGTGCCGGCATTGCGCGTCAGAAGCTCCTTTTCCCGGTCGTAGCTGACGCCGCCGATCACGAGCCCCTCAGCGCCGGCACGAGGGTGGCTCGGATTGGTCCGGAGCAAATCGAGAGCCGTTCCGGACGGCGCATAGGAAACAACGTACGATTCGACGATGTAGCGCCCGGTCCCGTCGACCAGGGAGTCGAATGACAGGCTGTGAAGCGCCCCATCCGGCACTATGACAAGGCGCGTCTTGCGGGGCAGACCGCGAACAGGTTCGAGGAGCGAACCGAACAGCCGCCGGCCCGTCTCTTTCGCAGCCCGTCTCGATCTGACCTCCTTCAGGTGAAACCCGATCTCGGACTCGATCTGCCTCTGGCCGCGGAGGTGAACCAAGTCCTCCGAGTCCCTGGTTATCGCGAGGCAGTATGACGCCGGCTCGGCCAGCACGTACTCCAGCAGCATTTCGTCATTGCGGAGAGCTTTTCTAACGGCACTGAGCGAAACCGGCCGCTCTCGGACCTGTAGCGCTCCGGGACGCCGCCCCGCCTGGGACGCTCCCAGCCTCTGTTCAGCGGCGAAGAGGTCCTCGAGCAACCGCTTGCGCCGCCTCTTCTCGTCGGTTCGCATCAGGTCCACCTGGAGACTGGCGATCTCCTTCTCAACGGAACTTGGCTCGCTCGCCGCCCCCGGTTCCAGCATCGACCGAGCGCGCAGCGCGTCAGTCGCGACGCGGCCACGAGCGCGTTCGAGAATCTGAAACGCTGCCGACAGGCTGTGCATCTGCTCGGCAGCCAGCCTGAAATGCCCGAGGTAGACCCCACTCATGGCGCCGACGAAGGAACTCTTTGCGCCCAGGCTCGGCGCGTTCACTAGCAAACCTTCTATCACGTCCGTGGCTTCCTCGTACAGCGCGTTTGCCTCTCGCACTCGCCCGGCGTCGGCCTCCACCGCGGCGATCGCGGCCAAGTGGCTCGGAAGCTCGTACTTGTCGCCGAGTCTGCGGATTGCGGCCAGGCCTCGCAACCCCCAATCGCGGGCTTTCCCGTATTCACGAGACTGCCTGTACAGTTTCGTCAGCTCAAGAGCGGCGTCGGCCTCGATCCGGTACACGTTGGCCCGCTTGGCGAGCGCCGCAGCCTCGTTCAGGTTAGTGAGTGCCGCCGCTCTGTCATTCGCTTTCGCGTCGAGGATTCCGGCCTCTACCAGCAACTCGGCCTCATAGTCCGCCAGCCTGCTCTCTCTTGCGCGCGCAAGCGCACGGTTCAGTGCGCCCCTGGCCTCAGCCATGCGGTTCGCCCGGGCAAGCGCCCTGGCTCTCGCGGTGTGGGTCAGCAACGGAAAGAAAGCGTCAGGCCTGGCAGCGGCAATCCTCAGCGCTTTGTCCAGGTACGCCAACCCCTCTTCGGGGCGCCCGAGATCGGACATGGCGGCGCCAATCAGCGTGAGGTACCGAATCTGAGACGCAACGTCACCGCTCGTGAACGCCTTCATTACCGCTCCGCTCACCATATCTCTGGCTTTTGCGCTGTCGCCTTCGAGGAAAGCGATGATTCCCAACTCACCCTCCGCCCTGGACTGCCAGAGCTTATCATCGAGGCTCCGACTAATCGCCAGGATTTGTTCCCAGTCCCATCGTGATGCCGAAGGGTCAATCTCCAGGTCGATATTGCCCTTCACTACGAGCAGGCGGAGCCTCAGTCGAGGGTCGTTCTGAACGATCGGATTGTGCAGTTGTTCTTCAAGGAACTGAGCCACCTCCACGAAGGACATGCTCTGGACTTCTCCCCGAAGCCGACTGATTTTGCAGTACAGCGCGTTGCGCGCGTCACCGACGTCTTCGAACAGCTTTTCTGCTTTCGCAAACAGCGGCCGCGCTCTGAGCCAGTTGTGCAGGAGCGCGAGACGATCCGCTTCGACGAGCAAGAGTCTGGGGTCAGAGCTGTCTGGCTGGGCGAAGCCAGGACACACGAGCAGTAGCGTGAGCCCAAGATGTGTCAGGCGACGACGCCTCGGCCGGACATCGCATCGGTTGCCGCTTGTCAACCCAAACGGCTCCGCCTCTGATCTTTGAATCATGCCAATTGCGGCTATATTGGTCTGATTTTGCCACAAATGCAGAGTTGCCGTCTGGCCTCAGCCGATCCGCACGTGCTGGCCGCGGACCAGGCGCGCACCTGCTACGGTCACGCCGGCTTTCAGCGCCTCGGACAACCGCGCCCGGTCCAATTCCCTGTGGACTCCGTTTTCCCCGATTAGCCGCTCTCTGAGCGGCCCAGTAGGAAGCGCCGACAGAATCTCTTCCCACTCATTCCACGTCACCTCGGCGGAGACCTTGTGGAAGATGTCAGATACGTTAGTCTCTTCATCCAGCACCAGCGTCTCCGCGCTGTTGCTGGCCAGCGTGATGGTGTTGAGCGGTCCTTGCAGGCGCTTCAGGTCGCGTGAGGCCATGAAGAAGCACAGAAACGTCTTCAGACCCCTCACGCGGTTCTCGGCGGCTTTGCGCCGGGCTTCCAATCGCGCCGCTTCGCGCCTCGCCAGGTCCGCAAGGTTCTCCTGCGCCTTCAGGTAGTTGGCGATGCGATCGACTTTCTCACCGAAGGCCTCGACGTAGTCCGCCAACGCGGTCTTCAGCTCTTCTGAGAGCTCTCCGCTGTTAGCCGCTGCCTCCTCTTGTGCCGACTCGATCAGCATCGCAAGCGCCTGGTCGATTTCAAACAGGCTCAGTCCGCGGGCCAACTCCCGCGCTGTCCCGTTGACAGTAGCCGTTGTGCTCATAGTGCGATCCTTCTTTCCTTGTGCACCCTGCCTTGTGGCTGTTGTCTCAGAACGCCAGCGAAAGCTGGCTTTCGTCTTGGTGAGACCCCCGTCGAGAGACCCGTCGCGGCGGCGCGCTGAAAGGCGTCAAGTCGAACAGCGAAGGTGCGGGCGCCACCGGCTCGGGCAGCACGAGCCCCGGCACCGGTTCGACGGTCACGATTGGTGCCACCTCCGCGGTGATCGCCGGCATGACGTGTCAATGCATGTCAATGCACGCCAAGGTACCATCGCTGCGACTGGTGTGTTATGCTACGCGCCTGGCCCGACGTCCGGGTCTTGAGCTGAGAAGAACGCCACGAGTTCCCTATGAACTACACCGGAGCCCAACAGCGCGCGATCGAGACAATCGACCGGAATCTGCAGATCATTGCTTGTGCCGGTTCGGGCAAGACCCAGGTCATCTCAAGACGCATCGTTGAGATCCTGCGCAACGGCAAACAGAATGGAGTCGTACCGGCAAACATAGTCGCATTCACTTTCACCGAAAAAGCAGCGGCAGAGCTGAAAGACCGCATTCACCGCCTCGCGATCGAGGTTCTGGGAGATGACACCGGTTTCGCCGAGATGTATGTCGGCACGATCCACGGCTATTGCCTCAACTTGCTCCAGAGGCCTCCGGTATACAAGTTCCTGAAGTATTCGGTGCTGACCGAGGTTCAGCAGCGGCTCCTGATCGATCGCAACAGCGCGAAGAGCGGATTGAATTCAGTGCCGCTGCTCAACGGGGGTACGCTCAAACGCTGGCTGGATTCCGCGCTGTGGCAGCAGTTGTTGAGTGTGCTTGAGGAGAGCGATGTGGACCGCCGGCGCGTATCAAGAGCGGTTCTGGAGGCGGCCGAGCGCTACGGCGAGCTTCGTGACGCGAAGCGGCTGCTGGACTATTCCGGGATGCTCAGCGCCGCAGTAAAGGAACTCGGACAGAACGCGCAACTGCGCGCTAGTGTCGCCGGGCAGCTGAAGTACCTAGTCGTGGACGAGTACCAGGACGTAAACCCGCTCCAGGAGCAGCTCATCAGCGAGATCGCCCGCCTGGGGGCCAATATCTGCGTTGTTGGCGATGACGACCAGACCATCTACCAATGGCGCGGCAGCGAAGTGAAGAACATCATCGAGTTCGCAAACCGGTATCCGCGAGTCAAAGCCATCCGCCTTGACGACAACTTCCGGAGCAGCCAAGGCATCGTACTCGCTGCACGGCACGTGATCGAGGGGAACTCGGAACGGCTGCGGAAGAAGATGGAGAGCACGAAGGCGCAATCGTACGAGCGGGGTGACGTGCTGGCGCTTTCCTTCGATTCGCCGGAAGATGAAGCGCAATGGATAGCGGAGAAGGCCTCGTCGTTGTACAGCACGGCCTACTGCAACAAGCAGGGCGCCGAGGAACGTGGGCTCGCCTACTCGGACATAGCGGTCCTGCTCCGCAGCGTAAGGAACGACGCGGGGCCGATCTTGGCGGCACTCGATACCCGCAGGATTCCTTACATAGTGGGCGGCATGAACGGGCTTTTCGACACTCCTGAAGTCCAGGCGATGCGCGACGTTTTCTACTACCTCGCCCAGCACGAGCCTCGCGGCAGCAGCGTGCCCGATAAGCGGCACCTCACCAAGCTTTTCAGCGACTCTCTATGGGATTTGAGCAGCACGGACATCAAGCAGGGCATTCGTTTTCTGGAGGACCGGAAAAGACGGATCGGCGATCGCATGGACGCCGACCTCTACTTGCAGCGGGTCTACCTGGATTTGCTTGAGGGTCTCGGGATTAGGGAAGACAGGATCACGCAGGGGGCGGACGCCCGACGCGGCGAGATCGTGTTTTACAACTTGGGCAAGTTCAGTCAAGTCATCTCGGATTTCGAAACGATAAACTTTCACAGCGCCCCCAAGTCGCTCTACTCCTCATTTGCTGGGTTCCTGGAGTATCAAGCACCTGACTACTATCCCGAAGGGTGGGAAGAGGCCGGGTACGCCCAGCCTGACGCAGTGAACGTGATGACAGTTCACCAGGCCAAGGGTATGCAGTGGCCGGTCGTCTTCGTGCCGTGCTTACGGCGGAACCGCTTCCCGTCGCACGACGGCAGGGCGGACGTTCCATATGGAGCGTGATCCCCGTGGAGGCAGTCTCCAACGCGGACCGGTACAAAGGGACTGTCGAGGACGAACGCCGGCTGTTTTACGTTGCGCTGACGCGAGCGGAGAAGTACTTGTTCTGCAGCTGGGCGCCGATCGCTTCCAACCAGCAACAACGGAACGTGTCGGAGTTCTTGACCGAATTCACCCACAACGACTACGTGCTCACACGAGAGCCCAAGCGGACGACACCGCGGCGGCTTCCCCCGCGCCAGCACGTGGAGGAGATAGCGCTACCGCTCACATTTAGCGAACTCAGGCATTACTTCGACTGCCCTTATCTCTTCAAGCTTCGGTTCCTATATGGGTTTGACGCGCCGATCGAACGGCCTCTCGGATATGGCAAGTCGCTTCATGACGCGCTCGCCGAGATCCACTCAGAGGCATTGCTCGGACGTATCCCGTCTATTGGTGACGTACCGGGTCTGGTCGAGACCCACTTGCACCTTCCGTTTGCGAACGCGGAGATTCGGGAGAATTTGAAGAATGCCGCGGAGGATGTGTTGCGAAGGTACCTAGAACAACACGGGAAGAACCTGAGGCGTCTCGAACATGTCGAGAAGACCATCGAGCTGAAGTTGAGCGATGGGGTCGTCGTGAGCGGTCGTATCGACCTCATTCGCCGCACGGACACCGGCGAGATTGCGATTGTGGATTTCAAGTCGAAGCAGCGGGCCCAAGCAGAGGAGATCACTGAAAGGCAGTTGCACATCTATGCGCTCGGTTACGAGAGACTCACAGGCAAGAGCGCGGACCTAGTCGAGGTCCACAACCTCGATAGGAAGGGCGGCGTCGATCGGCATGCCATCGACACCGAGATGATAGAGTCAACCGTGAAGATCATCGGCGACGCCGGCCGGAATCTGCGCGAGAATCGGCTGCCCCGACTTGAGCGGTGGTGCCGGAAGTGCGACGAATGCGACATAGCCGGCTTGTGCCGACCCAGACCTGACCCGGCGGCGGTGCGCTCAGTCAGGACTTTGCCCCCGCGTCGGTGAAAGGAGAAATGCAGAGTGCGAGACCCGAGGAAGAGGATTGCACGAGGATTGCTCCGTTTCGGCGAGAAACTGCGGTATCGCGCGCCGGCTGAACCAACTGCTGCTTCCAGATTCGTGGATAGCGATTGGAACGCGTGGCTGTTTGGCGTGATCTTCGACCAAGGTGTTCTTGCCGAGAATGCCTGGGAAGCTCCCTATCTACTGAGACGGCGGCTTGGGCATTTCAGCATGAGGCGCATGGCGGAGATGTCGGTAACCGAGCTTCGGGACGCAGTCAAACACACCAGGAGCCAGAAGGCCCTCCACCGGTTCACGAAGAGCATGCCCCGATGGTTGAAGTCCGCCGCTTGCTGGCTGGTGTCCGAATATCGGGGCCGCGCCGAGGCGATATGGGCCGACTGTCGCACGGCAGCCGAGGTGATCGCACGGCTTGACGAGTTCGACGGAATCGGCTCCAAGAAGGCTCACATGGCCGCCGCGATATTGCGAGACTCAGGTGAGCTCGCTGGCAGAGATTTCGAAGCCATCAACGTGGCCGTCGATGTGCACGTCTGTCGTGTCTGGAAACGGTTAGGGTTGGTCAAGAGCAGCAACGTACGCGAGATTCACGCGGTGGCCAGCGAGTTGCACCCGAAGTATCCTGGTGCCCTGGATTCCCCGACGTGGACAGTTGGGCGCGATTGGTGCCATGCACACGAGCCCGACTGTAGCGGCGATGGTGTCGGAAAGCCGTGTCCACTGCAGAAGCAGTGCCGAATTGGATCACGGCGGTAGACGGCACCGCACGTTCCCATTGCTCAGGTTTGCATCCAAGTGTCCGCAGCGAAACCCCCTTGCCTTTCGCTGCCGACCGCGATCGACTCCCTACCTCGCATTGGGCTGTTGTCGCAACGCCAGCTGCGCCAACGCTGCCTCAGAACGCCAGCGAAAGCTGGCTTTCGTCTTGGTAAGACCCCCGTCGAGAGACCCTTCGCGGCGGCGTGCTGAAAGGCGTCAACCCGAACAGCGAAGGTGCGGGCGCCACCGGCTCGGGCAGCACGAGCCCCGGCGCCGGTTCGACGGTCATGATCGGCGCCACCTCCGCGCCGATGGCTGGCGCTGGTGCCATCGCGGCGGCTCGGCTCGCCTGCAACTCTCGCCATACTTGGTCGGCTTTCTCCCCGACGCCCTTCTGGGTGACAAGCTCGCGCGCCATCGCGGTGAGCATGTCGTCGTCATCTTCGAGCGCTTGTAGCCCCTCGGCGGCGAACTTCCCTTCCATCGCCAACGACACCAGGAGCTTCTTGCCCATCAGACGGAGACAGCTCTCCTGCATGGTGCCGGTGTACTGAAGGAACTTCACCTTCACCGGCCGCCGCTGGCCGATCCGCCAGCTCCGCCGGCTGGCCTGGCGCAGGACGTAGATGGAGTAGCCGGTCTGGCCGAAGATCAGCGTCGGAAAGTCCAGGAGATCCAAGCCGGTCTGCACCAGCTTCGGGTGACAGATGCAGACCTGCATCCCATTCCGCAACTGGCGCTCGTACCAGGCTTCACGCGCCTCCGGCGGCACCTCCGTCGTCAGTAGCTCCACGCGGATGCCCTCCCGCGCCAGAAGGTCCCTCCAGCGGCGGGTGACGTCGCGTTTCTGCGTGTAGACGGCGTAGACCTGGCAGCGCCGCCCCTGCGCCAATTCTGCCTTGATCTCCGCGAGCAGCCGGCGCTCCTTGGCGTAGACGACCTCCTCATCCAGGTCGGGCGGCGACGAAATCAGAAATGGCTCGCGCCTGCAGGTTGCTTCGTCGTGCGTGTGTCCGATCAGATCCCCGAGGCGAAAGGGACGGTCCGGGTACAGGAGCAGGGCGTTCATCCCCGCGCTGATCACCGACTGGTTTCCCTTGTGCGCCTGGAGCGCCTCCTTGATGTCCTTCTCGAGCCCCTCGTACGCCGCTCGCAGTTCGGAGTCCATCTCGACCGAGATCACTTCCTCCTCATACGGCGGGAGCGCATCCGAGATGTCTTCAAGGGATACGAAGGCGCCCATGTCCATGAGGAACCGGCCGAACAACAGCGGCGATGCGCCGGGCCGCCGGCGCACCCGCTTGGTCACTCGCGCTTCCGAGCAGGCGTTGTCTTCCGGCTGGATGACGGTGACCTTCTCGATCACACCGTAGGCTTCCGAGAAGGCCCGCAATCCAGCGTCTCCAGCCTCGAAGCCTTCGGCCACCATCTTGCGCGCGTCAAGCCGGAATAGGATGTTGAACAGCTCGTCGGCATACCCGCCCAGCAACGTGCCGGTCAGGATGGCGATGCGGTCGGCGCAGCGCGCCAGCGTCCCCAAGGCATTGCCCTGTGCCGTGTCGCCCTTCAGTTCGTGAACTTCGTCGGCGATGCCATAGTCGAAGAACCCGTCAGCAAGGTACCGGCCGATAAAGTCCATCGGTGCATACCGCTGCACCTTGCTTCCGTCGGCCTGCCAGAGCGCGCTGTGGAACGGGCGCCGGGCCTTCCCCGGAGCGGCCAGGTCCTCGGCACATACGAACTCGCCGTGCTTGGCCTTCTTGAAGTCCGCACGCCGGAGCTGATCGGTGCCCGTCAGCACCGGCCGGCCCGTATCCGGGTTCACCACGCAACCGATGAACGGTCCACTGCGTGGCGCGCCGTAGACATGGCGCCAAAAGTACCCCAGCTTGGCTCGCTCACGGCTGACGATGAAGATCGAAGAAGCGTGGCAGATGGCGTCCCAGCGCGCCCGCGCCGATCGGGAGTCCTTCCGCAGCCGGAGATCGCTCAGCGTCGTGTGCAAGCCCTCACGCACGATCCGGCCGTTCCTCAGACGCACCTCGTTCACTCCGGCGTAGCCGTTCGAACTGACGTCGTTCCGGATCCCGTCGATGATGAAGACGCGCGCGCCGGGCACTGTCAAGAAGCTCTCTTTTGCCCACTTGAGGACGAGTTGCGGTGGCACCATTGCCAGCGCCGTGTAGCGACTGCCTCGGGCGGAGGTGTGCACCGCGCCGAGAGAGATGAGCGTCTTCCCCGTGCCGCACTCGGCAATCACGGCGGCAGTGCGCGCCTTCTCCCAGCGCTTTACCACCCCGAGCAGACACAGGAGCTGTGCTGGATACGGCTTCCGGCGCAGCCGCTCGATTTCCGGCCAGACAGGGTCGTTCGGGTGATGGAGCGGAGGGAATTCCCTCAGAACGCGGTCTCCAAGCGCGGTACCATACGCGCGCAAATAGTCATTAATATCCTTCGGCAGTGTTTCCATGGGAGGGTCTCTCTGCGGCTCAGGAAAGGCCGCAAGCAGGAACGAGATTCTTGAGGGGAGGACTGACAGCAGAAGCGGAATCAGGCGGCGGTTTCTTCGCCGCTGATCGCTGCGGCCGGATCGAACTGACAGGCGAGATTCCAGTTCGGCCTACCTGTCCCTTCCGGGAGGTGGATTCGCCCTCGTTTCAGGGCGTGGCCGATCCAGCCGAGGAACCGCTTTTTGGTTCCGCTCAGCACCAGCGGTCGGGAACCCAGGCCGACAAGCCGGCGCACTGCATTGCGCTTCTCCAATTCTCGCCAGAACCATTCGCTCCATTCCGGCAGGACCGGCAGACCGAACCGCACGCCGATGCGGTACAGCACGAACTGCGGATCATCCGAACACACCACCGTTTGCCGCGCTTTGAGGTCGCCGCCGCGCCAGGTCAACGCAAGCTCCTTGGAGACCGCGACCAAGTGCCTCACTGGGCGCTTGCGCCCCGGCACGCTGATCGACCCGCGGAAAACCTCCGCGTCCTCTCCGAGTGAGATACGGAGCGCCGCAATCCCCGGGCCTCGCACCTGGAAGATCCCCTGTTCGACGATGGCTCCGGCAATCGCAGCAACCTCTTGCTCTCCACCGAACACTGAGATCAGGTGTGCCTTGGCTGCACCGCAGTTTTCCTGGCCGCAATCCGCAATCAGCCGGTCCAGCCACAGCCGCACGTCGATTGTCGTGTCCCGCGTTACCTTGTGATACTGCAACTGCCCGAGACGCAGATGAGCGTTCTTCATGACCCTTTGCCCCCGTCGCCCAAGATCGCGGTCCGGCCGTCCCCGAACGCCAGCGTCAGGCTCTGAGTGAAGCGTTCCCGTTCCCGAATCGTCGTCACGCCGTTTTCGACTTCCTCAAACCTGTCCACCGTCTTCGCGGACTGCCAGCAAGCCACATGCCGCGTCTCGCCTTCCCCGAAGATTCCGTCCAACAGGCCGCTTACCGCTACCAGACCGACCTGACCGGCATGCAGCGGGATCAGCGGTTGGCCCGTGATGCGGGTCTCCGGCGCGAAGAGAATGCGCGACGCCTGGCGGTAGGCTGCCGATTTCAGGAGCAGGTCCTCGACCGCGTCCAGTGCGAAGCCACGGTATGCCCAGTTCACCGGCCCACTTGACGGCACGCCGTACACGCGATCCACCTCGTCCGGCAGAACCGGCAACCGAGCGCGATCACGCGCCATGTCGTGCAGCCTGAGCCTCGCCTGAGCGACATCGCAGTCCTTCAGTTGGCTCCGCTCCCGGTGGTTCCGCCGCACACCGAACACCACGATCTGCTCGTACCTCAGCGCTTCCGGTTCGCTCAAGCGGTACACCGTCTTGTCGCGAAAGTGGACCGCCAGGATCTCGCTGCAGCTCCCCAGCCGCGAACACGGAATAACCAGCACCAGCACGCCGCCCGGCTTCAGCCACCGGAAGCAGTGATCGAGAAACACGCCCTCCGTCCTCTCGCCGCGGCTCTCCGACCCTGTCCAGTCGTAGGGTGGGTTCAGGTACAGCAAAGAGAAGGATTCCACCGGGCAATGCACATCGAAGCAGCTTCCCTGAATCACGTGCTCGATGCACCGACCGGCCTCCTCGGCCCGGTACGCGTCGAGTTCAATGCCGTAGCGCGCCGCCGCACCTGCCGGCGCGATGTCCGCCAGTGCCGTACCGCAGCCCGCACAGGGATCAACAATGGCGCACTTCGCACTAGGCCACCGAAGGAATCCTCGAATCCTCCGCGCCTCCGCCGGCGCGAGAGGGAAATACCCCATCCGGATCTGCCCTTGGATACGCACTGTGCACCTCCACAGCCTTCTTTCAGACAACGTGTGACTTAACTCATAACCTTGCCGTTTTGGTACCTGCTGGTGCCGGCGCTGCGTATGATGTTCGTGCCGGTCGGGAAAGCGCGATGCCGCTGGCCGCGGCGGTGGCGGTATCACCGCCGGGCGGCTGGCGGCGTCCGCGCTGCTAAGACGATTGATTCGCAGGCGCAAGTATGATCTGATCGGTAATCGCATGGACACCTTCATCTCGCAGCTCGTCGACCTCTGCCGCGCGCACCCGTGGACGACGAAGTGGGTTTTCGTACCCTCACACGCTCTGGGCCACACCATCGGTGAGCGGCTAGCACGATCGGGCACGGCGTGGGGCAACGTCCGATTTACCACGCCCGGTGCGCTGGCGATGGAAATCGCCGGACCACACCTTGCGGCGCGCGGACTCGATGTTCTGGACGAGACCACCGCGCCGGCACTCGTGCTCCGGCTGCTGCTGGAACTGCCACATGAGACCCCGAACTACTTCCGCCCACTCGCCGATCAGCCGGGCATAGCTGTAGCGCTCTGGAATACCGTCTCGGAACTGCGGCTCGCTGGCATCGATGCCGACCAATTGAACGCATCGGCGTTCGCGGGCGCGACTAAGCACGGCGAGCTGCGCGCCCTGTTGCAGGCGTACGAGAAGTATCTGGACACCGCGAGTGCGGCCGACAGCGCAGGCATCTTTGACGACGCAGCAGCACATGCAGCCGAGGGCCCCACGGTAGCGACCGATGTCGTCCTGGAATTGCCAGGCACGTGCCGAAGCACGCTGCAGCGCCGCTTCCTGGATTGTCTGCCCGGCGCCCGCCCGCCTGCGCGCATTCTCGACATCCCGCGGCTGGAAATCCCGACATGGCCTCAGCGCAGACCAGTAGAAAGAGTGCGGCCGACCTGCGAGCCGCTCAGCGATTCCCAGCGGCTACGATATTTGCTCGCACCAGATCAGGCGCCTGCTGCCGCAGGCGACGGCACGCTGACCATGTTTCGCGCCGCTGGAAAAGAAGCCGAGGTGGAAGAGGTATTCCGGCGCATTCAGGCGGGGCGAATCGCGCTGGACGAGGTGGAGATCGCCTGCGCACAACCCGACGCTTACGCTCCCTTGTTGTGGGACAAAGCGCAGCGCCACGGCTGGCGGCTGACCCTCGAGATGGGAATCCCCGGCACGCTTACGCGGCCCGTGCGAGCGCTTCTGGCCTTCTGCGACTGGATCGAAACCGGCTTTTCGGCTGTTCGCATGATTCGCCTGCTCGAATCTGGCGACCTCGCGCCGGAACTGGGCGAGGACTTCGGTACAGGTTCGGCGGCGCGTCTGCTGCGGCGCGCAGGCGCGACGCTCGGACGCGATACCTATCGGATGGCGCTGGCCGGGCTCGCTGCCTCCGACCGGCAGTCCGCCGAAGACGCCGAAGCCGAACCGGAAAACCGCGCGTATTACGCGATGCGCGCCGCGCGCTGCGAGCGTCTTGCGGAGTGGTTTCGGGAACTGTTTTCGCGCATCCCTGCGAGCAGCGAGTCCGAAATCGGCCGGCTGCTGGACGCCAGCGCCGCGTTTCTTACGCAAGCCGCGGTCAAGAGCGAGGAAGACGCTGCGGCACAAGCGGGTGCGACGAATGCGATCGCGCAGCTCGAGCCGCTGCGGGATTTCCCGCGTCCTGTCGCATTCGCGCTGACCCTACTGCGGGATTGCCTGTCCCGGATCAGGGTCTGTGCAGATCGGTCGCGGCCCGGCGCGCTGCACGCGACGAGTCTGCAGCAGGCCGGATACTCCGGCCGAGCGCATACCTTCGTTGTGGGCCTGGAGGAAGGCGGTGTTTTTTTGCGTGGCTGCGAAGACCCGGTGCTGCTGGATGATGAGCGAATGGCACTTGCGGCGCCGCCGCTGCCGTCTTCGCGCGATCGTGTGGCCGAAGCGGTGTACGCTGCCCTTGCACGTCTGACCTCACTCGAAGGCAACGTGTGCCTGAGCTACTCGTGCCGGGATCTTCGCGAGGGGCGCGAGACCTTTCCGTCGTGGATCCTCTTCCAGGCGCTGGCATTGCTCGATTCCACGGTGGAATTGAAGTTGCGCACGCTCGAAGAGCGATTGGGCGAACCGGTTTCCGTGGTGCCACGGACGCCGGCAGACGCACTGACGGACGGCGACTGGTGGATGGCGTCCCTACGTGGCATCGGGCCAACCGCAATACCATATGTGCTCGGGGCGTTTCCGGCGCTGGGCCGCGGCGTCGCTGCCGAACGCCGGCGGGAGCTACCGGAACTTACGGAATTCGACGGACTGGCTGTGTCAGCCGGCCCGGTTGTGGACCTCGGTGCGGCTGGCCGCGTGGTTTCAGCCAGTACGCTCGAGCGGATTGCGGCCTGCCCATTTCGTTATTTTGTGGAAGCCGCGCTCGGCGTGGAAGCTCTCGAAGAGGAGGAGCCTGAATTTGACCGCTGGCTCGATCCCAAGACCCGTGGCGAGCTGACACACGCGGTCCTCGCGGAATTTCTGCGCCAGTTCCGCGCCGAACAGAGGAGGCCGACAGCCGGGGATCGTGACCTCCTCCACGCGCTGGCGAACAAGCGCATCGAACACCTGCGCGAGCAGATGCCGCCGCTCTCCGAGTCTGTCTTCCAGCACGAGGTTCGGCAGCTTGGCCGCGACCTCGACCTGTTTCTGAAGCGAGAGATCGCCGCCCAGGGGCGGACACCCGTGGCTCTAGAGGTGACGTTCGGCATGGAAGCCGGAGAGACGACGGAACCGCTGGCTAGCGCCGAGCCCATTCCGTTTGATCTCGGCGACGGGCGCCAACTCCTGCTGCGCGGCCGGATAGACAGAATCGATCGCCTCGAGGACGGCAGTTACGAGGTGATCGATTACAAGACGGGAAGCTTCTACCGGCCGCAGTATGCTGGAATCTTTGCTGGCGGTACCTTGCTCCAGCACGCGCTGTACTGTCACGCCGCGCGCCGACTGCTCGCGCCTGTTGAACCCCGGCCGCGCATGGCGGGCAGCACATACTACTTCGTGACGGAGCGTGGCGGCGCGCGGCAAAAGACGTTCGAGCCGGATCTCGACGCCGGCGCCGTGCTGCGGGACCTCGCCGACGCTGTGAACGGCGGCGCGTTTCCACAGGCACACGAGGATCGGTCGTGCGGGATCTGCGGATATTTCCGCGCCTGCGGCGATGGTGCGGTAGAGCGCGCGAAACGGAAATTCGATAACGAAGCGGAATGGCGTCTGGCGGCGTACCGGAGGCTGGCAGCTCATGCCTGAGCAAAACGGTTTACGGGATCAGGCGGCGCGCGATGCAATCGCGAACCACCTGGAAGCGAACATGCTGGTGGAGGCGGGAGCCGGCTCGGGCAAGACCGAGAGCCTGAGCGAGCGCATGGTGTCCCTGGTTGCCTCCGGTGCGTGCGGCGTCGAGCAGATGGCTGCTGTCACGTTCACCCGAAAAGCGGCGGCGGAACTCCGCGCACGGTTTCGGCTGAAGCTCGAGGAGCGGCTCGCCGGTGAGCAGGTCCCAGAACGGCGTGCGCGGCTACGCATTGCTTTGACCCAGTTAGAGCGGATGTTCGCCGGCACGATCCACTCCTTCTGCGCGCAAGTGCTGAGGGAGCGGCCAGTGGAGGCGGGTGTGGCACCCGGCTTCATTGAACTCGACGAGCAGCAAGATGAGGGCTGGCGGATGCGGTCCTGGCGCGAATACCTGGAACGTGCTCGCACCGGGAACTCGGCCCTCCTTCGGGAGCTTGGAGACGCTGAGGTGCGGGCAGCCGAACTAGACGGCGCCTTCGAGACGGTCTGCCGCTATCCGGACGCTGATTTCCCGCCGGGCGCTGGTGAGATGCCGGCGGTGGCTTGGGCTTGGCAGGAGGTGGACTCGTTCTGGCACCAACTCGACGCTCTACTGCCCAAAGAGATCATCGAGGAGACCACGTGCGAGATCCAACAGCGCGCCCGCGAGTTTGGCCCGGACTTGGCGGCCGCGGACCGTTCCCGTCCGGCGGTCCTCGCCCGACTGCTGGCGCGATGGGAGAAAAGGAGCCTCAAGCCGGTCCAAAACCGCTGGCCAACTAGAGCTGCTGCTCTGGCAGCGGCCAACCTGGTGCAGAAGTTCGGCGACACGGTCGTAACGCCATTTCTAGCCGGCTGGCGGCAATACGTCTATCGACTGGTGATGACCCTGGCGCTCGATGCGCGGCAGTTCGCCGCGGAACGGCGGCGGCACTCTGCTGCGCTGAACTACGAGGACCTCTTGCAGATGTCTGCGCGCCTGGTCCGGGAGAACGCCCCGGTGCGGGCAGTGCTGCAGCGCAAGTACACGAACCTGTTCGTGGACGAGTTTCAGGATACTGACCCGATCCAGACCGAACTGCTGTTCCTGCTCGGCGCTGCGCCGGGGGCCGGCACGCGCTGGGAAGAGGCGCCGCTCCGCCCCGGCGCGCTTTTCCTGGTGGGCGACCCAAAGCAGTCGATCTTCCGCTTCCGCCGCGCAGACATTGACATTTACAGCCAGGCGAAACGGCGCATCCGGGAGACCGGTGGTGAAGTTGTGGAGTTGACCACTTCGTTCCGCGCGGCGCCGGAGCTGTGCACCTGGGCAAACGACGTATTCTCGCAACTGCTGCCGCCGGCGGACACACGGCAACAGGCGGCGTTCCATGGGCTCGACCCGCGACCGAAGGCCGAGCCGGGCAAAGGACGGATTCTGCAGTTGTGCCATCCAGCCGGGATCGGCCGGGGCGATGTGCCCGCGGCGGATGCATCCGCCGTCGCGACCTACATCCGCGGGGAGATCGAGGCGGGCAGCCGCCGGCCTGGCGACTTCCTCGTGCTGACGCGCAAGAAAGCGAACCTGGCGCGTTACGCCGCCGCACTTGAGGAAATGCACGTGCCATTCGAAGCGAGCGGCAGCGAGGCGTTCTCCGGTTCGGCCGCCGTGAACGATTTGCGGTCGCTCCTCTATGCTCTGTGCCATCCGGACGACGGTCCGGCCCTGCTGGGCGTGCTGCGCGGTCCGCTGCTGGGCCTGAGTGATGAGGAGTTGTTCGTCTTCCATCAAGCTGACGGGCGGCTGCTGCTCATGGCCCCAGCCGAATCACAGCCGGAAAGTCCTGTCGCCGAAGGGATCGCCTCACTGTGCGAGATGTTTCATTGGACGCGTGTGCTGCCGGCCGGCGCGGCTGTGGAAAAAATACTGGAGCGAACTGGTCTGCTGGCCCGCGCGGCCGCGGAGTCCTTCGCCGGCGGCGAGGCGGGCAAACTGATCTTTGCTGTCGACTGCCTGCGCGCGGTCGCCGAGCAGGGCGCTTCGCTAGCCGAGGCAGTCGATGTGCTCGAATCGAGGCTCGGTGCGGGCGAGTCCGATGCGCCGGCGTTGGAGCCAGGGCGGCGGGACGTGGTCCGCGTGATGAACTTGCACAAAGCAAAAGGGCTGGAGGCGCAGGTCGTCTTTCTCGCCGATCCGCTGAGCGGCGTTGAGCCCCGGGCGGAAGTGCGCGTCATTCGCGAAGCCGGCCGCTCGACCGGCTTCCTCCGGGTCACGCGAAAACGGGGTGAATACCAGCGGGAGGTGATCGCTGAGCCTGCCAATTGGGCACAGCACGAGCAGGCCGAACTCCAGTACGTCGTCGCCGAGGAGATCCGGTTGTTGTACGTAGCGGCGACCCGGCCAAAGGAAACGCTCGTTGTGAGCCGCTGGGAGCACACGCACAGGGGGCCAGTCCGTCCCTGGGAACCGCTGGCGCCGTTTTTGACCCCCGCGCCGCGACTGGAACTGGTTCCGCATGCGGTCGGTGCTGCAGCGGACACCGCGCACCTCGGCGACCAGGCAAGGGTGGCCGCGGCTGCCGCGCGCGACGCAACGAGGTCGCTCCTGCTAACGCCGTCGTGGGCCGTTCAGGCCGTCACAGAAGCGGAGGCACGCCGCGGCGGACCGCGCTTGGCGGATTACGGCGGCCCAGCGGGCCGTGACTGGGGCGGCTTAGTTCACGCTCTGCTCCAATACGCAGCCCTGCATCCGAACTGCAGCCGCGAGGACTTGGAGCGCTGGGCGATGTGGCACGCCCGCGGCAACGAAGCTCAGATGCAGGAGGATGCCGTCACCGCCGTTCAATCGGTCATGGAGGCACCATTCTGGTCGCGCCTGCTGGCGGCCGAACAACGGTTCGCCGAAGTGCCGATTTGCTTCCCTGCCGTCGGCAAGCCGCCGGTGATTGTGAACGGCATAGTCGACCTCGCGCTGCGATTCCCGGATGGCTGGGAGATCGTCGATTACAAGACCGATCTCGGGGATATTGGACAGCTCACGGCGATGTACGCCGAGCAGGTGCGGCTGTACGCCGACTGTTGGGAGAAGATCACCGGCGAAGTCGTACGGTTCGCCGGGATCTATTCCGTGCGCATGAACGCGATGAGCGGCGAGGTACGCACCGCAGCGGCTTCGTGAGGGAGCAGGATGGCCGCCGCCGTTGACGTGCAGAGCGCGGATGGCTGCGAGGCATGACGGTCCCGCCTGCGGTCCAGGACCATCACAGAGTGACCTCGGCCACAAGTTCCGGCGCGCTCGATCAGCATGGTCATGTGCTCCGTCCTGTCGGCGACACGCCGGACGAAACCGCATCCGACAACATGCCGTAGACTCGACCACCGAAGTGGACTGACGTCGCGCGGGCAATACTGAACGGTAGGTTGCTGGCCCCGGTCTCCAATTCGTTGAAAACACAGACCGTTCCCTAACGCAGCACCGACATCTCGGAAAAGGGGTTTTGCCAAGATTATGGCTTTGCCCTACACTCGGGGCCGTGGAAGGAGATGAACCAAGTGCCCAGGTTTCTTGAAGACGATGGCCTGAACGAGTCCCAGCCCGCGGCGGCGATTCCGGACTTCAATCCAGACGACTCTGCCGATCTGCCGACTCCCGAGGAGGCGGCTGAGGACGGGAAGGCTCTCCTGGCCGTTCTCAACGATCCAAAGCTTGCCGGCCTCTCTGAGGACGCCGAGTGAGCAGCGCCGCCGCAACGCCGGCGGCTTCAGTCCCCCGCTGCCAGCGCATCGCCGCGTTACGCCCCGACGACGCCGCGACGGCATGCCTACTGGCGGACGGCGCCACGCTCCTTGTGTCTCATCATCTGGCCGGCTTCCTGCAGCCCGGCGACGAGGTCGAGTTCTCACCATGTTCGACCGGTTCCGTGGCCACGGAACTCCACGTTGTTCGCTCAGGCCGTGGCCGACCGAAAGAATTCTACCTCGCCGCCATCGGCTACGTGACCCAGCCCAAGCAGGACAAACGCCAGGAGTCCTACCTCCGCGCCGAAGTCACCGGCAGCGCGCTCGGCATCCGCTCGATCCATCTCGTTACAACTGCCGTCCGTGACTACTTCTATCGCGCGGATCGCACGCGCGACTGGCCGGACTCGCCCACGCTCTACGAGGCTCTGCGCGTTGACCGCACCGCGTCGCCTGGCGATCTCCGGTTGGCCTACAAGGTTCGTCGGCTCGAACTGGGCGCCGGCCAAGCGTCCCGCCCCGCACTCCGCGATCTCGACCGGGCCTTCAACCTCCTCATGCAGCCCGATATTCGTTCCTGCTATGACGCGCTCCTCGGCGATCCCGAAGCACCGGCGTTGTTCCCCTACTCGGGTTTCGGCGCCCTTCTGACCGCCGGCGAGCTTTCGCGCGACCGGGCCACCTTCTTCGCGCAGCGAATTCTCTTTTTCCTGCCCGACCGCCGGCAGCGCCGCTTCCGCGCGCCGCTCCGCCGTATCGAGTCCCTCCACGACCACGCCGCTTACCGCGACAGCCGCCGCAAGGTCGACGTCCTGCTCGATCCCATCGTCCTTCCGCTGACGCCGGACCCCACCTGGAACCAGTGGAGGCACCTCCTGGGCGCCAAGATCGGCATCGAAGCCACGTTCGTAACCAGCGGCAAGTACCGCTTCCGATCCGGCGGGTGGCAGCTCACCTCCTGGTCGACCGCCCTGCCCAGCAGCCTACGCGTGACCCTGCCTGCGGACATCCAGGATCTGGTGCAGGCCGCCAGGACGGCGCATCACCGCTTCGGCCAGTACTCTACCGCGCTGGAGCGAATCCGGGTGCGCCTGGAGCGCGAGGCGCTGGAGCGGCGGGAACTCGATTGCCTCTGCGTCGAGATGGGCATTCCCGGCGATTTCGACGTGGCACAGATCTCCTGGAAGCCGGACTACGACTCCTTCTTCTACAGCCAACTCCGCAAACGAGCCGCCAAGATGTATCTGTACCGCGACGAGTACATCTTCGACCTCGAGCGTGCCATCGTGGTCGAAGTCCCCGAGGTCGGGCACGCCACCTACGTCTTTGCCAAGCCCAATGAGATCGACCACTTCGTCCGGGTCTACGCGACGACAACGAAGGATGACATCCGCAAGAACCGCGACGGCATCGCCGAGCGCCTGCGATTCCTCGGCCGCGTGATGCACGGCGCCAATCCGCGCACCTGGCTCCGAGAACTCAAGGAGCGAATCGGAGAGCCGGTGGACTGCACCGACAACGTGATTTGAACCACAAAATGATAATTCTGGCCCCGTTCCTGAGTTCCACAATATGCGCGTCGAGGAGCGGTAAATGCTGCTGATTAAGCCTGGCGCCCCGTCGTCGGCCTGCGGCGGGAGATCCTGCTGGCTGTCGTAGCTGCCGAGCGTGTCGCTGCGGAGGGGGGCTTCGACCACGTGATCACCGCCTGCATCGATGGCCAGCATTCGGCCACAGGCTCGCTCTGCTCAGCCCGCCATGCACTCGATCTTCCCTTGCTCGGCGGGTCGGCCTCGTTGGCCCCCGAAGAAACGGAAGTGGCGCGCAACGCGCTCGGAGCAGGTGGACCTCCGCATTCACACGTCGACGCGGCGTACCTTGGGATTCGCCCGCGCTCTCTCAGTCTTCACGGCCTTGCGAAATCGCGTCAGAAGAGACGACGATATCGCCAACGTTCACCTTGGCGTTCCCGAGAGCTTCGAAGAAGACCGGTGCGTCATCAGGGCCTCTAAGCTCGCGGCGCCGACTCGCGTAATCGATGACGAGGGTGAACTTCGGGTACTGCTTCGACTTGATTTCGATCTCGAATCGTCCCGTCTTCTGCGTGTTCTGATGGGGATCCAACATCACGCCGCCCTCCCCAACGCGCACTGCGAATCCACCTTTCTCGCTGGCAGCGTGGACCCAGACCGGGGTGTCGGCAAGCGGGGTCTTGTCTTTCCTGAGAAGTCGGCCCGTGACGATGACGACTTTCTTGGTTTCCTGCGTCTGGCCCTCGGTGGTCACCTCAAAACCGGCCATGCGTGGTCACTTGAAAACCGGCCACCCGCATCACCCAGGACAGAGTAGTTTTACCATGCCACCTGCATCCAGACAAGTGTCGGTTTCGGCTGAGA
>Ga0187886_1001043_pt1 | contig 27467 bp, 30 predicted proteins | sample June2016WEW_20_1_FD_133001 | JGI IMG/M metagenome (GOLD analysis project Ga0187886, IMG submission 133001) | Peatland microbial communities from SPRUCE experiment site at the Marcell Experimental Forest, Minnesota, USA - June2016WEW_20_150 | ecosystem: Environmental > Terrestrial > Soil >...
GATTGGGGTTGGCGTAACAACGTTCCTTGTAAATCAAGGCGTACTATTCAAGTCTAATGCTAGCATAACACAACAGCCTCAAGACGTAAGAATCACAAATGTTACCGACAATTCTTTTTCCGTTTCATACAAAACAAAAGATTTGGTAATAGGATCTGTAAATTTTGGCAAAGATAGTAGCTTGGGAGGATCAGGACTTGATGACAGAGATCAGCAAACTGGAACCCTAACTTCTTATAGGGTCCACAATATTACCGTGAGGAATCTGACTGCCCAAACGAAGTATTATTTTTCAATAACCAGTGGCCAAGATAATTATGTTAATGGTGACCAACCGTTTGAGGTTACCACCGGACCTAAGCTTTCGGATTCGCCTCCCAAACAAAACCCAATGAGCGGGAAGATTGTACTTTCAGACGGAAGTCCACCTAAAGAAGCAATTATTTACGTTACGACTGACAATTCCCAAGTTGTCTCAACTTTAGTAAAGACAGATGGAACATATATTCTCCCCTTAAACTCACTCCGCACCAATGATTTCTCTTCCTATTATAATTTTTCGGCCAACGCAAACGTAAGAATGCTTGTTTATGGAGATTTACTAACTTCTAACGTTCTTTTTTCTATTAACCAAATAAATCCTCTCCCCACAATTGTACTTTCAAAAGATTACGATTTTAGGGAGAGTCGGTCTCCTGTTGCGACTGTTTCCGCAGCTTTAGAAAGTTTTCCTTCTTTTTCCAGTACATCATCCGCTCCGCAAATATTAACGCCTAAAAAGGACCAGGGATTCACGGATCAGCAACCTCTATTTAAGGGAACGGGCGCACCGGGACAAAATGTTCAAATAATTATCCACTCAGATCAAGCAATACAGGCAACCGTAAAGGCAGACTCAAGCGGGAACTGGAACTACAGACCACCCAGCAACCTTTCTCCCGGAACACATACGATAACAGTACAAGCCAAAGATTCTTCTGGAATTTTGAGAACCATAACACAATCTTTCATCGTATATGCATCTGGACAACAAATTAATCCAGCTGTGCCATCCGGAACTCCCACTCCAACTGCTAGCGTGATTGCAATGTTATCAAAAACGCCAACTCCTACTCCAACTTCCGGTGTGATTGCGATGGCATCAGGTGGCTCAACATTAACACCGACTCCCATCGTTGCAACAAGACTATCGCCAACTCCGACACCAATCAAAAAAGCATTGCCTCCAACGGGCAATCCTTCTATAATGACGGCTGGAATTGTAGGCGCTGTTATAACTTTGGCTGGTGGCCTTCTTTTCCTTCTGACCCGCGGGAGTATCCAAGCATTATGAAAATCGCAATTATAGGAGCGGGCTTTACCGGCCTTTCTGCTGCCTATAAATTAACAAAACAAAATCATGATGTAGTTGTATTTGAAAAAGATCCAGAACCTGGAGGACTTGCTATTGGATATAAAGAAAAAAACTGGCGATGGTCTTTGGAAAAACATTACCATCATTGGTTCGCAAACGACAAAAGCATTTTGGACTTAGCGAAAGAAATAAATTATGAGGTGATTATAAAAAGACCTAAAACCTCGGTTTTTGTCGAAAATAAGATATATCAGCTCGACTCGCCAGTCAGCGTTTTACTATTTCCCCTTCTCTCGTTAATTGAAAGGTTGCGAATGGGCGCTGTAATAGCTTTTCTTCGTTCTCAGCCCTTTTGGAAACCTCTGGAAAAATATAAAGCATCCGAAATTCTACTTAAATTCATGGGGAGAAAATCTTTTGAAATGATCTGGGAACCTTTATTCATAAACAAATTTGGGAAGTTTGCAAAAGATGTTTCGCTAGCTTGGTTTTGGGCCCGCATTAAAAAAAGAACCCCCTCTCTTGCTTATCCAAAAGGAGGATTTCTCGAGTTTGCAAAAGCGCTAGTAAAACAGATCGAAAAAAAAGGCGGGAAGTTTTATTTCAATACAGAAGTGGTTGAACTTTCCTCAAGCTCCAAACCAAAAGTAAAGTTTCGTAGAATTGGAAATTGGAAATTGGAAATTGGAAATTACGACGCAGTCGTTGTTACTCTTCCGTCATTTCTTTTTATTAAGATTGCGCCTCAACTTCCCGAAAGCTATATAGAAAGCTTAAGGCGATTAAAAGGATTGGGGACAACAAATCTCATTTTGAGATTAAAAAAACCTTTCTTTAAAGACGATACTTACTGGCTAAACATTTGCGACAAAAACGCTCCTGTGATGGCAATTGTTGAACATACAAATTATATGGACAAAAAATATTATGACGGAGAAAACTTAGTTTATCTTGGAAATTATAAATCTCCCGACGATTCTTATTTCAGGCTGACAAAAGAGGAGATGCTAAAAAAATTTAATCCTTACTTAAAGAAAATAAATCCTAACTATTTTAAAAACATCATTGATTATAAACTGTTTAAAGTCTCTTTCGCTCAACCAATAATTTTTGTGAATTATTCCAAAATTCTTCCTCCGTTTGAAACTCCTCTTAAGAATGTTTTTCTTGCAAACATAGAGCAGGTTTATCCATGGGACAGGGGAACAAATTACTCGGTGGAGCTTGGGGAAGAAGCTGCAAAATTGGCGGTGTCTTAAATGAAAAAACTCAGATTATTTTTAAACAAAAATAAACTTGAACTACTCGTTTTATTCTTATCTCTCATATTTTCAAGCTGGCTAATGTTTTCCACTTTTTCATATAAAGATGGCGATATGCTGATTGCGTCCAAGGCCTGGAGTGATTTCGCAAGTCATATTCCTTTAATAAGATCTTTTTCTTTCGGCAATAATTTTCCGCCTCAATATCCTTTATTCCCCGGACCTCCGATTAAATATCATTTTCTTTTTTATGCCTTCGTTGGGCTATTGGAAAAATTCGGGCTAAGAATTGATTACGCATTAAACATTCCTTCAATCTTAGGGTTTTTCTTCTTAATGATAATGATTTATTTATTTTCAAAAGAAATTTTTAAATCAAAAGCGGTAGGCATCTTAAGTATTTTGTTTTTTATCTTTAACGGGTCTTTAGATTTCGTCAAGTTTTTTCCTATGCATCCTATTTCAAATAACACACTTTTTGAAATTATAGGAAATCAAAAATTCCCTTCTTTTGGCCCGTATGATTCCAGTATAATTTCCGCTTTCTGGAATCTAAATATTTATACTAATCAAAGGCATCTCGCCTTATCCTATGCTCTTTCCCTTCTTTTGATATACCTCATTTTGAAATTTAAAGACAATGACAAAATAAATAATCTTAAAAAATCCTTGAGTATAGGAATAGTTTTGGGTTTATCCTTTCTTTTAAATATGGCCGTTTTTATAATGAGCATTATTGTTTTAACCTGTATGCTTCTGCTTTTCGCCCAAAAAAGAATTTATATTTTAATTTCAGTTATTCTCGGCGGGATAATCGCTCTGCCTCAATATTTATATATTCAATCGGCGGGGTCTAATTTTAAACCATTCATAAATCCGGGCTATTTAGTAACGACTCTAAATGTCTTTAACTTCATGAACTACTGGTGGCAAAATTTAGGCCTACATCTGATTTTTATCCCTTTAGGTTTTATTATTGCTGCCAAAAATCAGAGAAAAATCTTAATCTCTTTTCTAAGTCTTTTTCTTGTGGGAAATTTAATTCAGTTTTCTCCCGAAATAGCAGCTAATCATAAATTTTTTAATTCCTTTATGCTGGTTGGCGTCATGTTTTCTTCTTATTTTTTATATTATCTCTGGAAGAAAAATAATTCCTTGAGACCGTTTGTCGCAATTTTTGCTTTTTTATTAATATTTTCCGGAATTATAGACTTCTTCCCAATTTTTAATGATTATAAAATTAAGCTTGCGGACTATCCCATGAACAAAGACATTTCCTGGATTATGAAAAATACCAAACCCAATTCAGTTTTTCTTAACACGCAGTATCTTTATGATAATGCCTCATTAGCCGGTAGAAAAATATTCTTAGGTTGGCCATACTTTGCCTGGTCCCAAGGATACAACACTAACGAGAGGGGGAAAATTAGAACTATTATTCTTACGGCGACATACAAGAATTTGGCTTGCAATCTTCTGAGAGAAAATAAAATTGATTATGTCGAAATTTCCCCAATTGCTCCAAATATCGACAATCCCCAGATATCAAACGTTTATCCGAACAGTTTTACTTCTGTTTATAAAAATAACATAACCGGGTATAACTTATTAAGCGTTGAGGAAAGTTGTCTATGAAAAGAAGTCTTCTGCTTATTGTTGTTATTATTTTCGTTTCTACCCTACCAAGGATTTGGCAACTAAATAAATATCCCCCAGTAATAGTAGATGAGGCAGCAAATTTGAGAGACATTAATAAATTATTGTCCTATTCTAACCTCCATCCTTTTGACTACGAATGGGGATATGGACAAGCAACTCTCGTCCATTATCCGACAATATCATTAATAACGCTCGGCTTAAATCAATTTCTAGCACTAAGGTTAACATCTGTAATCTTGAGTCTTTTAGCTTTAATTCCCTTCTTCTTTATTGTTAAAAAGTATTCAAATACACTTATCGCTTTTTGCATTACTCTTATGTTTTCTTTTAGTTATTATTACCTACAGTTTTCAAGAGTTGGATGGACAAATATTCACTCTCTCGTATTGGGGCTTTTTTTGATTTGGTTTATTGATTTGGCAATTAAAAAAAATTCCTTGTTAATCACTGCAATTTCTGGCTTTATTGCTGGATTATTAATGTATTTATATAGATCGGGTGAGATCTATATTCTCGCCGCTCTTTTGTTTCTCTTTTTGGAATTAATAAAAACAAAAAGTGCTCAAAGAGGAATAAAAAAAATGGGAATTTTTTTAATATTTTTTATCGCTACAAGCCTTCCTTGGATAGATAAAATTTTAAGCAACTGGCAATTGTATAATTTACGAGCGAATGTTGTTTCCATATTCAACGTTAATCTTCCTTACCATAACCTTTATAAGCCCGCGGGGATTATTAGCTATCAAATATTTTCGACATTAAAATCTTGGATTTTATTATTGCCTTCCAATGGGGGAAATATTGAAGATCCAAGATATCTTCCCTTAAATCATTCCATCGTCTCACCTCCTATAGCACTTCTTTTTCTTGCAGGACTTATAATCTCTATAGTTAACTTTAAAAAAACATATATATGGATTTTTATTTTTTTAACAGGGTTGTTATTCAGTCAAATATTAACCGTCGATCCTCCAAACGGATCAAGGGGGCTTATTCTTCTTCCGATAATCTACTTATTTTCCGCTTTATCTTTAAATTTAATTTATAATAAATTTAAAGATACAAAATTTATAACTCCCGCCTTGATTGCTTTCTCTGTTATAATTTCTTGTGTCGATTTTCTCTTTTATCAAAATTGGATGACTTGGATAAAAGTTTAAAAGATATTTATGATATCAATCGATGTCTTTTACATTTTAAAATGGTTTCTTGCCCTATTCGTGATCGGAATAGCTTTTTTGCCTCTGACTTCTTCGGTTTTTGAAAATTTTAAAGACAAAGGATATATTTTTTCAAAAATTATAGGCATTGCTCTTATATCTTATTCTGTTTTGCTGACTGGAACCTTAAAGTTAATTAAATTTTCTACATATTCTGTTTACATTTCCCTTATTATTCTTTTTTTGATAAATTACACTATTTTTATATTGCGAAGGAAGCATCTTCTTCCAATTTTGAAAAAGAACATTAAAATTTTTTTATTCGAAGAGCTTATATTCCTGGTTGCTCTTTTCTTTTGGGCTTTTGTAAGGAGCAATAATCCCGATATCCATGGTCTAGAAAAGTTTATGGATTTCGGGTTCTTAAATTCAATTTTGAGAACTGACTATTTCCCTCCGAAAGATATGTGGTACACGCCTTTGTCCATTAATTATTATTATTTCGGACATTTGATTACTGCTGTAATCACAAAAATGACTTCTATCCCTTCTTTTATTAGTTATAACTTGATGCTAATAACTCTATTTGCATTGACTTTTACGGCCTCTTTATCTTTGGGAATGAATCTTTTTGATAAGGTTAAGTACTCTTTAAAATCAAGTCTTGCCGGTCTTTTATCCGCAGTACTGATGTCTTTAGCGGGAAACTTAACAACCATTTACTCATTTTTCAAACCTTATGCAAATACTAATCCTATTCCGTTCTGGAAACTTCCTTTCCTTCCTTTCAGCTTCCCCAATAATTACTGGTATCCAAATGCGACCCGCTTTATCCCCTACACAATCCACGAATTTCCTATTTACTCTTTTGTTGTTTCAGACCTGCATGGCCATGTTTTGGACATACCTTTTGTATTGTTAAGTATTTCTGTTATCTTTGCGTTCTTTAATAACAAAAAAATTACTTTCTTAAACCTTCTATTCCTCTCTTTTATTTTTTCTATTATGTATATGGCAAATGCCTGGGACGGACTAATCTATCTTTTGCTTGGATTTTTACTTCTTATCGCCTTTAACTTTTATGAGGATGGTAAAAAATGGATTTTTTCCGCAGGGTCTTTATATAAACTATTTAAGAGTTATTTTATTCTTCTTCTTGGCTTTTTTGCATTTTCTCTTCCCTTTAGTATCCATTTTGAGCCTTTTGTTTCAGGCATTGGAGTTATTTGCGCACCGTCTTTCTTAACCAATCTTGGTAGATTAGGCCCTTTTCTTTTTGAAGCAAATCATTGCCAACGATCTCCTTTGTGGCAGTTAATCATTCTCTATGGGTTTTTCTATTTCTTTGTTTTTTCTTTTATAGTCTTTTTGAAATTAAAGAAAAATTACAAGATTTCAAAAAATGACATTTTCGTTTTAGTCTTAATAATCTTATCCACCATCCTGATTATAATTCCCGAATTTGTCTACGTTAAAGATATCTACCCAATGCACTACCGAGCGAATACGATGTTTAAGCTCGTCTACGAGGCTTTCATCATGTTGTCCATTTGTTCTTCTTTCGTATTGGTAAAATTAATTTCTTCAATTAAAAGAAAAAAAATACTAATCCCTTTTTTTGTAATAGCAATATTTTTGCTTTCCTTGGTTTTGGTCTACCCTGTTTTTGCAATCAATTCCTACTATCGAGATTTAAAAACTTACCAAAGTCTGGACGGAACAGCTTATTTAGCTTCGCTTTATCCAGGCGATTACAAATTGATTAATTGGATTAATAAAAACATAAAAGGACAGCCGGTCATACTTGAGGCAAACGGAGATTCATATACGGACTACGCAAGGATTTCGGCGAATACGGGACTTCCGACAGTTATCGGCTGGCCTGTACACGAATGGCTTTGGAGAGGAACCTATGACATTGTGGCGCCAAGAATAGCCGATGTTCAGATTTTATATACCACGCAAGATGTTAGTATCGCAAAAAGCCTGATTAAAGAATATGATATCTCGTACGTAGTTGTATCCGAACTTGAAAGACAAAAATATCCGAATTTAAACGAGCAAACTTTTACTAAACTCGGGAAACCTATTTACCAAAATGGAGAAGCTGGGCTTTATAAGATTAATTTCTAAGGCTTTGACAAAACCGAACAATTCCCCTTAGCGATCTCGCAGGAAATATAACTTTGGATTTCCGAAAAATTTCCATTTCCGACTCGCGGAATCAGTGTCCAGGCATAATTATAGTCGCTTGAGATTGGAGGATTTATTAGAAGTCCCGGCCTTTGGGTTTGTTCATCTCCCGCATCTATCACTACGCTTTGGATTTTTGCATTTCTCATTTTTGTTGCAAGCCTAATAAAATCATCGAACTCATCTTGTTTAATATCTGTATCTATACTTCCCTGTAGGACGGTGTAAAGACTTATTATTTTCCCCGGATTTATCAGCGTTTGGGCCGATAATACTTTATCTTTAAATGCTTTAATTACTTTTTCTTGTCTCTTGCTTCTTGCGAAATCACTTGCTTCAGCTGCTTGAGAGGCATGCCTTGACCTTACAAATTCAAGAGCAGTTTCTCCGTCCATATGGCTTAAGCCTTTATCGAAATGAATGTGTTTATATCTACAGGAGAAATCTAAAACTGCTTGTTCCGCCGAATCCGTGGCTAAAACCTGTATTTCCTCTGGGGTGTGTCCACAGGTATCTAACTCTTTTCCGTCAATTGGATATTGATAGTCATCAAAGGCATTATCAACGTTAATATCCAACCCTCCTATAATATCTACCGCCTTTACGAAGCCCGAGAAATCAATCCTTACACCATAATCTATGCTTTGCCCCGTTATCTGATTAACTGCAGCCTCCGCCAAGCGAAGCCCCCCGCCCTTTCTTATACTTTCTCCCTCAGAGTACGCACTGTTTATTTTCTTAATACTGTTCGTTAAATCAGGAACCCATAAGTCTCTAGGGATTGAAACTAGCGTTACCTTATTACTTTCAGGATCCAGACTTGCAAAGATAATTGTATCGGTTAAATTAGGCCCTTCATGACTTCCTCCTCCGATTCCAAGAATTAAAATATTTATTCGATTATCGGTCTGTTTTAAATTTACTCCTCTACTAAAGACTAATTGGAATAAGAATGGATAGAGACTTGCTGTTTTAGCTACAAAAAAAATCACTAAAATAGCCACGAAAATTCCTACGATAGTTAAGGACCTCTTTTTAAGCATTTTGAATGATTTTAATAAACTCCTGCGCATCTAAACTTGCCCTTCCGGGAACCACACCGTCTACAACACCCAGCGAGGTAAAATTGGAGACGTTGTTTGAATCTACACTTCCTCCGTATAAAATATGTTCAAGCATATACTTACTTTTTAATTTGGCTGCTACGTCTAAAACTGTTTTTGGATCATCTGGAATTCCCTTGCTAACCGTACTTATGGCGCTAGGTGGCTCATAAACTCCTATTTTAACTCCAGATGGAATCGTTGCGTTAGCATCTTGAGCAAAAAATATAGGTTCTAAACCTACCCCTATTGTTCTTTTGACTTTTTCTTCAAGCATTCGCTCTGATTCTTGAAAATTTTTTCTTCTTTCGGAATGTCCGATTAAAACATATTGCGCAAAGTCTTTTATTTGCTTTGCATTTACCTCTCCCGTAAAAGCCCCCTCGTCAAAGGGCGAAACATTTTGCGCCCCTAACCTTGCGGGGATATTATTAGAAGAAAAATATGAGAAAAAGCTGAAAAGTTGGGTGAAAGACGGACAAACAATTACTTCTTTTTGCGACAAATCGAGATTTAATTCTTTTATTTTTTTAAAGGTTTCTAACCAGTTTTTAGCCTCGTTTTCGTTCTTGTTGGATTTTAAATTAGCAACGATTAAAACCTTACCCATGTGCTATCATTATACGGTATGAATCAAGACTTTCTCAAGGACTTGAATAAAGAACAATTGGAAGCGGTAAAGCAAAAAAATGGACCGATGATAATTTTGGCCGGAGCCGGTTCCGGAAAAACCAGAGTCTTAACTTACAAAGTAATCAGTCTTATTGAAGAGGGCATTTCTCCCGACAACATCTTGATGGTTACCTTCACCAATAAAGCCGCCAACGAGATGAAAGAAAGAATGCAGAAATTCTTTCATAAGGAAGGGAAGAAAGTTTCAGACCTTCCAACCATTTCGACATTCCATGCCCTTTGTGCAAAAATTCTAAGAATTGATGGAGAACGAATTGCAATTCCAAGAAATTTTCTAATTTATGACGATCAAGACCAAAAAGACGCAATAAAAGAGGCATTTGGTCTCTTGGGAATTTCCCTCAAAGAATACAAGCCGGCTTCTGTTCTTGCCAATATCTCCCAAGCAAAGAATGAATTGATAAATGAAATCGAATATCCTCAGTTCGCCAGAGGACATTTTCAGGAGATTGTTTCAAAAACATATCTGGTCTACCAAAAAATTCTGAAAGAAAATGCTGCTCTAGATTTTGATGATTTAATCTTAAAAACCGTCGAACTTTTTAGAAAAGAACCGGAAATTTTGAAAAAATATCAAAATAAGTTTATGTATATTCTAGTTGATGAGTATCAAGACACAAATCACGCCCAGTATCTACTTACAAAACTGCTTAGCCAAAAATGGAATAACATTTGTGTCGTCGGAGATTTTTCGCAAAGTATATATAGTTTTCGAGGAGCAGACTTCTTAAACCTTGCCAAATTTAAAGAGGATTTCAAAAATACGAAAACCTTTTCTCTTTCTCAAAATTACAGATCGACTCAAAAGATATTAGATGCTGCATCAGCAGTTATTTCAAAAAACAATACCCATCCGGTTTTAAAACTTTGGACACAAAACCAAATGGGAGAGGATGTTACGGTTTACGAATCGCTGAATGAACAAAAGGAGGCGGAGTTTATTGTTGCCCAAATATTAAAATTAAAGTACGAAAATCCGGATTTTAAAAATTACGACTTTTGTGTTTTATACAGAACGAACGCGCAATCAAGAGTGATCGAGGAAGTTTTTATTCATCAAGGCATTCCTTATATCCTAATCGGCGGGACGAGATTTTATGAAAGAAAAGAAATAAAAGATGTTTTGTCATACCTTAGAGTCTTAGCAAATCCTAAAGATAAAGTTTCTCTGAAAAGAATTGAAAAATTAGGCAAGGGAAAACTCGCAAAATTCCTTGAATTCCAGAAAATTTTCAAAAATGACGACGCAACAATTGATATTTTAGACAACGTTTTGAAAGCAACCGATTACTTTTCTTTGTATGATGAAAAAGATGAGGAGGATGCGCAAAGACTTGAAAATATTAAAGAGCTTCGCTCTGTTGCGATAGAATTTCCAAATCTTAATCAGTTTTTAGAGAATGTTTCTTTAGTTGAGCAAGAGTATATGCCCGACCATATTAAGGACGAGAAAGGAAAAAAAGATGCTATTAATCTGATGACTCTTCATGCGGCAAAGGGGTTGGAGTTTAAAGTAGTTTTTATAGTTGGTATGGAAGAAGGACTATTTCCTCATTCAAGGAGCATGATGGATAAAAATGAACTTGAAGAAGAAAGAAGACTCTGCTATGTTGGAATGACAAGGGCGAAAGAAAAGCTTTTTCTAACATATTCGAGAAAAAGATTGTTTTTTGGACAAAAAACGACAAATATTGTTTCTAGGTTCATACTTGAATTGCCTGAAGGGACACTGGAACAAAGTTTGAATAAAATGGAAAGTGATGTTCCGGAATATCTATGAAAAATAACGTTCATCCACTGCAATCACCGCTTTGGGGCGAGTTTCGAGAAAAAACTGGGATAAAAGTTGTAAGAGCAAACGGTTTACAACTTACAATTCATCCCATTCCCCATGCGAAATACACCATAGGCTATCTGCCCAAAGGGCCTGACATAAATCAAGAAATGTTGAATGAACTTTTGGAAATTGGTAAGAAAGAAAATTGCATCTTCATTCAACTGGAGCCCGACGTAGAAAAAAAATCAGATCGGGGATATAGCTTTAAAAATCTTTATAAGTCATCCCATCCGCTGTTTACAAGATACACTTTTGTTTTAGACTTAACAAAATCCGAAGAAGAACTTCTCAAGAATATGCATCCGAAAACCCGATATAACTTAAAACTCGCCCAGAAAAGAGGCGTAAAAGTAATCGAAGATGATTCGGATAAAGCTTTCGAAGACTACCTAAGACTTACAAAAGAGACAACTAAGCGGCAAAGTTTTTACGCACATGGAGAAAAATACCACAGGTTAATGTGGGAGACACTAAAACCAAGTTCCGAAACAATCGATAAAAATAGATTGACTGCCCATTTGCTGAAAGCAATTTATGCCAGTGGAGTTTTAGTTACCTGGGTAATTTTTGTTTTAGGAGATACGCTCTACTATCCTTACGGCGCTTCAAGAGATAGCCACAGAGAAGTAATGGCGTCAAACCTTATGATGTGGGAAGCAATAAGATTTGGGAAGAAATTGGGGCTTAAAAGGTTTGACATGTGGGGGGCATTAGGGCCAAATCCCAATCCTAAAGATCCGTGGTACGGTTTTCATAGATTTAAAGAAGGTTATGGGCCAAAATTAGTGGAATTTGTGGGAAGTTATGATTTTGTTATCAACAAAAAAATGTATTTAATTTATAAATTTTTGAACAAAATCCGTTGGATTATTTTAAGAGCTAGATGATATAGAGCCTTATTTTGTTTTTCCTGTCGTAATCTTTAAGAGGAAGATTAATCTCGTAAACATAGCTTACAATCCTTGTCCCCTTTTTTAATTCTTTCTTAAATTTAGGTAAAAGTTTTCCTAAAGTCTTAGGAATCAAATATACAAAAATAACATCTGCGTCTTTTAGGTCTTGGGCAAAGAAATTTTTTCTTAAAATTTTGACTTTATTTGCCACTGAATTTCTTTTAAGTAAATATTTTGAAATCCAATATCTTAACGGGTCAATTTCTATACCGATTCCCTTAGCTCCGAATTCTTTTGCCGCAACCATCAAAGCTGTGCCATCTCCGGAGCCTAAGTCATAGATTAAATCCCCGCTTTTTACTTTAGCTAATTTGCAGATTGCTCTTGCTGTTTTTTTAGATGTTCTCCACCAGGGAGCCCATGGACTATCTGGCGGCCAGACCATAGAGAGCATCAGAAGTAAGAATAAAATAATGAAAAGAATAATTAAATTTAATAAGAGCATTATTTATAAAAAACTTTCCCCAATATTTGTTTTCTTGATATAAACCCAAATTTTCTGCTATCCAAACTGTCTTTTTTATTATCTCCCTGAATAAAATACCTATCACCGGCTATGCGTACTATTCTTTTTATTAAAACATCTCCCTTCTCTTCAAATGCAACTATATCATTAATTTTAGGGGTTTTAAACCAATACGGAATGCCACTCGCTAAAATAGTCTCTCCGGTTTTTATTTGGGGTTCCATGCTGTGGCCAACGATTCTAAATCTTGCTAAAAGAAGCATTATTTATAGAGAACTATTTCTCCACCTGTTGGGTAAACCGATTTTACTCTTACCGGCTCAACGCCCTTGGTTTTGAAAAAAACTTCGGCAACTTCTTGGATTCCTGCTAAGGCCTCTTGAGCGGCTACCATATCTATATTCTGCCTTGCTTTTCCTACCGACTTTAATGTTTTTACGAATAGGTCATTAAGATTTGGATATTGTTTAAAATGCTCTTCTTTAAAATAATCATCTCTTAAGGTATTTAACTCTTCTTCGATAATATCTGAGTGCTGTTCTTTAACATGAGTCATTCTGGCAATGTCATGTTCCGCTTTTGTTTCATTGTCTCTTTTAATTTCCGAGAGAAGCTGTGTCATCCTTATGACAGTATGTGCTGCCAGTTGCGCTTGGTGCGGATCGTAAATTCCGCAAGGAATATCGCAATGCGCGTAGGCAATTTTTGAAGGCAATATATCTAATAAGCTTTTAATTCTCATATCATTTGAGCTTTTTTGTCCACTCAACTAATGCTTCCAAAAGTTCTTTTATCTTCTCTTTTGTATGCTCATCTGTCAAATTTCCCTGCTTGTCGAATTTCTCAGCAGCATTTGCGACTATAACCTCAGGTTTATTCAAAGGGTGTATGTCTATAAATAGCATCATTTGTCTTAAATGATACTGAGCTTTTACTCCCCCCAACATTCCTATTGATTCGCTCATAATCGCCGCCGGTTTCCCTTCCCATGAATTATCGCCATATGGCCTTGATGCCCAATCAATCGCATTCTTCAAAGAACCGGGAATCGAATAGTTATATTCTGCCGTTGAGAACAAAATCGCATCCGCCTCTTCAATGTCTTTTTTGAATTTCTGAACATTATCCGGCAGTGGAATATCGGGATTATATAAAGGAAAATCTTCTGTCTCTGTAATTTCTATTACAACGCCTTCGGGAGCTAATTTTTGCGCTTCTAAAAGCAGGGCTTTGCTAAAAGAACCTTTTCTTAAAGTTCCTCCAACTCCTAGTATTTTCATAATGAAATTATACACCGAATATACTGAAAAGTCGCTGAAAAATCTAAGCTGTGAAGAAAACCTCAATCCTCTTGAATTAAAATCCCCATATGCTAAAATAGCCAAGTAAATGCTAGTAGAGCAAGGACATCCACAACCAGTTGCCCCTGCCAGACCGCCCGACGAAGCTATCTCAAGAAGAGTTCTTCTAGGTATAGATAGATTGCTCGGAAGACCGTCAAGCCCTATTATTCTCCCATCCGATTCGCTTTATGCGCAAGGACAACAAGAGAGCGTAGGAGCTGCAACCCAACAAGCGCTGACTATTCAATTGGGCAGACATGTGAGCAGGCGCGATTTTCTGGTGGGAGCCGGAGCTGCCGCCGCAATCGGAACATTTCTTCTTTACGAAGGGGGTCTAGTTGCAGATTCTGTTTTAGAGGCTGTCGATAGGGAAGGACAAAAAGCATGGGATCGATGCAATGTTCCCCCTGCGGTGTTTTTTGACAGGTACGGAGAAAAATTGGGTAAAATAAGGCTGGCGACAACTTTTATTCCCGAAGACTGGGATTCTTGGGATGGTAAACATAATATTAAGCCGGCTTTACAGGAATTAAAAACAATTGTCGAAGACCTTGGGATAAGAAATATAAGAATCGGAGTCAGGTGGGAAAATGCAATTGGAAAAGATGGAAAGTTTGACTTTAGCTTTTATGAACCCTTTTTTAGATATTGTTTTGATAAAAAAGTACGCATTTGCTTAAATATTGGTTTAAAAACCTGCGGTTATCCCGAAATATTCGTTCCAGATCATATCTTAGTTAACCCAGGGAATCCTCCTGATGGCGCAACTATTACGTTAGACAGCGACATTGTTCATCGGGCTTTCGATTATTTCCACCAATTACTAAGCTACCTAAGTTCTCATTTTTCCGAGGAGCAATTAGCATTAATCGAAACCGTACAGCCTGAGAATGAGCCATTTGTCAGCTATGGAAAAAAGAGATGGACTATGGATCAGGAATACATCAAGGAATTTGCTAAACTATGCTCGTCATATCTTCCAAAAGCCAGAATTCTTGTTAATGATAATGCTTGGAATTTTCTTAATAGAGATAAAGCTCCTAATCTAGTCGCGGAAATGACTCAAAACGGTGATGATAGATGGGACTATGGCGTTAATTATTATTTCGCCGTCCCGCAAATAGAGGAGTTTCTTAGAATGGTTCCGTTTCTTTCTGATAATTTCAGGAAGAAACTTGCAAGGCTTGATCCTTTAATTTTAGGCAAGGTCTTTTCCTACATTCCCCCGCTTTCTTTTGATAATATTAGAGATCTTGCTAAACGAGTTGGTTTCCCTATTCGCGTAAGCGAAGGACAAGCGGAACATTTTAATGGAGTTCTACTTAGGGACGGCAAAGAACCGGGAGATTCTTTAACCGGATATCAGTATTTATTTTATATGGTAGCCGAGCATGTCGCAAACTTAAATCAACAACGGGTGATTGAAATCAGCACATGGAAAGCTTCACAGCTTGCAAGAAAAATGCGCACGGGTCAACTTACTCCAGACGACCGTGGCATGATCGAGGTCACCCAAAGGCTTACTGGAAAAGCCGCTTAGTTGAAAAATATAGTTTTTGTGCTAAGCTTAAGTTATGGATCACGCTGCGATAGAAAAGATTAGGAAAGAATTCCCCGCCAAAAACATAAACGTCATCCATAGATCAAGAATGTCAAAAATGGACAAATTGGCGCTTCTTATAACCCAGCGAATTGGGACAATGGGATTTTTCTTTATAATTCTTGCCTGGACAATTATTTGGCTTGGCTGGAATATACTTGCTCCCAAAAATTTGAAATTTGATCCTTTTCCCGCGTTTGTTTTATGGCTTTTTATCTCAAATCTTATCCAGCTCCATTTAATGCCTCTTCTTTTGATTGGCCAAAACGTCCAGGGAAAACATGCGGAGCTTCGTGCTGAACACGACTTTGAAACCGACAAGAAAGCGGAGAAGGAAATCGAAGCGATTTTAATGCATTTGGCAAATCAACAAAAATTAATTTTGCAGATATTGAAAAAAATCGAAAAACTGGAAGAAAGAAAATAAATTAGCTGATCCAGCTCCTTTTAAGTTCGACTGGTTGAATGAAGGTATTTTTTCCTGTAGCATAGACTTATGCTTGATATTTTGTGTGTTGGAGATTCCAAAATTGATATTTTCTTGCGAATTCCCGAGACCAATCCCCACTTTGGCTTGGATAAAACCCAAAACAAGCTTTTCGTAAGTTACGGAGAGAAAATTTACATTGAAAAATACATCATGGATATTGGGGGAAATGCAACCAATACCGCTGTAGGAATTGCAAGACTTGGGTTAAGCGTCGGGCTTTGCGCCGAAATCGGCAAAGACGAATTGTCCCAAAAGATTTTAAACACACTTAAAAAAGAAAATGTCAGCACGAATTTATTGCTGCAAACAAATGAAGATACATCAATTTCGGTGGGACTGAATTATCAAGGGGAAAGAACTCTTTTTACCGAACACGTCAAGAGAGAGCATAATTTTAATTTTGAAAATCTACAAACAAAGTTTATTTATTTAACCAGTCTTGGGAATTTATGGGAAAAAACTTACGAAAAAGTTTTAGAATTTGTCAAAACCAACAATGTTAAACTTGCTTTTAACCCCGGCTCTATCCAGCTTGAGAAAAAAGGAAGAGCCGTCATGGATGTTTTGGAAAAAGCCGATTATCTTTTCGTTAACAAAGAAGAGGCCGAAGAAATTTTGTACGGAGAGGAATTAAATCTCACTAAAGGAAGCGAAAGTCAGATTAAAAAACTTCTTTATGGGCTAAGAAGTTTGGGGATAAAAAATGCCGTAATCACCGATGGCGATAACGGCTCATACGTGCAGGATGAAAGTAATGAAATCTACCATTTGGGAATTGTAAAGGTCAATGTGGTAGAAAAAACCGGCGCCGGAGACGCTTATTCTGCAGGGTTTTTGGCTGCGGTTATTCATGGCCTTGAAATTCCCGAAGCTATGAAATGGGGCACTTTAAACTCGGCCAACGTTATCCAGGGAATCGGAGCCGGAGAAGGTCTTTTAACAAAATCCGAATTGGAGGAAAAATTAAAATCAAACTCAAGCTTTAAAGCAGAAAAAATTTAGGACTACTTTACGCCGAGGAGTTCCACTTCGAAAATAAGAGTTGAGTTTGGGGGGATACTTCCCATGTCCTGCGCTCCGTAACCTAAGCTTGGCGGAATAGTTAGTTTCCTTTTCCCGCCGATTTTCATGCCGACAATTCCCTCGTCCCAACCTTTAATTACCTGTCCTACCCCTATTTGAGTCGTAAAAGGCTGATTTCTGTCATATGAGCTGTCGAATTTAGTACCATTTTGAAGAGTACCGAGATAATTTACCGTAACCGTATCCCCGCTTTTTACCTCCTTACCATTGCCTACGGTTATGTCTTGAATTTGTAATCCATCTGCTGTTGTAGTTACATTTCCCATATTCGCAGTGGGACTTGCCGGTTCTTGTTGATTAATTATAACAGCTGTTGGCGTTGGGGATTGAAAAACTTCGGTAGGATAAACAGTTGGAGTTAAATTTATATCATTTGTGTTTCGGTTTTTTGGGTTGGAGAGAAAAAATATTCCACCAATCCCAAGCGCTATTACGCCAATAACTATCGCAAGAGGCATTAGGTTTTTAGACATGCGAAATATAATACTAAAAAAGTCGCAATAAGTTAAGAGGCATTATTAGCTTCTTTTTATCAGCATGTTCCAAAGCCACGCAGCGACCCAGCCGAACACATAACCGACAACAAAAGTAACGATTACCAGTAAGGCTGCTCTGACTAAATCAAACGATTGAATATTAACCGTAATGTTAATAAAGTGCAACCAAAGAATCCAATCTAAGAGAATCTTGGCAAATCCCAAGAGAACAAGTGTTGACCAAACAAGGTGCCAAAGAGCCATCATTCCTCCTAGAAGAAGTCCTACGTGGTTTTTGTTCAGTTCCTTCATTTATTTCCCACCTCCTCTCTAACTTGAGTATTTCACTAGAGGGTTTCCTTGTCAAATTAAATATGTATAATTAAATCATGGAGCCTAAGAAAAAGTCGTTTTTCAATAATGTATTTTTTATCGGCCTGCTTAGTTTTTTTGGCGGAGTAAGCCAAGACATTTTTGTTCCGATCCTCCCTTTGTATCTTGCCAACGTTCTTCACTTTGACAAATCTTTTATTGGCCTTACCGAGGGCTTGGTAACCAGCAGTGCTAGTATTTTTAGAATTGTCGCCGGCTTTCTCTCCGATAAATTCAGGAAAAACAAACCGATTGTCTTTGCCGGATATTTCCTTTCGTTAGTCGCAAGACCGCTTCTTGCGGTATTGACATCGGGCGCGGGCATTTTAGCCCTTCGTTTTCTTGACGGCGTTGGTAAGGGGGTTAAAGATTCACCCAAAGACGCTCTAATTGCCGACTCGACAAGAATTGAGGCTAGAGGGAAGGGATTTGGAATTGTCAGAGCGCTTGATACTCTCGGTTCCGTTGCCGGACCCCTACTTCTTTTTGCTCTTTTATTTTTATTGAATAATAATTCATTGAAATATCATTATATTTTCTTTATTACCGCAATCCCGCTAGTTTTTACACTGGGCATTTTGACAATTTTTGTTAAGGAAATAAAAATCGAAAAAGAAGAAAACAAAATAAAATCAAAAACCTCTCTGTCTTTGAAATATTATTTATTTTTAGGAATAGTCTTATTTTTCTCCATCGGAAATTCATCGGATGTTTTTCTTATCCTCCGCGCCCAAAATGTCGGCGTAACGCTTCTTGCAATCCCTTTAGTCTATGCTTTGTTTAATTTTATTTATGCCTCCGCTTCAATTCCTTTAGGAAGCTTGTCTGATAAAATCGGCAGGCAAAAAGTAATTATTTTAGGCTGGCTGGCGTACGCTGTTGCCTACCTTGGTTTTGGACTGGCTCATCTTCCCTATCAAATTTGGCTTTTGTTTGCTTTCTACGGAATTTATTACGCAACCACCGAGGGTGTTGCCAAAGCTTATATCGCAGACATTACCGTCCCCGAACATCGGGGAAAAGCTTATGGAATTTATAACGCCTCTGTCGGTCTGATTACTCTTCCGGCCAGCATTATTGCGGGATTTATGTGGGACAAAATTAATCCCTCCGCCCCGTTCTTATTCGGCTCGGTCATAGCTGGGGCGTCAGTAATTCTTTTGTTTATCTATACAAGACTCTATAGATAATTCAAACTCTAGAAACTTACTGAGCTTTCCCCGTAGGTGCTCGCATTTGTTGTTGGGGAGGATTAATCTGAACATCCTGCGCGGTTACAGACCCATCGGAGTTTTGCGTTCCGACAACATTAACCGTATCCCCTGTTTTTATGTCGCTTAATGCCGCTTTTGTAGATTGGACAAAGGTTGTGCTGCTCGATAGAACAACAAGTTTCGTACTTCCATCGGAAATTTTAACAGTTAAGCTATTGTTATCCATGCTTAGAACTTGCCCTCTAACAGGTCGAAAGTTTGAATTCTGTCCGTTTTGGCCATTCTGACCACCTAATCGGCCGGCAAAATTTCCACGTCCCATCATTCCAAATGACGGAGTTTGACTTTTTTGATACATCATTCCACCAAAAAATCCTCCTCCTGCCGCGATAATTATTAAAACTACCGCAACTAAAATCATCGTGTTTTTATTCATGTTTTTCACCTCCTTTATTCATAACGTAATGCTTCAATTGGACTTAAATCTGCTGCTTTTTTGGCCGGATACCAGCCGAATAATATTCCGATTGCTCCCGACACTCCGATGGCTAAAAATATTGAGAATATGGAGATTGTAAAGGGTAAGTTAATAAATATCGAAATTACATATGACAACAAAATTCCCAGAACCATTCCTGTTAATCCTCCCCCGATTGTTAAAATTATTGATTCGATAAGAAATTGAGTAACTACAGTTCTATCTTTTGCTCCAAGCGCTTTCCTAAGACCAATTTCTCTTGTTCTTTCAATAACTGTGACAAGCATAATATTCATAATTCCTATTCCGCCAACCAAAAGCGAAATTGCAGCAATTCCTGCAAGAAGCGCCGTAAATGTTCCTGTTACCGACGACACCGCTCCTAAAATATCTGCTTGAGAAAACATCGAAAAATCCGCCTGGGTCGGGTCATTTATTTTATGTCTTTGTAAAAGAAGATAACCGGCGTCGTTTTCCGCCTGAGTTATCGAATCGGCAGATGCCGCCGATAAGGCAATGCTTGTAACGTAATCAATTCCAAAAACGGTTTTCTGCGCAGTAGTAATTGGAATAAAAACAATATCATCCTGATTCCCGAATCCCGTTCCGCCTTTTGAAACGGTAACGCCAATAATTGTAAAAGGAATTTTGTTAATACGGATTGTCTGGCCGGTCGGATCTCCTCCGCCAAAAAGATCACTTACGACTTGCGGCCCAATGACCGCAACGTTTTTTATCCCAGCAACGTCTTGAGTTGTGATAAATGTACCCGAATCCATTGTTACGTTATGCACTTCCGGATAATTCGCCGTCGCTCCGATAATCGAGGTGTTTGTATTATTTCTTCCAGCTGTTACTTGACCACGCCTGCTGACCTCGGGAGAAACTTTGCTGATTGAAGGGAAATTAGCTGTTTCGATTGCGCTGGCATCATCATAAGTTAGAGTCTGGCTACTACCAAATCCACCTTCAATAGCGCCTGTTCTTTGCGATCCGGGAGATATGGTAAGTAAATTTGCTCCTAAGCCTTGAATTGAATTCTGGACTGATTGTTGCGTTGCTTCTCCCAAAGAAACCAAGGCGATAACCGCTCCAATACCGATAACAATTCCCAAACCCGCCAGTGCGGTTCTTACCTTATTAAGTTTTAGCGCTTCGTAAGCTGATGTCAATAATTCAAAAAAGTCCATAGTCAGATTTTTCCATTCTTTGTTTCTTTTTCTATTTTTCCATCTTTAAGGTGAATCGTCCTTTGAGCAAATGCTGCAATTGATGACTCATGGGTAATGATTACAATTGTGTGACCCTGTTTTTGTAAGGCTTGAAATATCCTCATAATTTCTTCTGCTTGAACAGTTGAGATATTTCCCGTTGGCTCGTCTGCCAAAATAATTGCGGGATTCATCGATAACGCTCTGGCAATCGCGACTCTTTGCATTTGTCCGCCGGAAAGTTGATTACTGGTATGCTCCATTCTGTCGCCTAAGCCCACATCTTTAAGAAGTTGTTCTGCTTTTTTTATTCTTTCATCTTTAGAAATGCCGGCATAAACCATTGGCAAAGCAACATTTTTGACTGCTGTTGTGCGGGGCAAAAGGTTGAATGCCTGAAAAACAAAACCGATTTTTTTATTTCTGATTTCTGCCAGCTGGTCTTTAGATAATTTACTGACATCTTGTCCGTCAAGAATGTAACTTCCGGAAGTAGGAGTGTCTAAGGCACCGATGACATGCATTAATGTTGATTTTCCGCTACCCGAGGGGCCAACTATTGCGACAAATTCTCCTTTTTTAATCGAAAAAGAAATATCGTTAAGAGCAACCGTTTCGACATCTCCGGTAATGTAAATCTTCTTTACATGCGAGATAGAAATCTGTTCCATAATTATCTCCCTGCGGCATTACCTGCTCCTCCTCTGGTTGTTGTTCCGCCCCCGCCGCCAAAACCACCGATTCTTAAACCCCCGCTAAAAGGAGAGGTTGTAGTTGTTGAAGATGTTCCTGTAGAAATTGCGCTGGTTACAACTGTATCCCCTTCGGACAATCCGGAAGTGATTACGGTTTGGGAATTTGACGTATCGCCAACTTGAACCGAAACAGTTGAGACTTGACCGTTTTTCAAAACCCTAACCGTCGAGGCTGTCCCAACTGTTTGAACAGCTGCTGAGGGAACCAGTAAAACGTTATCGTCCACTTTGGTAATGATATTTGCCGTTGCGCTCATGTTTGGCAAAATACTTGCATCAGTAGTATCATCCAACTGAATTACCGCCGGATAGGTCGTTACGCCTGAAGTGACAGCTCCGGTTGTATTTATTCCCATTACTTTCCCTGTAAAAGTTTTATTGGGAAACGCATCAAAAGTAATGGTTACCGCTTGACCAACTTTAATTTGCGGAGCATCAACTTCCGCGACACTAACTGAAATAGTGGTTGAATTGCCGGTTTTAATCGATGCTACTGTCTGATTAGAAGTATTTGTCGAAGAGCCTGCGGTTGTATTGCTAGAACCAACTTGCATGCCTTTTGTAATTATTAAATCGCCAACTGTTCCTGCTGTTGGAGCAGTGATAGTTCCGGAAGTTAATTGATAGGTAAGCCAAGCATTGCTTACGTTTGCTTGAGCTTGAGCTATGACATTGGACTGATTTTTATAAGCAGCTTCTGCCGCTAGCCAATTTGCATTTTCTTCGACGTAAACCGGATCGGTCTTTTGCTGGTCTGTCGGATTTGCAACGCCTTTGTCATTTATAAATTTTTGGTTTGCGACAAACAGCGCATTTTGCAAAGTATAAAGCTGTGCGTTTGCGCTGTTTAATGAGTTTTGGGCCGAAAGATAAGAAGACCATGCTTGAGCTTGGCGTTGTTGTCCGGCTGTATCCAGCGTTACATCGGCGATTTTATCTCCCTGATTTACGGTTTGTCCGCTCTTAACATAAATATTGCTAACAATACCGCTAGCTTGAGTAACAATACTGACTTTGTTTGCGACCGATACCTGACCTGCTTCAGTTAAAGATACAACTAAAGTTCCTTTTGTCACTTGAGCTGTTTGATATTGGGTTTTATTTTGAGAAGAAGTCAAACTTCTATAAATAAAGAAAACTATAACAGCAACAATTATTGTTAAAATAATTTTTTTAATGGTTCCTAAATTTTTTATTCTGGTAAAAAAACTTTTTATAAAATTCACTTATTTAAAATAATAAATAAGAAAGCTGAGACTTTGCTTAAAATTATTTTATCTTCGGCAAAGTTACTGCAAAAATGCTTCCTTTTCCAATCTTGCTTTCAACCGTTATGCTTCCATTGTGCAAAGTTACAATTCTTTTCGCAATCGAAAGGCCCAAGCCATATCCCTTTGCTTTTTGTTTTGTTCGGGATTTATCTGCCCTATAAAATCTGTCAAAAATATATGGAATGTCTTTTTTTTCAATTCCTATACCATTATCTTTAACAGAAATTTGTATTTTTGAATCTATCTTTTTTACGCTTATGCTTATGACCTTTTTGTTTGAACTATACTTTATCGCATTATCAAGAAGAATTATGAAAAGCTCCGTCAAACTTCTTCTGTCTCCGACTAAATAAATTTTAGGGGTGTCTAGTGAAATGGAAATATTTTTCTTCTGGGCTTGTGATTTTACTTTCTCGACTGCTTCTTGAACAATATCCGAAAGATAAAATTTTTCGAACTGAAGATTATTGTTTTGATCTTGGAATTGTGTCAATTTAATAAGTTCCGCTCAAAGAAATTGTAGATTATTTACATCTTCTAAATTACTTTTAAGGACACCCTTTGCTTTTTCAACATTGAAATTTTTATCCCTCAAGTTTACTTCTATTGAGGTTTTAAGAGATGTTAACGGCGTATTTAATTCATGCGAAGCATCTGTAATAAATCTATTTTGTTCATCAACCATATTTTTAATTGGCCTTAATGTTCTTCCTGCTAAAAAATATCCTGCCAGCGCTGAGAGAAATAAAATTATCACATTTATCCCAAATAATGCCTCTAATACTCTTAGTTTTGCCCACTCAATTAATTCGTTGTCTTGCTGCGGGGAGAGAGAAAAGAGGTCAAGCTGACCAGGTGCCCCTTGAGGAATTATTCCGGGTTGCACTGGATGTCTAACTCGATATTGCTCAATTCTTATAATTCTATCGTATTCCCTGGTCGCACCAAAATAAATAAAAGCGCTAAACGAAATGCTTATCGCCATTATTATTAATAAATACCACGCTGTTAATTTTAAACGCGCTGAATGAAACATATTACTACCCTATTTTATATCCAAATCCTCTAATTGTATTAATAAGATTTTTTTTATTTTTGAAAGGTCTGTCAATTTTATTTCTTAAATAGCCAATAAAAACTTCTACCGTATTAGGGAGAATATTTGCATCATAACTCCAAACATGATTTATAATTTGTTCTTTCGTTAAGGTTCTATTTTGATGACGCATTAAATATTCAAGTAAGGCAAACTCTTTTGAAGATAAAGTTATTTTATCTCCACCTCTTTTTACCTCATAAGAATCTGTGTTAAGAGTTAAGTCTTCTACTTGGAGCACGCTATTTGAAGTAGCTTTTGGTCTTCTAATCAAAGCTTTGATTCTTGCCAGAAGTTCTTCAAACGCAAAAGGCTTTGTTAGGTAATCATCCGCTCCGCTGTTTAAACCTTCAACTTTATCCATTATTTGTCCTTTGGCTGTTAGCATTAAAATTGGGGTGTGAATTCCCTGTTCTCTAAGTTTTTTACAAATTTCCAAACCATCTATTCCGGGCAGAAGCCTATCCAGAATAATAACATCGAACGGCTCCGAAGAAGCAAGATCAAAACCACTTGTTCCATCATAGGCGATATCGACAACAAAACGCTCTTGTTCCAGGCCTTGTTTAAGCAAATTCGCAATTTTGTGTTCGTCTTCAACAATTAATATCTTCACAAGAACGATATTATAACAGGAATGCTTAAAATTAGCTGAGAATTAGGGATTTAGAAGTACAACCGAAAGATTAAGGATTAAAGCAAAACTTCCCCATAAAAGATAGGGAATCAATATCAATGACGCGGGTTTTGAGAATTTCCAAAAATCGATTATCAAAAGCGCGATTGATATCCAAAGTAAAACAATATCAATAAACGCCAGTAATGGCATATGCAAACCAAAAAATATGACTGACCATAGAAAATTTAAAAATAACTGAACAGAAAACAAAATCAGTAAAGAATTTTTCTGTTTTTTCAATTTCTTTTCCAAAACAAGAAATAACGCCACACCCATTAATAAATATAAAGTTGTCCAAACCGGCCCGAAAATCCAGTTCGGCGGATTAAACGAGGGTTTATTTAGACTTGCATACCAAGTTGTAATCGAAGGGATTGTAAAAAAAGTTCCTAAAAAACCTACTCCTTCACAAAGAATAATTGATGTTAATAATTTAAGCCATTTATTCACTTATACTTAATCTTTTTGATATTCAAATTTAAATATATTGCCAATAAAAAAATTATGAGCATAACCAGTTGACACGCTAGACAAACCGGACAAATAACCTTTAGGATAAACAGCTCTTGATAGGTTATAAATAAACAAAAAACCATACCAAAAGTTGACATACCCAAAACCAACAATTTCTTTTTGAAAATTGAGGATAAAAGAATAGTAATGTAACCTACAAGCCCGATTAACGAAACCGGAATCCCAAAAAGTGTCGAAAGCTGACCTTTGGTAACCGCATCGCAATTTATTTTGCTATTAAAATAACATGATTCAATAAGAGGTTTCGTAAGAAAATTGTAGAAAAGATAAATCGCAAGAAGTATTCCCAAAATTGATAAAATAATTAGCGCTTTCCAGACGTTGCTTTTTGTAAGCATACATTTATGTTAGCACAAATTTTCTTTGGGAAAAAGTTTTAAGCTAAAGGCTGCAATATGCCTCTTTGCATTGCTGCCATATATATCAAGCCCGCTTGAGTTCTATTGTTAACAGGTAAACCTAACCTAGGATATATCAGCTTGTCATACATTGTGGCAACATATTTCGGGTTAAGACCTGCTCGGGGATTCAGCGTGTGTTCCAAAACTCTTCTTTGTTTCTTCGTCAGGCGCCTCGCGTTCTCTACGGGAAGACCTGCTGTAATTGTATCTAAGCTCAATATTCCTTCCCTTACCGCATTAAAAACTGCTTGTTCTTTAGTGCTAGCTTGAAATATTTCTCTTATGCAATACATGGGTCCTCACCGTTTGAACGCCGATATAAAGCGCAGCCGCAATTTGTCTGGAAGTCAGTCCTTTTGCCAATAAACCAAGAACCTCAAACTGCCGTGGTGTTAAATGGTCTCGACAATCAGTGTCCAAACTATGATAGGAAACTGCCTCTCTTAATAAAGTCATGGACAGAATTATCGCACGGAATGCTCTTTTCGTCAAGACTACAGGATATTATTCTATAATAAGCAGGGATTTTGGGATTTCACTTTAATAAATATCCCCCGTCAACCACGATCTGGCTACCGGTGAGGTATGATGCCATCTCTGAGGCCAAAAATAAGACTACTTTGCCGATATCATCGGGCACTCCCATCCTGCCTATCGGAACATCCATTTTAGGGGGTTCCGGATTTCTTTCCAACTGGACTAGTTTCCCTCCTGATTGGGCAACCGCAGTCCCTGGCGTCATTATTCCCCCCGGGGCAACCGCATTGACGAAGATATTATCTTTTGCAAGTTCCAAAGCAACATTTTTAGTAAATCCCCAAACCCCGTGCTTTGACGCGTCATAATGAGATAGCCCAACCATTGACGGATGAATAGCGTCAATTGAGGAAATATTAATTATTCTTCCTCCCTTGCCTTTTTTAATCATCTCTTCGGAAACGTATTTTATGCAAAGGAAAACCCCGCGAAGATTAATGGCTATCGTCTTATCAAAAATTTCACTTGTAAGCCCTGCTAAAGGAGCGAAGGGATAAACGCCCGCATTATTGACTAAAATATCAATTGAGCCAAACAGCCTAATCGTTTCTTTAACCAAGTTTTTTACATCTTCCTCGGAAGAAACATCTGTTTTTACCGCCTTGGCTTTAAAACCTTTCTGAACTAATTCGTCTACTGCTTTTTGAGCCTCTTCCAAATTTCGACTGGCGATGACAACATTTGCACCGGCTTCGGCGAGCCTATACGAAATACCGTAGCCAATTCCAATCGAGCCACCGGTAACGATAGCGGTTTTCCCCGATAAATTAAGCAATTTATTATTGGGTAATATATTCACGCTTTTGTTCTCTACTCACATTTTACCACTTTTTAGGAGATACGTCTTTGCTAAACGCCCGAGGAAAGTCAATGAAATTATTTCTTCACCTTCTTAAGCTCCTCTTCCACCCATTTCAATTTTTTCTCAATCCATTCCTTTTTTTCAAGGAGCTCCTCTTTAGTCATTTCTTCTTTATCCTCATGGCCATGTCCGCAATTGCAGCAATGACAATGTCCGCCGTGTCCCATCATTTTTTCTCACCTCCTTTTAAAACCGTACTTTATTATAGCTTAATTCCTTAAGCTGAAAAAATGCTTAAACTAAAAACAGTAGATTTAAACGTAAATTAATGATAAAATTTGAAATACATTCCGCGGTAGCTCAATGGTAGAGCGGTTCCCTGTTAAGGAAAAGGTTCGAGGTCCGAGTCCTCGCCGCGGAGCTGAATAGCCTCAGTTATGATATA
>Ga0187886_1001045_pt1 | contig 27453 bp, 20 predicted proteins | sample June2016WEW_20_1_FD_133001 | JGI IMG/M metagenome (GOLD analysis project Ga0187886, IMG submission 133001) | Peatland microbial communities from SPRUCE experiment site at the Marcell Experimental Forest, Minnesota, USA - June2016WEW_20_150 | ecosystem: Environmental > Terrestrial > Soil >...
CAAAGTTGATGCTCATCTCAACGGATTATGTCTTCGACGGCAACAAAGGGAACTACGAGGAAGCAGATGAACCCAACCCCATCAGCTACTATGGCTTCACGAAACTCGAAGCCGAGCGGATCGTAACGTCGACCTCGCCGAACTTCCTGATAGTTAGAACGAGCGTCCTGTACGGATGGCACCCCACGAAACTCAATTTCGCAACATGGGTCTTGAATGGACTCCGTGAGCGTCAGATCCTCAAAGTGGTGAGCGACCACATCAACTCTCCGACCTTCGCTGACAATTTGGCAGATGCGATTCACAGGGCCATCGAATGGAACAGTCACGGCATACTACACATTGCGGGAAGTGAAAGGATCAGCCGATTCGATTTCGCTCGCAGGATCGCTAGGCGGTTCGGTCTGGATGAGAATCTGCTGGTTCCGGTGGAGATGAAGGATCTGAACTGGATCGCGAGAAGGCCGAGGGACTCCTCTTTGAACGTTGGAAAGGCTGAAAAGGAGTTGAGGGTCGAACTATTCGGGGTTGACCGCGGCCTAGAAGAGATGGCGAGGAGCAATCCATGAAAGGCGTGATCTTGCACGGAGGCGCCGGAACCCGACTGAGACCCCTAACGCATACTGGGCCTAAGCAGCTGATACCGATCGCGAATAAACCCATGTCGCTCTACGCGATCGAAGCGCTGAGAGAGGCCGGCATAAGAGATATCGCAGTTATTCTCGGAACGATAGCGCCCGAGAAGGTGCAGGAGTACTACGGAGATGGCGGAAAGTTCGGGGTAAACCTGACCTACATCAACCAGGGTGAGCCGAAAGGCATCGCGCACGCCGTGAAGCTGACAGAGTATTTCGTCGGCGATGAACCTTTTGTCGTTTTCTTGGCGGACAACATTTTGAAGGGCGGAATTCAGGAGATGGTTGAGGATTTTGAGGAATCCAGAGCTGCGGCTGAGATCGCGCTATGTCACGTCCGTAACCCGCAGAGTTTTGGCATCGCCGACTTGAAGGATGGCAAGATAGTGCGCCTCATAGAGAAGCCCAAGGAGCCTCCTAGCGATCTTGCGCTTGTCGGCATCTACTTCTTCAGGAAGCCGATCTTCGACGCGATCCGCCGGCTCAAGCCTTCATGGCGGAACGAGCTAGAGATCACCGACGCGATTCAAACTTTGCTCGACGATGGGCTTGAAGTCAGGCACCGTCTGGTGAAGGGTTGGTGGAAGGACACTGGTCTGCCGGAGGATATCCTTGAGGCGAACCAGCTTGTCCTCTCTGAGCTATCGTCTTACAACAGAGGGAGACTGGAGAAAAACGTCAAGGTTTCCGGAATCGTATGCGTTGGAAATGACACCATCATCCGCGCAGGAACCACACTTCGAGGCCCCCTCATCATCGGTAAGAACTGCGAGATAGGGCCTGACGCTTACGTCGGCCCGTACACTTCGATCGGCGATAATACGTTAGTCCGAGGCGCGGAGGTGGAGAACACGATCATAGTCGGAGACTGCAAGATCGAGTGTAAGAGGCGGATTGTCGACAGTCTCATCGGCAGCAACACGCAGATCAGCGGTTCCGAGAACAACCTACCCCGCGGATCACGATTCATCATCGGAGAGAACACCGTCATCTGTATCTAGATGATCACGTTCTGCTCCTACTAGAAGAAACAGCAAGAGAGTTCAGGAGAAGTAACCTCGATGCAGTTTCGGAACCGATTCCGCTACATCCCTCTCTTGGCGGCTGGCGTGCTCGTCTTCCTAGGGATCGTGTTTGCAGGAGATCTCTCCGGTCTGCTATGGCACATTCGCACATTCGATTGGTGGATCCCGCTCGCACCGATAATAGTGAGTCGAACGGTTGATTGGTTCACCTGGGGTGTCAGCTTTCTCCTCTCAGTGTCACCTGCTGTTCTCGGGCTCTTTGACAGGAGAACGAAGCCGGATCCTGTCGTGATTCTGACATCTTTCATCTTTCCATTGTTCTCACTGCTGACCATGAGTTGGTCATACTATATTGGTGCGACGCTGCTAGTAGGCTCAGGGTTCCTCATCGCATACACTTTGGTCTCTAGGTCGGAACTTATTCTGAGCATACCGAGGGGTTCAGCACTGAGGCTGATTGCCACTGAGGTCTTTGCATTCTTGGCAATCGCAGCCGCCGGAGGAGTCGTATCCATCCTGCTAAGGCACGAAGGCGCACTCGTCTCCCTGGTGTATGGTTACGATTTGAACGATGCTTGGCTGAGGATGCTGATTCTCGATGTGGAAGCTTTCTATCTTACACGACCGCTCCTATCAGCGGCATTCATCATCCTTGCAGTAGCCGCCATCTTCGCCTTGTTCAGAGAAGCCTTCCAATCCTTCACAGCGCCGCTTGTCAAGCGCCTGATGAAACGAGAGCATTCGGCAGCAAGCGACATCTCTGCGGGCCTTGAACCACGATTCCGAAGAAGCATCATAGTTCACAGGTGTCTTCCGTGTGTGATCCTTATCGCATCGGTTCTGTTAGGCATCGCAATGACCACATATCCGTACACGGTCGCCAAGGTTGGCAGTGTCGTAGGAAGCGACTCTTGGTGGTACCTCCAAGAGCTGAGTCTCATGCACACGTTTGCCGACATTCCTCCTCGCCTCCAAGCAGACAGGGGCTTCTTCCTCCTGCTTCTCTTCATAATCAAAACCTTGACAGGCCTCGACCCAGAATCGCTGGTCGAATGGATGCCAGCCCTGCTGTCGGCCTTGCTTGCTGTGAGCAGTTTCGTCTTCGTTAAAGAGGGAACTGTTCGATCATGGGTTGCAGCGCTCGCGTCTCTCTTGTCCGTTGTCTCAGCTCAAACGTCGCTCGGTATGGGTGCGTTCATACTTACGAACTGGTTCGCTCTTTCTATCGCAAACTTCATGCTTGCGTTGGTAGTGAGGTCGATAAGGCGTCGCTCAACGCTCTCGGCTGTTGGAGCGCTCGTCGTTTCGCTCGTCTTGTTGGCGTCGTATGCTTTTCTCTGGGTTGTCACCATCGCAGAATTGGCGCTCGTCTTGCTCGCGTCGATCCTTGCATTTCGAAATGTCACTCGTCGTGAGTGGAAGCGTGAGGTGGAATCCTTGGGCGGCGTGCTGGTTGGAAGCATTCTGACGCCGATTGCGTTCCTGTTCCTCGTGGTGACTCCGTTGCTTGGCTTTAGGCCTCAAGGTCTTGACGTGAGCGCTTGGCTGATGATGGGCTGGAACTATCTTGGGCGGGGAGCGACGCTTCAGGTCCTCGGCTCAGCGTTCACCGCGCTTGAGGAGGCGTTCGACTTCGCCGGAAACCGAGCTGACCTACCCTTCCTCACACTTCTATCAATCGTCGGCCTAGTCGATCAGGGATCGCAACACCGCTCGTTCGGGAGGATCGTCTCCGCAATGATCCTCGTATCTGCCATCACAACCATGATCACGCCGAGTCTCTATCTTACTTGGAGAGGCCTGTACATCATGCCGATGTATGTGACCGGGGCGCTCGGTGCCGAAAGCATCATTCGCAGAGTGAACGGGCAGGGATCGCCTTGGAGTCCCAGCCGTCTCGCCTTCGCTGCCGCATTTACCGGGTATCTCTTTCTGTCGCACCTTAGCTACTCGCTAAGGGCAGTCGAGTTGCTCATCCTCGTCGCAAGATAATCCGGCTCGGACTCCACGAGCGTTCAACGGCTACCCATCCTCACCAATCTGCAAGACCCCTGGTCCAGAGGTGTCAGAGTGACCTGCTAGAGATGCCAGTTCCCCGATGATCAGAAGCGTTGGGTAAGACACGCCGCCCTCACTGCTTTTGCTTGCGGATGCGAACCAGGTGTGCCTCCCGGAGGCAAGTGGGGCCGAAAGGCTTGCTATCCCATTCGGCCCGGTAAGGCTTGATCCGATCGGCGTGGAATCGACGTAGAACGTAACATTCGCTGACTCAACCATGTGACGGTTCATATTCATGACTCTCACCTTGAATTCGACCGGAGAAGTCGCGAGGATGAATGTGGGCTGGAGAACGTCCACAACGAGCGAGAGGTCTAGGGAGAAACTCAGAGAACGCGAGAAGATTGTGGGGTAGCCCTCCTTGATGGCAGCGACGTGCCAAGTGTAGTTTCCCGATACGGCTGGAACAAGCAGTCTAGCGATGCCGTTTCTGTCGGTGGCTGCATCGATGTCCGATTCGCCATTCGGGAAGTCAATCACGAACCTCGCTGTGACATTGGGCATTGCGATGCCCCGAGCCGTGATTCTAGCGGCAAGTTTCACTGGCGAAGACGTAAGGTGTACTCCCTCGGGCGGACCGAATGCCTCCACGCTCATGGTCCTCTGGCCGCTGAAAATGCCAACGCCCAGGAACACAGCATATACCGCCAGCAATACGGCAACCTCGAGTTTTCTTCTGTCAAAGTTCCGCAAGTCTACGCCCAACCTCTGACATCAACTCTCAATGGTCAGTTTCTTGATTGTTCCAGCATTTCCTTCGGCGAAGTAGGCAAAGCCACCAGAGATTACGATTCCAAACGGCTCCTTGAGGTCAACAAGAAGTTCTACGACTTCGCCCCCACTCACCGAAACCTTATCCAACTTTCCGCCCCACTGTTCCGTGAAATATACGTACGCTCCTGAGACAGCGACATCTATTGGCGCGTTCAGGCCACTTGCCAAAGTGATGACGCCTCCTCCGTCTGTCCCAATCTTGTCTATTGTGCCGGCGTCCCTCTCTGCGAAATAGACATTATCACCAGAGATGGCTAGACCGCAGGGGTAGGCTAGGTTCGATGCGAGGACGATTATCTCCCCGCCCGTGGTCTTGACCTTGCTCAACCTGCCTGAAGCGTATTCAGTGAAGTAAACGTAGTTGCCTAAGATGACGATGCGTATCGGGTCTCTGAGGCGGTCAGCCAACACGGTAACTTGACCCCCGTCTACGGACACTTTTTCGATAGTACCCCAGTCCATGTCCGTGTAGTAGACGTATCCGCCTGAAACAACGATGCCATAGGGAGAGTGCAAATTGCTCGCTAACGTGGTCACTTGGCCACCATTGATTCCGACTTTCTTCACGGTCTTGCCGTGATGCTCAGTGAAGTAGACATATTCGCCCGAGACGGCTATGCCCATCGGCCAATCGAGGCCGCTGGCCAGTGTACTCGAATTGTGACCATCAACATCAACTTTGCCCACTCTACCACCCAATAGGTCCGTGAAATACACGTAATGTCCAGAGACATCAACGAAACGGGGCTCATGCAGCTCAGTCACGAGGGTAATGGTGTGTGGAACTGCTACTCCACTGACCCGTTGGTTTTCAGATCTATTCAGAATCAAGAAACCAGTGAGAAACAGAACGGAGCTCACCAGTATCAGCGCTAGAAGTAGCTGTCGCAGTCTCACCAACGCGCACCAACAGGCGCATAGCAGGTTCTGTCTTTTGATCTTTCTCTGGTTCTCAAGGAAGGTAAACAGGGCCTGAGGAGATTACGGCGCGCTTCCTGTCCTGCTCAACGTTTATACGAATCACCGAAGACTGAGCGTTGAACCGACAATGTCGCGCTCCACGCCACGTAAGAAATCCGCCAAGAGCGAAAGATCCCGACGAAGAGGCATTGCCATATTCGCCGTGATAATTGTTACGGTGCTTCTCGTGGGAGCGTACGTAGCCTCCCAACCACCTGGCCAGACGGCGGGCCCTGGCCCTGGGACCATTGCGCCGGACTTCACCTTGCCTGTTGTCAACACCGCAGGGCTTTCTGACCAAGTGGTCACGCTTTCCTCGCTTAGGGGAAAAGTCGTGGTTCTAGAGTTCATGGTTTCAGTGTGTCATGTCTGCCAGGAGATGTCATCCTCAGTCGAGTATCTCTACGAGGAGTATAATGCTCGCGGTGTGGTTTTCCTCTCGGTGGCGGGTGCTTTTAGCGGAGCAACAGCCAACTCCACAGCCGAGTTCATAAAGCAGTACAGAGTCAGCTGGACCCACGTCCTCGACACCGACAGCTCTGTCTTTGCAAGTTACAAGATCAACGCCACTCCAACCTACTTAGTACTAGACGCTTCTGGGAAGGTTACTGCTAGGTTTCAAGGAATGACGGTAACGGACGCGTTTGCCAACGCCATCGACCAAGCTTCATCATCATGACGGCAGAACATCCGTGCTTAAGGTCACGATCAGGCAACGAGCGCAGTAATCCCAAGATTTAAGAATCACGCCTCATGCCAGTTGCGTTCGTGGAGTAGTGAGGATCGTGAAGACAGTTTCGCTTCTTCTTGCCACGCTGCTGGTCTTGCCTGCGTTTCTCTGCATCTTCCCGGTGGTGGAGGCGGCGCCTCCCAGAGCCCTGGGCACGGTCTTATCCGGGTCGCTGAATCCTGGCGATATCAGAAGTTCCTCTTTGAACGTCAATCGTGATCTCTCTGACTATCTGTTCCATTACAAGATCACTGGCGGCATCAACGCATCCGATGTCGTATACGTTTCGATCGATGAAACCGGGACCACCTGGCAGTCTCTAATGGGGGAGGGATGGTCCTATTGCTCTTGTACGCTCGACGCTGGAACATACACTGTGACTGTTGAGGCCGACTCTGCGGCTTCAGGCCCCATAAGTTACGAGGTTGGTTTCTATCTCGTCCCCCAGCCACCTGTGGATTTCTCTGGCTTCATACCTGCCAATTCGACCACGCGGGTGAGTGATTTCGGGATATTGTTTCCGAGTTCTAAAAACTACACTCTGGTCCTGGGAGCCGCGCCTGGCAGCTACGATTTGTTCGTTGACGATGAATACCAGGGAGTGGTCAACTCGACTCGAAACCTTACTCTTGATCTCTCGGCGGATTTCCACAAATTCGAAGTGTCTTCCGTAGGTGTTAGCGCCTATGAAGATGTCGGATGGACCGTACAGGTGCAAGGTCAGCCCAAGCTTGAAGTTAGCATCGTGAATCCGAAATCTGGGGGGTGCAACACTCAATCCGGTCAGGTCGTTTGCGTCCTAGGCGCCGTGGCAACTGCGAGCGACGGAAAGAGCCCCACAGTCAGCTACAAGTGGACGGCAAACGGGGGAGCGCTCAACTCGACCACGACACAATGGATCAAGTTTACCACACCGGTTGAAAAAGTAGCAAACTTCACGCTGTCTGTGCAGGCGTCCGCGCCGAACTACGTTTCCGGCACCGATAGTCTAAAGATCCCCGTACCCGAGCTATCCTCGCTCGCTGTTCCTCTGATTCTTGCCTTGACTCTCAGCCTGACTTTGCTAGTAGAGAGAAGATCACGGAATTCGGCGAGGACACAGAAACCGAAGAATTGAGATCAAGCTCAGACAATGTGTCGACAATCGCGGCTCCTTCCTCTCTCACGCGCGTGAAGGTACTGGTACTTGTCCTCAACGGCAAGAGAAAGGACCGAGACCAGTGTAGGGACGAACAGAACGCTTCCTGATAATAGCTGATCTTTGACGAAGCGCAATGGCCGGGCGCCTCGTATTTTCATCTGAGGAGTTAGTTGATACTTTCCGGCATCTTCGTATCGTACGTGTTGTTCTGCCAGATGTTGTTCGAGCTTGCGTCATACAAGTCGACCGTGTTCACTCCGTCACCGTTGTTCTTAGCAGTGTTTTCCTTGATCGTGTTCCCTGTTGATTCGCCCAAAATGAGTATTCCGCCTCCCTTGTTCCCGGTCACAGTGTTCCCCTCGATCAGGTTGTTGTTTGAACTATCGGTCAGCATTATCCCGGTGTCTCCATTTCCCCTAGCGATGTTTCCTCTGAGAACGCAATTTGTCGCGCGCCACATCGCAATGCCGTAGCTCAGGCTCCCTGTGACGACATTACCCTCGACCGTGTTCTTGTTCGCGGAGCCCGGTGTGCCGTCGATGTTTATGCCGCCGAATTGACCTCCCGTGACCTCGTTATTTTCAACCACGTTATCCGACCCTCTAACAAAGATGGATACCTCGCTGGCTCCTTCCACACGATTCTGTGACAGAGTATTGCCGTCTGACGTTTCAAGTTGAATCCCATATGTACTTTTGCTAACGCTATTGTTCACAAACTGGAGATTGCTTGAACGCTCGACATGGATTCCCATGAAGCTATTCGCGATCGAGGAGCTTTCTATCCGTCCGTTGTTTATGTCGCTCAGTCTTATTCCAACTCGCGAAGAGTCACCATAGACGTATACTCCTTCAATCACGAAGTGAGCGGTAGTCCCGTATATTGAGATCCCATCAACGCCTGAAGCGTTTATCACCCAGCTGGAGATCACGTATGGTTCGATGTCGCTTCCGACGCCAGATCTCACACATTCGCAACCCGATCCGGCCCCGACTCTTGTGAAGTCGCCGTCGCCGCCGATGGCTATGTTGGAGTGAGGAGCAGGCGGATACTCAGAATATCTTGTAGGCGCCGACCCTACTAGAGTCGGGGCCGACCCTACTAACAGGTAGGTTCCGAATAGAATGGTGCCGAGAGCGAGAAGTGCAAGTGTCAGTGTCCATTTTCGCTTCATCGACCATCCTCCGGTTGCTGGAGCTAGGTGCAAGGGTGTTTCACTTAAAGGTGCAAGCGAAGAGTCGGCTGGATAGCTGTTCGTTCAGGGGATTATGGAGATTGGTACATGTTGCTGCGAGTTGCTAAGAGAAATTGACCTTATGATCACGGCGGAATCTCGATCTTAGACCTCTCGATAGAGAATTCGCAGGCGGCTGTATACCTCTGTTGACGATCCCACTGTGTACCTAGCCACAACCCTACTCCTCGCCGGGACTCTTGTCCCCCAAGGAAAGAAGATGAGCCCTGAGGCGCCGATGGTGCCAGCAGTATAGCGGGAGGGTAGTTGGGCGAATGTTCTCTCACTCCCCGGATCGCCCACAGCCAGCTCGATAGCTCCATCAACATCGTTCCCACTAAAGTAGATCCCGTCGATCTCGAAATCATTCTGAATGGCTCCGGCTGGTACGATTTCCTTCCAGGGAGACCAGGCCCAACCCACACCAGAAGCCAACTCTATGGACACGTCCAAATAGGGGTATGTTCGCAAAGCGGTCTGGGCGCCGCTCTCGGTTCTCGAGTTGACTTGCACTGTACCGGGTTGCCGGCTCAGCGCACTCGTCTCGGCTCCAAGACCGAACGCACTCGCAAGCCCAACACCAATCGCCGAAAGCTTGATGAAGCGTCTCCGATCCGTCCTCTTCGACTCGACCACATCTCCCTCAGAGCAACTTGCAAGGACGACCAACGGTCAACGGTCGCGAACTCCAGATACGGCACTGGGGCGGACTTTAGTTCTTTCCCTCCTTGGTTTCACCTTCACAGAGGAAAGTCCAATTCAGTCCATGTGCCGACGACAGCATTCTGTCCACAGCAGAATCTGTCACGGATCTATCCATCGGAACGAGAGAACACGAAAACCTCTTATCCGAAGAGCTAGTCTCACCCACAGAGGGACGGGAAATGCGAAGACGCCTTTGGGCGGTACTGGCTGCAGGTCTGATTCTCTTATTCTTTCTTATCGTGTATCCATCCTTTCAATGCAGAGTGACTAGAGACGAGATCGCGGTTTCTCCTATCAAGCCATTTGTCATCCCGGCGCCGCAGGGTTATGCAGTGGGGTTTTCATTCAATCTGACGAACATGTCTGGCTGCGAACTTAGAGCTGAATCAATTCACGTCACGCTACGTGACTTCGTCTACCCGAGCGGAAACAGTACGGCCCTTGGCTTGAGCGAGAATGGACAACTGGACACGACAATGATGCCCAAGGAGTCGGCGCCCTTTTCTTACGCCTTCAACTCCTACTTCGATAGTAGGCCTGCCGAGCTCCTACTGAAGATTGAGATTACGTTCACTGGAGCAGGTACGATCACCATTTTCGATGGCGAGGTCAGTATTCCCACACCGTGAATACACAATCGCTGGTCATCGTACCTCGTATCTAGAGCGATCTACGAGTCTTCCTGAGGGCCGGAAGGACAGCCGAGACAGAGGATTTTAAACGCGAGTCTGTCGGACTCTACTTTCCGCGTTTGATCGGAGGCACAAGCAGGGGAGACTCACCATCTTTGGAGGAATTCAAGCGGAGCGTGAGCTCAACCTGCACCCTTGATGGGAAGCCAGCATGTGTGAACAGTGTGCATCCAAGGAGTTCTTGCCCATGAGCACGTTCATCTTGGATGACCGGTCACCGTTTTGGCCTGCTTCTGCGAGCCTGTACAAGGGTCTAGGACACGGCAGGTGTTAAATAGCATTCGAACATGTGAAGTGGCCACATCCAAATCGGCGTTCAATCGCCGATTCGGAAGAAAAACAGAAAAGGAAAGAAAAAAAATGAAGAAACAATATCTATTACCTGCTATTGCTTCACTGCTAGTACTTTCAATGCTCCTTTCAGCGATGGCTCCGGTTGTGGCTCTCACAACTACTTACGTGACCAGCGCTAGGGCGATGCCTGTACTCGAGGTAAAGACGATCGCTGAGGACGACCAGGTCCAGAAGACCGGAATAATCGTCTTCGGAATCACCCCACCTGCCACGGTGCCGATGCCTGATGATAAGCCTGTGTCTCCTGGAGTGGACAAGCTCGCTCAGTACAAGCTTCTCGTAACGCTCAACGGAGTCCCAGTGACCTCAACGATCTACTGCCAGGTAATTGAGAAAGACAAGGTACATCCACTCAAGAACCCGCAGTTCGCACAAGAGACCGTAAAGACTAAGGTAGTCGATGTCAGCGCTGATTTTGTGTGCAAGGTTCGAACGGGTAAGCAAGGCGTCAGTGTCCTAGACGTCTACTATCTCGGACCTCAGACCAAGGAGTACATAGCAGACTATGAACTCATAGTGGCTGCTCAACTCAAAGTTGGTTCAACCACAATCTGGGGAACTGATCTTCAGGACATATGCGCGCTCGGCTGGGCAATGAGTACCAACCACCTGTCCATCACCAAGCCTGACGGCACTCATCACGACACCTGGGATAACCCACTAGGCCCATTCGTCAGCTGTGAGGAAGCGGCCATGTGGCAGAGATCGGTCCTATTCCCTGGCGGAGTTGGCATAGGGACTGATTGATGGTGAGAAACATGAACAGCAAATATGTATTACCTGTCTTCGCGTCGATGATGGTTCTCATGATGGTCGTATCATCCATGAGTCCTGCCTTCGCCGCCGTGACTAGTATCGCAACGATCGGCCCTAAGCTCGTCGTCGTGACGATTCCGCAGGACGACCAGAAGAGACAGACCGGCGTAATCGTCCTCGGTCTGACGCCCACAGTAACAGCACCTACACCCTGGCCTAAGCCTTACCAGCCTGGAACGAAGCTTATCTCTCAGCACAAGATCATGGTAACCTTCAACGGCCTCCCGATACTCTGGAATATCCAGACACCATCCTACGGACCTAAGGTCGTCTGCAACGTGCTTGAGAAGGACAAGGTGAACCCGATCCCTGACAAGCTCGGAAAACCAACCGCCCAGTTCCCAGAAGAGAATCTGGTAACTAAGCTGATAGATGTCTCCGACCTGTGGTTCTGCAAGCTTCGCTGGGTAACATACGCTCCCGGCGTCCTTGAGTCTATAGGCGTGCTCGACGTCTACTACATAGGTCCTTTACTCGCAACCGTCATCGCTGACAACATCCTGACCGTCGAGGTCTTCATGAAGGTCGGCACAACTTCGATCGTAGGCACTGACATTCAGGACATATGTCTGCTGGGCTGGTCAATGGGCAACAACCATATCGCTGTCACACTGCCTGACGGTGGCCAGGTTTACCACTCGTGGGACCAAGCGTTAGGACCGTTCGTCAGCTGTGAAGAAGCAGCGTTGTGGCAAAGGTACTACTCAGGCGTCGCAATCGCTGGCATACTGCAGGATTGAGAACCCTTCCCGTGGCCTAACTGAGGCTACGGGTAACCCCTCTTTTTTCTAATATAATGCTACGAGTATTGAGAAGCATTCACAATCTGGTTCAGGAACATTATCATTGGGGGAATCGTATCTTGGAACCTCGATCCTTGATTAGACCCATGATCTTAGGGGTCATCATAGGAGGCGTGTTTGCAGCTGTAGAGAATTTGACTCCGCCGCACCTTCCTGACTTGTTGGTGGTCTCGGTCTTCGCCGCGATCCTGATACTAGTATCCGCGCCGTTCCTTCGATCGACGGTCCAGGGTCTCGTGTGCGGGGTCGTTGCTCTTGTCACTCGAACTGTAGCGGTTTTCCTCTACATTGCGTCCATATACGGCGCGGACGTGTCCGGAGCCGTATTGCCCTATTCGTTCCTGTTCCTTTACGGACTTGTACTCTACCCAATAGTAGGTGCGTTGGCTGGATACCTGAGTCGGAGGCTGGAGAAATGGTAGAAAATGAAAAAAATGGGATGGTCAAGAAAAGTCGGAAAGGCGCGGGAGAGTCAGGCCCTTTGTTGAGCTACACAGGACACCTAAGGAAGGTAAGGACCGGGGGGAGGTAGGGGGAGGCTTAGGCAATCCATTTCGCCGCATGATGAACCGCTCAATCTCACGTCGATTCCTAATTGATCGAAGCCCTTGAACACAGTGTCTCCTGCCGTCGCTTGAGCGTTCAGGTACAATAGATAGAATCCAGGTTGAGTATTTGCGTCTGTCACAAGCGTAATCGTAGCGTAGAGAACATTTCCCGTAAAACCTCCATCTCCGTCTTGGTCGATGACTATGTTGGTCCACTGTATTGTGTCTTGAAGTAGTTTCGGTGCGTACTCACTTGTCTCCTGGCGCCAGTGCAACGTGATTCCCCGTAGTGTCACGACTTTCATGCTTAGCGTTAGCGTGTCGAATTTGTGGAGGTCGGACACAAAGTACCATGGCGGCATGATTGCAAGAGCCAACTCGTACGACTGACTTTGTGATCCACCACCAAAGTAGATAGTGAGGTCGTCCGCGTTCAGCGCAGTCAAGATTCCTCTAGGATTAGTGAATCCAGCCGTTGCAGATGCAGGAGCGAGACCGAGCACTAGCGCTGAAAGCAACAGTAATCCGGCTGTGAGTCTCATGGTGTTGCTCATCTTCTATCACCAAGGATCGATGTACAACGGTTTGTTTCCAATAAGTCTACTCTGACAGGAAGCTGCTCTTTCCTTCCTGCACGTTTACCGTTCAGCAGCAGTTCCTATCAGATTGGGCGGTGTGACTTTATGTGAAGAAGTGTTTGACACGATCGTTCCAACGACATCCTGAAATCAAGCAGGCAGTGCCCCTTCGAGGGGATCTTGCCTAGAGAGGGTCAACTCTCTACGACTCTCTCTATGCGGAGAGCTACGCCTACGGAAGGTTCGTAGGCATGGAACTGCATACGACTTCGAGGGCAGATACTTCCCAGAACAGCGTGATGTAGTTTCAAATGCGGCAATACTATGCCTACCGTGCACATTGGTCAGAAGTTGATGAACTCAAGGGTATCGCACCCGCGACGACTATATGCCCGTTGCATATGGTTGAGTGAACAACTGACACGCTGCCTTATTGTCGGATGCGACAGCACATGTAACATTGTGCTCTATCAGACCATTAGTCACCTGCTGGGTTTCCATACGTGCTAGTAATAGTCCGCCAAGCGTGCTTCTCGTTGCGTTGTTATCAACGATGAGGTTGCAATCCGTGCTCGATGTAATTGCAATGCCGGCGCTTCCATTGGCTGCTCGATTCCGAGCAACGAGGTTCTGACAGGCCTCGTACAGTGTGATCCCCCGCAGAGTCGCGGTTACAACGTTGTCCGTAATCACATTGTAGTTGCTTGTATTCACAGATATGCCGCCCCACTTGCAATCCGACACGTCATTCTGAATCACCGAGTTTCCCGATCCACCCAAGACATAGAGGCATTCCTCCCCGGTACCGACGATCTTGTTTCGTGTGATCACGATATCCGATGAGTCGAACAGCCCAATCGCCCTAAAGGCGGTCTCGGCAATCGTGTTGCGTTCTAACGTGCTATTTGTCCCGTGCGACAGGACAATCCCGTTCGCGTTGTTTCCACTCAGCACGTTGTCGAGGAGCGTGACGCGAGATGAATCTTCTATCATAATCCCTTGGCCGCCATGAGAGACATTGTTCGTAAGCACGTACACGTTCCGGCATCCAGTCAGGGTGATGCCCGCATCGCTTGCCACAATACTATTGCCGAATATGGTGAGGTTTGTCGAGGATACGACGCTGATTCCATCTCCAACTACAGCGATCGAGGCACCCTCCACCCTGGCGTTCTTGACATCGGATAGGCTGATCCCGTATTCGTATTGTTCCCCGCTGATCTTCACGTTCCGAATGATGAACGAGGCGCTCGTATTCTGTACAGCAATTCCTCTGCACGGTGTACTCGAGCACCCTCCAGGAGAGGCATCGATCTCCCAGCCTTCGATCAGATACGGATCAGCAGCAGTGCCTGATCCTTCCACGATGCCATGCTCAGTGTCAAAATCGCCATCATTCTGAATGGACATCGGAGCCCTTCCTGTCAGGCGATGGTCATGCCGTGTCGGAGCGAACCGTATCACGACTACAAGGATTGACGCAGTGAGAAGAATACACAGAGTGAAAGCCACGAGCGATCTTCGCTTCATATCACTTGCGCTCACAGTTCCGTACGTCAGATTCGCATTTGTTTCTTTCCTTCTGTGCGAATAGCAGTTCGGGACATCAATCCACACTCACGCTTTCACAAAGAGCCTTCACCGCCTGTCCGAAGTCCTTGGTCACCATCACACGGGATCCCCTGACTTTGTAGTGTGACGCGATCATTCTGCTTCCGAACAGGGCTAGACATTCCGCGGCGAGTTTTTCTGCTGCTGCAAGCGCTTATTAGCCTAGTTTCCATCCGCATTGTGTCATACGGAACCAAAAAAAGGGGCGGGACGATATCCTACGGCACGGTCACCTGGCCCGCCTCAACGCAGGCGTGGGCAGGAGCGACGCGACGACCATGAGCGAAGCGGACCAAGAGAAGATCGATAACCAGCTGAAAGGGAACACGCTCAAGGTCTACTATTTGATGCTCAAGTCACCGTCCGCATCCGTCGGAATTCGCGAGGTCCAACGCGCCCTCAAGTTCTCAAGCCCCACGCTCGCCCAGTATCATCTGGACAAGCTTCGCGAACTCGGTCTCGTCAGGAAGGAGAGCACAGAGTACATGCTCGTAGCCGACGTGAAGGTGGGCGTCCTCAGGCAATTTTATCGGTTCGGGACCGTCTTGGTTCCAAGGTTCATATTGTACGCTGTGCTGTTCACGGTTCTATTGGGCTTCCTGTTTTTCATAGTCACTGAGGTGACTCTCGTTGCGGTCTATGCATTTGTGCTTGCCGGGTTTGGCGCCGCAATCTTCTGGTATGAGACCGCTAAAGCAATGAGGGAGAGACCAAAGGGGTAAGAGGGCACTGTAGTTGTCGGAGAACGGACCAAGCATAGCGACGTTCGCAACTGCTGGCTTTCTGATAGCGGCGATTCTGATCTTCAGCCTAGTCGCGTTGCCGGAGCTGTTACCCACAGTCTATCCGCAACTGAGGTTCGGCACACTCGTAGTACGAGTAACCAGCACCTCCGGCCAGCTCATCGGGCCTCTGATTTCGGACATGAATGTCACAGTTCGCTCGATGGGGCTTCACAGGGTCGGCGTAGGCGAGGGTGCATGGACTACGATACTCGACACGCCAGCAAGCCTCAGCCTAGTGGAGATCGCCGGAACACCAGCGAATCTGGTTGAGATGAGGATTCCGATCGGAGACTACAACCTCCTCAAGCTCGCATTCGGCAACGTCACAGCATCACTGCTTGGCAGGAACGAGACACTGGAAAGCCCAACTCAAGAGTTGAAGGTCTCGACCTCATTCGCGATCAGTGAGGGAAGACGCACCAACCTCATGGTCGACCTATCATTCGACGAAGGCGCCGTGACAGTCCTCGACCGGTTCGACCCATATGTCACGGTCACGGTTGAGCAGGCCGGGCATGCTCCGCTCTCGACGATTGCGAGCCTGAAACCGCTTGCATCTATCAAGGGGCGACTCGGCCCAGGCATGTCCGAATCGTCAGCCTTCTCGATTGATCCCGGCTCGGAGATACAGCACTACCTCGTCCATGCTGAGGGAGGGCAAGGCGCAGACAACACATTCGACCTCGAGATCGTCGAGACCGGCGAACTCTGGTACGGTCTTACTGGGAGTCTCTGGTTCCTCGGCGGAAACCTCTCAGCCGGAACGTACAACATGACCGTCATAGTGAGCAATGCTACGGCTGTGGGTGTGGATTTCGCAGTCAAGCTCTATCCTGTTCCGCGGATAACAAGTGACCTACCCGACGCTGCCTTCTCAGGCTCCGTGCCCGTCGACGCTCCACGGACCATACAGCTCAATGAGTTCGCCCTCTACCTCGATAGCCCCGGTTTGTATGACTTCTACTTGGGAACCGGATCCGGTGACTATGAATTCCTTGTTGACAATAACCCTGCTTCAGTGGCAAGCAAGAACGAAGTCGTTACCCTACAGCTCGACAAAGGACTGCACACATTCCAGGTCTTCACCGACTTCTCCGGGTCAGGCCGTGAGACCCTATGGAGCGTAGGCATGATTCCAGTGGCCGAGTCCAGCCGGCCATTGTCGAGGGAGGCCATGCTCGCGACTTCGTTACTTGTGATCGCGATAATCGTCTTCGTCGCAGACGTGAGCCTCAGATTTCTCCGCAGAAAGAAATTTGAGTCCCACGTGAGCGAGACCATGTCAAAGCCAGACACGACATCGAATCGGTGAAGGGCCGATCATTTCATAGAGTACGACACCACAATCATTCGGCGATCTGACATGTCCGCTTCAGAGTCGAAACAGTTGGAGCGTATCGAAAAGCTGTTGAACTACGTCGTCTACATACTCATCTTTGAGGCAGGCTTGACCATTGGCCTAGTTTATCTGATGCAAGAGCTTGTCCGATTACTCTCGTATGGATAGACCGTGACCTGCTGAGTAGACCCGATCTGTCACGACGTCAGCCAGAAGCCCGCATGCTAGCGATTGAGAGAGCAAGAATCGCCAACCCTGCAATATGCGCGATCGTGCACAATGGACAGATAGATCCGAGAAGAAATATCTCAGTATAGACGAAGCCTGCGACACCTACAGCGCCGAGCAACGACCATGCTACGACAGCGGGAATGAGCCGGACATTTCGCCACGTAATCAGGATAAGCGCGAGCGCTATGACGAACCAGCCTAGGCCCAACAAAGCAACGCTGATCCCGTAGATGTGTGAGTACTGGCTGTAGATGACCTCGTTGCATGAGAATATGCTGAATTCGCCGATGGGACAGCTCGTCGGCGGCGAGAGCGAGAGATAAGTCAGATACGCCGACACGAGCAAACCTACGATGGCGAACGCAACCATCTCCCACAACAACGTGTTTCTTTTCACATTTGTCCCGCTCCTTGCGATTTGCGACATGTGAAGGGACCCCAGCTAGACCTCGCCCGCAAATAAACTCCTCGCGTCATGGTTTCTCCAAACTGAACGAGTTCAACACTATCATGTAGCCAATCGGCTGCCCTCTCACGATTCTTCTTAGACTGGAACCTGCGCGGGTGCAGCAACCCGCAGAGTCGACGAGAGGGTTGGGCCACTTCTTTTCCGTAGTCTAGCACGGGCAGTTGTAGAACTGCTTACACGCGATCCTGAACCTCTCGACCTACTGCGGAATAACATTAGCGCTACCAGAAGGCCGATGAGGACAGCAACGCCGGCAAGTAATCGAGATGGATCTTCCCTCCAGGCCGCTTGGACTTGGATTGGGCTGTTCACAGTGATCGTCGTCGCGGGCGATGTGCTCTCGAACGAGCCAGACCAATTATCGAACGTGATGCCAACGCCTAGATAGCCAAGTCCTCCCTCAGCTGGCAGATATGTTGGTGTCACTGATATCTCGACGCTCGATCCAGCGGGATGCCATCCTGATCCCGAGGTCTTGCCGTACGGCGAACTCACCGTTACATTGTACATTGTGGTGTATCTTGCCGTAACGGTTGTCGGTCCGTTGACCACGACTACGATTGGGTTGCCAGGCTGCCGGGCGCTGTTGATGTACCATCCGTCTAGTACCAGCTTCATATCCGTTCGCTCTTCGGCAACTTCTTGTGCCGTAGGCGTATCGATTCGTGCACCGAGATCGTGCCACCGGCTCCATTCCTGGTCGATCAGACTGGGTGGATCAGACTTCATGGTGACTAGGAATTGCGGCTCGTAGGCAAGTGTAATTTCTTCTTCTTTGCTGACCGCAATCGAATTGGTCACCGCGTGATAACGAGTAGCGTTTCCTGCCGTGACGTACTCGTCCGGGCTAATCGAGTGCACATTTCCGGACTCGAAGAGCAGGTACCCAACTCCTCCGCCGCTAACTGTGATGTTCTCCTTCGTGTCGGAGACGATTCGAGTTGACAACTCCGGTGGCAATCCGGCCACGTGTGCAGAGACGAGAAACGTGAACGGGGGCTCGTTCTGGCAAAGGACATGAAGCTTGGGCGTTACGTCGTGCTTCGAGTACTCTCTTGAAAAGAATCCAGACGCCTCGTTCGGTACACCGGTTCTCTCGTGTTGAATGCGAATCATGAGGCCGTAGTCCGGTGTCTCGCCGTTCACCCATGCCTGCACGGCTGAGGTGACATTCCACGCTAGCCAGACATCCTTCTCAGTCGGCGCATTGACCGTCGAAACAACAGCCGGGTTGGTCGGTGGTTGGGTCGTCCAATTCATTGTCAACTCGTTCCACGCAGACTCGACCACGTGTACTTCGTAGGTCTGGCTCGCCGCGGGGGCGTACATCTGGTACAGCGCCATCTCCGCGGAGACAACGCGTGCGTGCGCGGGAATCATTGAGAGATCGAACTGGATGTAAATCCTCGCCGGGCCTGAACGATTTTGGACATGATCATAGCTGTTGCCGACGTAGAGCACAAGCCTTGAGCCATACTCTTGTACCGGGTACATACTGTCTGCGTACTCATCCGCCAGCGGGTGCGCCGTGAACTCCACGATCGGGGCCGAACTTGACGCAGCAACCACTCGCGGTTGGAAGACGAGAGCGATTAGCGCGAATGTGAGAAGGAGCGTTAGAATACGCCCGTGAATCTTCAGCCTCAAACACCCCTAGCCGGCAGGTCCTTCCCGCGGCTCTACGAAATAAGGGCTAGTATTCCTCTCCGGGTTTCGTTGCACATGAGTTCTACACGTGCAGTGTTTCTGGGATTCGTGGTTGTATGTCGGCAGTCGAACTACCGCTTTATAAGCGGTACGCGTTATAAGCGGTACGCGCTTGTATCATGACAAATACAAGCGTAAAATGTAAGAAAAGAGAGAATTGAAAATGAATAAGAAAATACTTGCAATTGCGATAGTACTCCTGATGACGTTTGGTGTTCTAGCAGTCATCCAACCAGCAAAGGCTGCGATCGTCACGCCCGACGGTGTCTCAGTCTTCCTGAGACCAGGCGTTGAAGATCCATACCATCCTGGATGGAGCCAGACTCTCGGAACGCTCAGAAATCATCCGGAGGAAGTCATCAACAATTGGCAGAACTATGCGATTCTTGCGAGCACAGACACATCACCCAGTATAGGAGATCTGCAGTTCGACATCACATTTGCAGCTGATTTCACTGGATCGTTGCGAATCTACCTCCCACCCCAATTCACGTTCATGCAGCCCGACGGAACAGAGGCAACGACAACCGCTCAGAGAAGATACAACATCTGGACTGACATCACCAACGACTATGGCTACATCTCCGTGAGCGGGCCCAGATACTTCCTTGACACATCTGCACCGGGTTGGTGGAGACTACAGATTGGCTTGTACGGCTCGACACCAGGCGCCGAGACTGACGTAGGTTATGCAGGGCTGACAATTCTTGCTGGCACCCACCACATCCACATCTTCAACCTCAAAGCGCCGACGGTAGCTGGAATTTACCACTTCAAGATCCTGTTGTTCTCACCCTACCCAACCTCGATGAAGTTTTATCCCAATGACTTTCCGATATTGATCGTCAAGAGCGAGGTCAATGCCGGCTATGTGTTCGGAACAGTAGGTGCATGTGCGGACGTACCATGCACAGTTGCTGCTCCGGGCTTGTACGGTATGGTCTCAGCTGACGGCACAACCCCTCAGGGAAGGGCAGTCAGCGCAGCCTACTACTTCGGTCCTGAAGACGACCCGACAGGCACGGGTGTTTACAACTACTATCTCTTCGGAGTAGCAGAAGGCACCTACACGCTCTCAGCGTCTGCAGGAGGACACCCGTTGGCAACTGGTGAGAGATTCAGTCTCACTCCAGGCCAGTCCTTGCACTTGAAGACTATGTGGCTCGGCGGCGGATCGGGAATTGATGTCACCGTGTGGTCGAAGCACGGCAGAGGAGAACTGCCTTGGGGCAGTCTCTATCAGCCACCCTACGGTACGAACAACCCGTACGTTTTGGACCTAGGTAGGCCGAGACCGATAATGATTGACATCTATGACAAGAACGGCAACTGGGTCCAGGGCACATACCTATTCACTTCGGTGACCGATCCTACTGCGACAAGCTTCACTGAGTCATTCGGTCCAGCGACCAACTTCAACGCCATGGCTCCCGCGTGGGGAAGCCAGGCTATCGATGGCTTTGGCGCTGCTGGATCCCCATACTCCGTTCAGGCACACGTGACTGGTTATGTCATGACTGACGACGACGCATGGCAAAGAACATTCTCGACGGCAGGCGGCGGCGGAGCTGACATCAAAGTTCAGATGGACCTAAGGAGGAGCAACTGGTTCCAAGTCTATCTACACTTTGGATCCAGCGATCTTCCCAGCGTGCGAACAAGCCTACTCCTAACAGCCGTGGACAGCAGTGGAAAAGAGGTCGGCGCGACCTCTCTACTCGTTGACCCGAACGGCGACCTAGTATTCTTTGACACCCCGAGTACTACTGCGGCCTCACTAGGAACATTTGGACCGCAAGTCAATCCGCTCACAGGCGCCAACTACAACATCATGACGGACCCGATAATACTGGAAGGCTGGTCCTACAAGTACAACATCGGTGGTATCCTTGCAGATGCCCAAGACATGTACAGAGACTATGGCATGAACCCTGGCACCTACAATATAGCCCTCTACATGGCTGACATGGGTGACCCGTCAGGCAGAATATACGGCAATGGACCCGTAGTCGGTAAAGGCTGGTACACCATCCATGAAGGCGACGGATACACCGGCAGCATAGCGCTCTGCAACTCGCCAAGCTCTCTGAGCTTCAGAGTCCGCGAGAACTGGCTTATGCTGACAATTCGATCTGTGGACTGGGAGACCCCATCTCACATTAGAGCATGGAGCTTCCCGGGTGCAGAGATAACTCCCGAAATCCAGGACAGCTCCGGCACCACCGTCGAAACCATTGACCCAGGACTATATGGCCTCGTACAAGATGACGGAACCATAGGAAGCCCCTACGTTGTGAAAGACAACCCCGCGTGCGTTACCCCAGATGGCCTGGCCGCATGCTTGACTGTCAAGTACACTGGAATGGACTACTTCTGGTACGACGGCACTCCTGCTGCAGGACTAAACTACAACTACTTCAACTATCCAACACACCTCGCGGCCGGCACGTACAGCTATGCGCTGCACACGCTAGGCTACGTGACACGCCGAAGCTTCCCGAATGCTATGACCTTGGGAGGCGGAGCTGACATTCAGTCCGACCTGATCCAGGGCGGGCAGATACGCGTCTTCATGGACTGGAAGAGGGAGGCAACAGATACACACTTCAACGGATTCGTCAGAGTTGAAGTCTTCAACGACAAGAACGAGCTAGTCGGCGCATCCATCTACGGACAGGCCGATGTGAACCCACTAGCGCCCGGATCCTACGAGCGCTACGACCCGAGCGTTGACCACAAGTACAGCTGCATAGACGGCCTCAAGTGTGAGCCAGCCGAGGGTGCAGGTAACGACCAAGCACCTGAGTTCGGCTACGGCCAGCGCGCTGCGTACTCGCACTACTTCTACAACGCACCAGCTTTAACCTACACTGGCCCTAACGCGATAGGCTTTGGCTGGTATGGCATGGTACCTTCCGACGCGAACAGACTCGACGCAGCACCAGGATCTACATACGCAGCCGATGTCTTCGGATTCTACTGGTACTGGGGTGGCAAGGCGAGCAGGAACGTGGGTCTATGGGCCAACGGTCCTGACACTGTCTCACCAGTTCTCAACGGTCAGAGCTCCCTGCTACAGTGGGACACAGGACTCCGTGGAACAGACTCAGGCGCAGGCGTTGACGGCGGCGGTCTCTACACGGTAAAGGTATGGTGTTTCGACCCAACATCCTATGACTCGTACCAGATGGCCGCGGACGTCACTAGTGTCCAGCTCCCATGGGGCGGATACACCAACGTATACGTAGAGAATGACGTGATGGGAAGAATCACAGGAACCGTGTCGTGGACTGACATGTACGGCGACGTCAAAGCCATGCCTTGGCTCCTGATCACCGCAACCGGCCCTGAGGGCGCAGTCCTCGGAAGCTCGTTCCCCGCAACCCTCGCTCCCGGATCCGCTTTGGCAATGGACCCCTCATACGCATCATCATACATCATGTGGTTGCCGGCTGGAACCTACGATGTCACCGGCACAGCATTAGCTGCACCGCAGGCCTTCAATGTCCCAGCGATGCCAGGTATTAGCGTCAGCCCAGGCTTCACGACCTCAGCAGACATAGGTCTCACGGCGACAGGAACACCCGTGCCAGAATTCGGAGTGGCACCGCTCGTAGCCCTATCAGCACTAGCAGCCTCACTCTACGTACTAAAGCGCAGACGAAAGTAGAACAACTGAGGGATCCAAGCGATCCCTCAACCTCCTTTCTTTTTTTTGCTACCCTTCTCGGAGACGAAAGTCTATGCCGCTGCTAACTCTAGACTGAGTTCCGGGAGACAGTTAGGCAGCTCAATCGGGTAGAAACTCTATCGCTCCGCGTTGGTTGATCGTGAATTCAATCCAATCTTGAGCGTGGCTTAACCCTCGAGCTTTCTTGACTCTCATCCTTCTCTTGGTCACGCCCGCGGACTCGTACAAGTCAAGTTGGATGACGCAGTCAGCTTCATCCTCGAACTTGGTCAGGGTCTTGGGCTCTATCGACGAGCTGATTGTATAGAAGAGTGAGGCGTCTTCGGCCTTCACTCTGGCTCCGTAGTAGCGAACGAAGCTCAAAGCTCTCTCAAAGGCTCCGTTGACGATCGTCGGAGTTATCGAATCAACGTAGACATCTCCTCTCCCGCCAGTCTCTTCAAGGCATGAGGAGATTTGGACTCCCAGCGTCGTGAAGTCCGTAGGCGATGACACGTGATGGGCCTCGCCAGACTGCACGCCAGCCAACCCTGCGTAACAGTCAACGAATCGCACAGTTTCTCTCTTCTCCAACGCGGCGGCGTCGGTGCCGAGCCGTTTCAATGCTTCTCTGACCTTTGCGGGAAACTCCACGTTTGTGACAAAGATCGCGGGTCCGTTCTGCGCAAGTCTCTCCAGCATTATGCTGTAGATCATCTGAGTTTTCCCGCTTCCGGGGTTGCCGGAAATCATGGTGATGCTTGCCGAAGGCAAGGCGCCTCCGAGAATCGCCTTGAAATGTGCAAAAGAGACTGGGCGTCTCTTTCTGCTTCGCCTGATTGCGTAGATTCCGAACGCTGATATCAGCACGAGGAGGAAGATGCCAAACCATGTCCGGATAACGAATGCTAGTAGCATTTGGATAACGAATGCTAGTGGTACATCGACGGTTGATGTGGCTCTTTCGAGAGAGTGATCGAGAGTCACTTGATACTTGAGCCACGCGTTCTCAATAGCTATGGTGTTGTTTCCGGCAGCCATCTGCTTGAATGTCACCGAACCGTTGGACCCGGTTGCTCCCCATGCGACTGTAGAGTTTTCCACTTCCACGCGGACGGTCGCCCCAATGATCGGAAAACCAAGCGTCTGATAGCGAACCAGAATCGTCCAATCCGACAGCGGCGCCTCTAACCGAATCATGTCATGTCCGAGAATATTGATACTATCAGCCAGCAAGATCTCGGCACCTTCACGGCGCATTACAATCGAGAAAGGTCCCACCTGACTGCTCGATGGTGCTGAGAGATGGACGACTCCTTCGCTGTCGGTCCTGTTCGAGCTAACCACTGTCGAGTTTAGCAGGATCGCGATAATGGCGTCTTGCACTGGTCTACCATTCTGATCTGCCACTACAATCGTTACCGGATGGAACTCCGTCACTTCGGCGTCGGACGCGGCCGTATAGGAACTGTTACTGATGTCTATGGCCGTGGCGAATAATCTGTATCGGCCGAGGGAGAGAGTGATTCTCAACTCGAATATGTAGGTGCCGGAGCTGAGATCTCCCTCGACATAGAGCAGAGGTGCATTCGAGATAACCAAGGAGTCCGTGTCGTTACGCACAGATAGGGTGACATTCCTGATATCATGTATGCCGAATGCGTCCACTATGTTTGCTTGGGCGATGACTGTCGCGTCGCCTGTGTTGTTCGACGGGAATACGTTAGAGGGTTGTCCATTTGTCCCGACCGTCCGAATGCCCAAGAGAATTGTGTGTTCGACTTCGATTGTGAGGCTGGTAGCAGCGGAATAATCATCCCAAATCAGGAGGACGGATGTTTGGACGGTCGGCATGAACTGGACTTCAAGGCGAATCGTTGACCCACTTGAGAGAGTACGATTTGTTCCGCCAAAACTAAAGATTATACCCACAGGGCGAGTCTGACGAACGCTCGCAGAGACGTTTGCCGATTTGATTGGAACAACTGTGCCGTCAACGAGCACTGCCGAAATTCCCACGTACAGGGTCCCGCTGACGGTCTGACCCGCTTGTAGCCACACATTGGCGGCTACCGTGCCAAGGATGTGCAGAGGTGCCACAAGCGGTGGGACCAGTGTGAAGATCACTATCTTGGTCGCATCTGCGGTGCTTCTAAAGCCCGAAACTGGCGCGGCGCTCAGTATCCGCCCACCGACAGATGCGGCCTTCTCATCTGTATGTGCGTACAGAACGATGTTCCTTGTCGCCCGAGTCGCTGGCTCTGCCACGGAAAAGTTGCTGGGGGCCACCCCTACTATGAGCACAGCTAACAACAGCAGCGATACGATTTTGCTCATGCCCAGGGATCCACTGGTTCCCGTATGCATGGAAGCCGAAATATAACGCACACGGATGCCTCCGGGCGCCACGTAGGTCTCCTACACAGCTTGACAAGTAATAGCCGTCGATGAGCTGGCCCCCTCAGATGTTGACATTTGACGATAGACTATCGAGGAAACGGGAAGCGGAAGCTGCAGAGGTTCTTCAGCGCCAATTCACATACGGTCGCCGGATCCGATACATATTCGAGGAATCCGTCGAGAGAGGCGTGACGGTCAGAATTGCATTTGAGGCTTGGACGAGCAAGAGATGTCACCGCTGTAAATCTATGGACACGCGTAGAATGAGCCAATCGCTTCTTTGGTGCCTCGGCTTTGGACTTCCAATACAATGCTGGTCGACAAGCCAGCGAGCCCAGAATCCGAAAACGTTCATCTGAAAACTTCACGGTGAGGTTTTCGGGCAGCCTCTAAGAATTTGAGCTGGATGGCTCCGACAGCCTAATACGGGCGAAGGAGCTAGCGTTCAGAGTCACCGTGAATGATCATGGAACGCGTCTCCACGGGCGTCAAGGGACTGGACGAGATCCTCGGAGGAGGCTTCCCGAAAAGCAGGACAATCTTGGTCGTGGGGAGTCCTGGTTCCGGTAAGACGATTCTAGCATTACAGTTCCTCAGAGCCGGGGCCGTAAATGGTGAGCGTTCGATCTACGTCACATTCGATGAGAGGCCAGAGCAGGTCAAGGAGAACATGTCTGCTTTCAACTGGGATTTGGACCGACTAGAGGGCGAAGGCAAGATCATGTTCGTTGACGCAACTCCCTTCCGCAGAGTGAAGATCGTCTCGACGACCGAACATGAGGGTAGAACAAACCTGCTCTCTCAAGATGCCATGCCTGAAATAACCTTGCGTGCGCTCGTTGAGACAGTAAGGCGTCTCGCGGAAGAGGAAGATGTGACTAGACTCGTTGTCGATCCGATCACTTCTCTTTCGGTTCGGTACCAGTCGCCAATCAAGAGAAGACGAGCCATGCTGATGCTCTTCGATGCTCTCTCGTCGACTGGCGCGACATGCATCGTTACAAGCGAATTGAGAACTTCCATGCTGACTCGAAAGTTCCAGCTTGAGGAGTATTTGTCACAGGGCGTCGTGCTCATGCGAACGGGGATTCACGAGGGCAATGTTGTACGAGCGGTCCAAGTGGAGAAGATGAGAGGAATCGCGCATGACACGCAACTGCGTCCATACACAATTAGTCAGAACGGGATCGAAGTCTTCGCGAAAGACAAAGTATTCAAGTGATGGACAGAAGACCGCTCCAGTCTACAACTAATGACTGCCGGCTTGCGATGGTGGCCCATGATGAGGGGCGCGCGAGTCAGGCGAGAAACCCTTAAGTCAATTGTCCTTCAGCGTTCAGGAGAGACGACCCGATTTGAAGCTCACGCGCTGGTTGACGCTCTTCTTTGTAATTTACATTATCGCGTTGAGTTTCATCCCTTTGCTCCATGACACGCTGCTTGGTCAAGATAGGTGGCTTGGGTACGGCACAGGCGCCTACCAATATCAAAGCGAAAACTACTTCGTCCTCTTCAATGATCCGTACGACGGCAGTAGCAAACCACATGTCCACGTGAACCCAAGCTTCGCCCCCGCTAGCCGCATCAGCCTGGTCGAGTTCAGCGATTGGACCTCGTGGGTGAATGACCATAACCTCTTCAACGAATTCAATGCGACAATTCGGGCAACAACCCCCCAGACGCTCGACGTCACTTACAGTCGCCCCGAATTGGTGATCCACAAGTACATCGAGATTTCATCGGACGCCGTGAAAGTCACACTGCAATCCGAAAAAGAGTTCGTTGCTCATATTGAGATGTGGAGATGGGTGATGACATCCATAAACGGAATATCGATCAAGGACGTGGCGAAGCCTTTGTTGATCCCCCCAACGACTTTGATTGAGTTCACATTTTCGGACGACGGTCTGCCGGGCCTCGGACGCGGACGCATCGTGATGTCCGCTATGCCCTCTCAGATAGAGATCTGGCCTCACGAGACAGGCTTCAACAAGATCACTGTCGACTTCGTGAACAGTATGATGTCATTCACAGTATCCGGTTCGATGGAGGCAGTCGGGGCAGTCTCACTGAACTGGAACTATCAGCTGCTACCCTATGTTCTGCCGGTCGTATCGATCACGGTAGTCGCGCTGTATTTGTTGGTCGGTAGATATGGAAGAACGATCAAGAATCGTGCTACTCGCCG
>Ga0187886_1001046_pt1 | contig 27436 bp, 26 predicted proteins | sample June2016WEW_20_1_FD_133001 | JGI IMG/M metagenome (GOLD analysis project Ga0187886, IMG submission 133001) | Peatland microbial communities from SPRUCE experiment site at the Marcell Experimental Forest, Minnesota, USA - June2016WEW_20_150 | ecosystem: Environmental > Terrestrial > Soil >...
CGATTTAGCCATTGACAGTGCCCTAGTCTTAGCCGCCGATTTAGCCATTGACAGTGCCCTAGTCTTAGCCGCCGATTTAGCCATTGACAGTGCCCTAGTCTTAGCCGCCGATTTAGCCATTGATTTAGCTATGCTGGGCGCGATAGCGGCTCTCACTGGTGTCATAAGTTTTGGGTATATCTTGGCTTTCTCCTCAACCTTAACTGGTTCCTGCTTCTCAGCGTTTTCTTCCATCCTTTCTCACCCCCAAACATTTTCTGCTAATTACTAAGCACCATGCTGTGCTCTTAAGAGATTGTAAGAAACGCATGAGAATACAACACGGTAAGTCTTTTATTGTTTTACGTGCCAATATGGTTAGCAGTATTAGAGGTTGTGTGATCAAAAATGAAACGAGATACAAGAAATGAGAAACAAGCTTCTGTTGAGGCAATTTTGAGAGGTCAATCAAAGATGACAACACGAGGTCAGATAACGGTTCCCATGGAGGTTAGGAAGAAATTTGGCTTACGACCAGGAGATACTTTATGTTTCCTTGAGGTTGACGGTTCAATAGTTCTCAAACTAGGACCACTTGTACTGACTGAGTAGCGCGTATGCCTGTTCCTAAATTCGTTTGCAGGATGGCTTGTGCTTCTGGTTTTGTTTCGCCTATTGATGTTTAGGTATCGGGACGCGAGAAGAGCGCGCGCGCTAAGAGAGATTTTCTAAGCGAAGCCTAGGGACCAAAAGCCGTCGGTCTAAGATTCAAGCTGTCAAAGAAGGGGAGAAGTTACTTAAACGAGCTTGAAGCAGCCTCAAAATACGAGTCCAAAACAACAAGAAAGGATTCCATTAGGCTCAAGGACAAAGCCTTCTTGTAATGTTCCCTGTCCATATCTAATTCTTCCGTCCGCGCTGATATTTCAGGTTTTCTGATTGTTGTTGTCGTTGCTTAAGGTGTGTAAGCTTCGTATTTGCGATGCTTATCGGGAGGCTAAGACTCTCAGTTTCATTGCGAATGCGGCTTTGCCTTTCAGATCTCGCCCATGATAAACGACAGCGACAATGATGCAAGCAGACAGACCATTCCCGCAAGGAACATCGCCGCAGCGGTTCTCCATGGTTCTACGCGGATGGAAAGACGCCATGGGAGAAGGATGAGAACGCTGAGAAGGGGAATGTCGCTGAACCCCAAACTATGAATCTTGGCGCAAGGCAGTCTGTCGCCGTGAAGACCAGTAACCTACAGAACCCTCAGCGCGCGCTAGATTCCCCGTGACAGGCGCAAAAGATTTCTGCAGTGTTCGCAGTTTAGGGAACTGAGGAATACTGTTGGATAGTGTTGATGAGTTTAAAAAATATCGCGAACGAATGAATTCACGAATCCTCTCTGGCGGGAATCTTGGAATCAAACGGTTCTTTGCGTTAGACAACCAAGCCTACGAAAAAGGTGCTTTGGATGTTAAGACTAAGGAGCTACTGGGACTAGTTGCATCCATGGTTTTGCGCTGCAACGACTGCATTACCTATCATGTCATCCGCTGCGTTCAAGAAGGCGTCAGCGACGAGCAGTTCTTCGAGGCCCTGAACATTGCATTGGTCGTCGGTGGCTCAATCACCATTCCCCACATTCGAAGGGCGGTGGAAACGATGGATCAATGCAGAGAGAAGCAAAGAAACAAGGGACATTAAACGCCTTTCTTGGAAAAGAAGACTGCTGCCAAAAAGAAAAAGGAAGAAGACTACGCTGTGTGTCCAAAGTTGGACACAAGTACTATTAGGTCAAAGATGTCTATCGTGTCGTTTGATGGCGGGTTAGGATCCAAGTCGGCTTCTGGGTTCCATCTGTTTAGATCCCCAGGGTGAGAACCGAAGGCCTTAGCAGCCAATATTGCATCGCTGATATCAACGATGCCGTCTTGATTCAGATCTCCAAGAAGGGCCCGCGCGTTCGTGAAGCTTCCATCAGCAGTCGTGAAAGGCAGTGGTTGAGCAGTGCTGTTGACGAGCCCTACGTCATACAGATGAAGTGTTGAGTTGCGCACGTTGTCTGCTTTCACTTGGAGTTGTATCATGGCTACTGTTCCGTTTCCGTCAAGCGGGGTTGACAAAGAAACGTTGAACTTCACGAACCCTGCCGTGTTGTTGATCTGCGTAACCGGCGTAACTGAAGAAGGCAAAAAGCTTCCGTTTACGACAGAGTTTGCGTTCAATGCGCTGACGTTGAAACCGAGCTTAAATTCTAGACCTGACATGCCTGAGGCGTTGATAATATTGATGTTGATCGTGAAGTTGTTGCTATGAGTGAGACTCGCGTTCACTATGTTTGCGGGGCTCACGTAAAGCAGAGCGGGTTTCGGAGCCGCTGGCGGAGGAAGATTGCTGAAGAATCCATCAGCAGTGTCATGGACAATCGCGATACTATTCGGGTCGGCCAGTTTTGACACGGCAAAGTGTAAAGGACATTGCCCGGTCCCTATCACTTTCAGCGTGATATTGGCCACCGTGTAGCTCCCGTTGATCGGGCAATAACCACCAGTCGTAGCTCTGTCTATGTCCAAAAAGGTGTAGGCATACAACGCAGAGCCGTTAGCCACGGTGTGACTCAGTTTCCAGATGTTGTCCAATTCTGATGCTGGCGTAACCTCGTGGAACATGATTTCTTGCATGCTCACGCCACTAAGCAAACTGGGATCCCACGTTAGGTTGAACTGGACCCCTGCGAGTCCTGGGCTGGCTGGAATGTTGTCAACTTTGACGGACACGTTGAACGTCGTGTTTGGCACCAGTGCCACGTCCTCGACCTTGGGCGGGTCAACGTAGAGTTTTACGGGGACAGACGCCGCTTTGCCGACAGGCAGTGCGACCATGCAAATGAAAGAGGCTAGAAGAAACGCTAAGCATATCACGATCAGTCTCGTGGCCATGTCTCCCTCTCTCCAATGAGATTACAACTTGCGCTGAGGCTATTATAAGCATTCTGGAATAGTCCTCTATCAAAAATCGACAGTCCTTTGACCGAGCTAAAGGTTGGCATTACAAAACCCGGATGTTGCCCCGAGCAGTCAATTTCTCTTTCAAACTGATATATCGCTTCCAACATTGGAGGCAGTGGTGGTTAATTCACGCAACATCTCCATCAATCTGCTCGCCGGAACGTCTGACCTTACTCCCCTTGAATTGAAATGAGTCAACGAGGCTTGAAAACCTTCTTTTTCTAGTGCTTCCATGACACTTCGGACAGGTGGAACTGGCAGGTTCAGGGCATCACACAGCTTGTCAATCACAAAGTACGTGAACGGAGCGCTAGACTCACTCTTGATCAAGCTGAGCATTTTCGCTATTTTTACCCCAAGTCTGAGCCTCCTTTTTTGCATTTCCTGTCTCATCGTATCGGAGAAACTAGTGTCAAACAACTTCCCGAGCCATAGAGGGCCGGCAGCCCTCAGCCTTGAGCCGCACTCTTTGCACTCTCTTGAATACTCAACTTCGAACAGCGCTTTTTTGGTTTCCCTGTGGAAGCATTTGAAGCAGTGTAACACAAAACCCATGTTTCCCATGCTTTCATCAGCGCTTTTTGCTCCATACTTCACGGTTGCGTAAACCCTGACGTAATGTTCTCCCCGATGCGTGAAGACCACGTTCACGCCTAGGTCGTGTTTAGCAGCTATGGTGGTCAGACATCCAGCTATCAGTCTGGCAGCTAGTTCATGGCAGTATTCTGTTCGAAGAGGGTTTCCACCGTATTTTCTCCTACATGCTCTTGGGTGAACCCCACACAGAGACGCCATGTCAGTAGCTGTTAGGGCGACAAGTCCCCCGTCATGCAAGGCGCGAACGGCAGAATCGATGAATGGCACTGGAGAGCCGAAGGGGTCGATGTCTATGAAGTCAAACCGCAAGTGCCGAGCGTTGTGACTGCTCAGGATAAGGTTTGCTTCTTTCCTTCTCACGGTGACGTGTTTAGCAAGACGGTTCATCTGCACGTTGTAACTCGCAAGGCGGAAAGCCTGCTCATTGATGTCGCTCAACACAGTTTTTCCTACTCCTTCGACTTCCGCGGCAAAGCGTATGCCCCTCAAACCGCAGCCTGTCAAGGGTTCGCACACAGAGATCTCGCGTCCAATCCTTCTCTGATACGCTTGCAGAGCCAGAACAGCTAAGTCGCGATTCAACTCCATGACAGGATTGTAGAAGACTGGGGCCTTAGAAGGGGCATACTCAGAAGGCAGCTTCACGAACGCCTTGAGTTCGGGAACCAACACTCTGACTTTGCCCTCTTCGATGATCTCTGTCGGAAAATTCGGTTTGAACCTCTCAAGAATCATTTGCGGCTGTTCCTCAACCATGGCTACGGAAAACTCTTTAAGACAATATTAGACTTCTGGTGTTGAGCGAAGAACAGTTGAAGAAACGCCTACTACTCATAACAGGCAGTCCAGGCGTCGGCAAAACAACTCTTTTGCTAAAGGTTACTGAGGCCTTGAAAGCTAAGGGCTATAGGGTCGGAGGAATGATAAGCCGTGACGTTCGCATGTCCGGAAGTCGTGTCGGCTTCGAAGTAACGAACTTGAACAGTGACAAGAAGGGCTGGTTAGCGAGCGTGCACCAAGAACGGGGCCCGCAAGTGGGAAAGTACCGCGTTGACATTGATGACCTGAATGAGGTAGGTGTGAAAGCCATCCTGGAAGCTTGTGAAAAACTTGACGTTGTCGTCATTGACGAGATTGGACCAATGGAACTCTTTTCAGAACAGTTCAGGGAAACTGTCAAGAAGGCTGTTGAAAGCAAGAAGCTCGTTGTTTCTACGATTCACTGGAAAATGGGTAACGCGTTGATTGACAGCATAAAGAAAAGGGAAGACGCTGAAATACACATTCTCACTTACTTTAACAGGGAGCATATGCTTGAAACAATCATTAGAGAGGCATTGGACTTTCTGTCGAAGGTTGATGCTGAATAAAGGGTTATAACTTCGAAGTCAAAATAACTCTTGAAAAAGAGACTGATTCTGATGTTGGTAGCGGGCGTCGACGATGCAGGACGCGGCGCCGTGATCGGCCCGTTGGTTATTGCAGGCGTTTTGGTCAAAGAAGAGGATTTGCTGAGGCTTACAGAATTGGGTGTTAAGGATTCCAAGCTTTTGTCCCCGCACAGGAGAGAGTTGCTGGCAGCCGAAATCAGAAAGATCGTCCAGAAATATACTGTTCTGAAGCTTCAGCCAGAAGAGATAGATGTGGTTGTGAGAAGCGGCCGGAAGCTTCACAAGTTAAACTGGTTGGAAGCGCAAACCATGGCAAGGGTAATAGAGACACTTAAGCCGGACAGGGTTTACGTCGATGCTTCAGACGTTTTGGAGGAGCGGTTTAAACAGCACATCTTAGAGTGTATGTCTTTCAGAGTTGACATTATCTCTGAACACAAAGCTGACCGAAACTACGTGGCGGTTTCAGCAGCTTCGATAATCGCTAAAGTCGAGAGGGACCGGGAAGTCGCAGAACTCGCGAAAGTCTACGGAGATTTCGGATCGGGCTATCCTTCGGACCAAAGAACAATGAATTTTCTGAAAAAGCTGGTGGAGGGAACGGGGGAGTACCCTGAATTCGTCAGGAAGTCATGGAAACCTGCGAAGGAAGTCAAGAACGGAAGAGGTGCGCATCAGACGAAGCTTGCTTGAGGTTTGCAATCATGTCTTCTGGACCCTTGATCCTGGAAAACTCTTCACTGCTGATGCACGGAATATTCTTTTCCCATAGTCCTTGACTTTCAGTGATGAGAATGGGATGAGCCTTCACGATTTTGCTAACGCTCAGAATCTCGTCAACTCTTCTATTTAGCTCCTGTTCCTTGTCATCAGCGACTCCGCCTATTATCTGGACCTTTTGTTCTGGCACATTCAGTACGAAGTCAAAAGGCGCCTTCTTTACGCTTGTGACGTGCAGTGGAGCAAGCCTCCTTAGAATCATGTTCAGAAACTTGCTCTTGGCAAAAACACGTCTGGCGGTCGTCAAGATGCACTCTTTGCGTCGAGTTCTTGACTCTTGAAAGATGTCCACCGGCTTAGCCACTGGGATTCCGAGGGTCCATATCAGATTGTAAGCCGAGGACACGGAAGCCTTAGCTAGGCCCCTCTCATAGCCATAAACGGTTCTTCGCGACATGCCCACCATATCGGCCATTTCCCCGACTGATAGGCCCATCTTCTGCCTCCTCTCCTTCAGTGCTTCTCCGTCGATTTCAACGTAGTAACCCCCAGGGCTGGCCTGAATCAACGGACGAACGTTGTGGAGCACAACGTTCTCGAAAGTTCTTGCGGTAACGGCGAGGATGTTGTATCTTCTGTAGATCGTGTCGTCCTCAAGAGGTTTTTCCCGCGCCTCTTCGCCGATCAGCAAGGAAGCAGCCGAGAAGTTTCTTGCTATTTCTCCAAGCTCCTGAGAGTCCTTCAGGGACATATTCCCAATGTCAGACTGGATCTTTATGAAGATCAGGCTCTCTTCTCTCCTTGCTGCGAAGTCGAAGCAGCTCGGACGAGACGTGCATGGTTGGGAGACGGTGAAACCAGCTTGTTGTAGAAGGGCTCCTGCAGTTTCTAAGTGCTCCCTTCCCCCATGAGCCATAGAACCGCCACGTTAAACATGAATTACATTGTGAGATATAAACAATACTTGTCTTCTAGAACTCAGTTACATAAAAACAATGCTTGTCTTCTAGAACTCAGTTACATGTGAGCCACGATCATGGCATGCGCCTTGTCGTAAGGTTCCAGATGCACGACTTCTTCAACCTTGAAACCACGGTTCTCTAAGACCTTGACTTCGCGTTTGTAGACTTCAGCGGGCTCCTTTGTCACGTCTATACTCTGCGCCTTCACTGCAAGCATCACCCATCCGCGGTCTTTGAGGAATTGGTCTGCGTTGTCTGCCAGAACCTTTGCTTGTTCAGGCTGGGCTATGTCGCAGTAGATGTCATCAACCTTTCCGCGTATGAACATCGCATATTTCTGGGGAAAACGAGCATCTTCCAGGATCGGCGACATGTTCATCCTGTATGTACACACGTTGTCAACCAGATCCCTTATAGATCGAGAGGCAAACTCTACGCAGTATATGTGGCCTTTCTCTCCGATAATGTCCGAAACGTGGCTCGCGGTTGTTCCCGAAGCAGCTCCCAGATAAAGAACCAAATGCTTCGGTTTGACCGGAACCGTTTTCAAACCTTTCAGGATTGCTGCCGCCAACTTACTTCTAAACGCGTCCCAGACTCTGTATTCGACACCTTCGCACCGTAACAGCCTTTCACCGTAAACGTTTCTTCCCGGCGTCAAGTTTCTAGTGGCGAGTCTTCGCGCGCCATCCTCAAGAGTCACATCATATACTTCGGCAAACTTGGGATGGGGTTTGACCTTAACGATCACGCCTGTGTTTTCCCCATTTCCTCTTGTCTCTAGGCTTTTCACGTCTAGGTCTGGCAACTGGCAACTGAGGAGGTTGATCATACTTCTGATGAATCTCTTCGATTCGTTTGTCCATGTCAGCTTTCAGCTCTTTACCTATAGACCTGCCTCCGAACGCGTCTGCCCTGACAGCTATTGCCAACTTTCCTGCGAGGGCCCTAGCGATTTTCCCTCTCTGCCACTTCTTCGCGTCATGCAACAGCGTGTGCTGGAAAATCAACCCGTGCTTCGGCGGCCTCGCACCAGTTTTCAGCGAACGGAACAGGGCTTTCTCAGCGCCCAGGACCTGAATCGTGCTTGCCGGCCTCTTGGCCAGATTCATCAAGCCTCCTGATAGCGCAATTAGGCGCGCCCCTAGAAGCGAACCTACCATGTATTTTGTGTTCGGCGCAACCTCTTCCATGGTTGAGTCCAGGTAGGTTTCCAAGTTTTGACGAGTCTTGTACAGATTCATAATGTCGCTGCACAATGCCTGAATCTGTTTCAAATCGGCATGGTCGAGGTCTGCGCCCATTGATTTTTCTGCAACCTTTGATATCGCCTCGGTCTTTGATTTTGGAACTTCCTCACCCTCAAGCCTGTCGATTGTGAAGTTGGCCTTGTTGCCCAGTTTGACCACGAGCCGCGCGTACGTCTCGTGCTTGTCCAGCAGACGGTCCAGCTCCGGGAAGTGTATGCCGTACCATTCTCTCACCCTGGCCATGAGCATGTTTATGGTCTTGTCCAACTCGTCCAGGCTCTGGATGGCTTGGGCAACGACGAGGTCTCTTTTCTCGACGGCTCCTTTGACTCGTAGCTTAGTGATTTCCATCGTGACGTTGTGGGTCCATAGGGCAAACTCGTCGGCGTCTTTGACGAATCCGGCTTCAATTGCAAACGTTTCAGGCTTGGACCGAAGAAGTTCCCCCGCGTCTGAAGGTTTCGATACTTCAACTTTGATCCCGAGTTTCTCCTGAACTTCCCTGGCGAGATTCGCATTTTCGAAGACAAAATCGTCGTAACCTTTCTCCCCAAGCGCACTGATCAGGCTAGAGACCCCATCAGTCATCTTTCCAGCTTCCATCCTAACGAGGGTTTTCGCTGCGCTCTCCGGCTCCTTTGGGAATAAGACTGTCGCTATGACCTTGTTTTCCGCATCGAAAGCCAGTATTCCAAAGGAGCCCTCAACTATCGTTACTTTCATCCTATTGCCTCAGCACTACTATTGCAGAGGCTAGTGTTAATAAAAACTTACTGGGGTCATGCAGTCCGCCGTTCCAAAGCGTCTCCTTAGTAGAACTAATATAATTGGTAGGCTTAACAAGGAGCTGGCCAAGGTGCAAAACGGGTGAGAGACGCTGGTTTGGGCGTTGATCTGGCGGGTTTGAGGCTTGCCAATCCGACAATATTGGCTTCTGGGATTTTGGGTTATTCCGTTGAAACCCTGGAAAACATTGTTAAGGCCGGAGCGGGAGCGGTGGTGACAAAGTCAGTTTCACAGAAACCAAGAGAAGGTTACGCAAACCCAACGGTTGTCCAGGCAAGCTGCGGCTTGATCAACGCGGTTGGGCTTCCAAACCCCGGTATAGAAGAGTTTGCCAAGGAGATTTGCAGTGCCAAAACCGTCCTAGGTGTGCCTCTTGTCGTCAGCGTCTTCGGTTTCTCAGCTGAAGAGTACGCGTCAGTGGCAAGAAAAGCCGTCGGGGCAGGCGCGGATGGAGTGGAGCTCAACGTTTCATGTCCGCACGTCAAGGAGACGGGTTCGGAGATCGGTCAGGACCCGAAGATTCTAACTCAGGTCATCCGAAAGGTCAGGGCTTCTGTGGATAAGCCGATCCTGGTCAAGTTGTCGCCCAACGTCACAAACATGTCAGACATTGCATGTGCCGCTGTACGTGCTGGGGCAGATGCCTTGACGGTTATGAACACGGTGAAAGCGATGGCCATAGACGTTGAAACGACGATGCCGGTCTTGGCTAACAGGGTAGGAGGCTTGTCAGGCGCAGCGGTGAAACCAATCGCGCTCAGGCACGTTTACGACGTTTACGAACAAGTCGATGTTCCAATAGTAGGCTGCGGGGGAATAGCCGACTGGCGTGACGCGGTGGAATTCCTCCTGGCAGGGGCTTCAGCTGTTCAAATAGGCACGGCGATAGCCAATGAGGGGCTCGGAGTGTTCAGGGCAGTTACTCGCGGAATAGGCACGTACTTGAGAAAGAAACATTTGAGGAGCGTGAGTGAAATCGTTGGCTTGTCACACCGCAGCTAACCAGCTCAGGACCAAGCTGATCATTAGCATAAAAGCAGAGAGCCCAACGGTCAAGACTTTTGCGTTCAAAGACGAACAGTGTGCAAGGGCCAAGCCGGGCCAGTTCTTGATGCTGTGGATTCCCGGCGTGGATGAGATCCCGCTGAGCATCATGGACGCGAGAGAGGATGGAAGAGTCGCAGTTTCCGTCAAGGCTTTGGGCGAAGCCACTCTAGCGTTGCATCAGAAACGAGTAGGCGAAACTGTTGGCGTGCGAGGCCCGTTTGGCAACAGCTTCACGATGAAGGGACGCAAACTTCTCATGGTAGGCGGTGGAACGGGGATCGCGCCGCTTATGTTCTTGACCAGGAGGTTGATTTCAAAGGCGGCCAGCACGACCTTTGTGTTGGGGGCAAAGACAAAGGGCGAATTGCTGTTCAGAAGTGAGTTGGAGAAGTTTGGGGCGAAGAGGGTTCGTCTTGTCACTTCGACGGAGGACGGGAGCTGCGGCCTCACGGGACTGTGCACTGAACCGTTAGAGCAGATGTTGGCTAGAGAGAAGTTTGACGTGGTCTACGCTTGTGGGCCCGAGCAGATGATACTGAAGGTTTTTGAGTTGGCTGAACAGCGCGGCGCAGAGATGCAGGCAAGCTTGGAACGCCTGATGAGATGCGCCATCGGCCTGTGTGGAAGCTGTGTTATCGGCAAGTACAGAGTCTGCGCGGACGGACCGGTGTTCACTTCAAAACAGCTTAGGCATGTGAGGGACGAGTTCGGTTTATCCAAGCGGGACCGGTGTGGAAAAAAGGTGCCGCTTGACTAGCGCGCATGCTAGCCTCCGTCCGAGCGGTGTCGATGCGATCTTACACGTGGACGTGAAGGCTACATCCCTGTATTCGCGTTTTGACCCCGTCTATTCCACCCTCCCCCTCCCCCCTAGGGTACTAGTACTGCACATAGGCACTGGGCAAGGCCCTACTGACTTGACGCGGGTCTGCAGCCAAGCGCGTATCGAGGGCTTGAGCCAGAGTCTCGGCAAGGGTTGTAACTGTCAATGTGCTCAACCGTCGCAGCGTATTCTGGTTTCATCTGCCCCGCTCCGAGCTCGTCAACCTGCCTGCCCTTCTCCTAAGGAGTCAGCCCTTCCTTCAGGGGCGTTCACGCAAAACTTTTCAAAGGCGGACTGATTATCACTTGGCCTGCCAGTGCGGGCATGCGCAACGTTATTCTTCACTGGTTATTTCCAAGATCACTCTTCCTTTGGGGTCTGGGCATTCCACTTCGATGACCTCGGGTAGCCAATCGTTGGGTTCATCTATTTTTCTCTGCTTAGCCGGCAGCAGTGGAAGCAGGCTGGAGAGGGCATAAATGCAAAAGTGCTTGTTCTTTTTGGGAAAGCTCAGTTTTCCGCCTTCAAGTCTGAAGCAGTCGCCGACTTTGTGGGTGTCGCAAGAGCCGCCGATTGCTTTAACTCTGACGATTAGAGTTTTCATGACGGTTTCAAAATGGATAAAAACAGCTTTCAACTTAAAGGTTTCTCAGATACAATTTACCAACATCGTGTTGGACTTTCGTGGATGGAGACGTAGTTTGTCCAGATGAAGAGAATCTTGGTTAACGTTGACCGATGCTCCGGATGCAGGCTGTGCGAATTAGCATGCTCGTTCAAACATGAAAAAAGGTTCAGGCCTTCGGTTTCGAGGATAACCGTGATGAAAGAGGACGGTTTAGGCTTCGACCTACCGGTCATCTGCTGGCACTGTAACCGCTGCAAACCCGCAGAAAGCTGCCCCGCAAACGCCCTGGAAAGAAACGCTGTAGGACTGATCTGTGTAGACGAAGAGAAGTGCACTGGCTGCGGTAACTGCGTCAAGTTATGCCCCTTCGGCGCGATCAAACTGCATCCCAATAAGCATACTCCTTTACTCTGCGACCAGTGCGGCGGGAGGCCATTGTGTGTCGAAAAGTGCCCCACAAGAGCGTTAACGTACGCGGAAACGAGAACGCAGCAGCCCAAAATTCCCAACAAACTTCTTGAAGAAACGTTGAGAAGGTGGAGGGTCACTGTCTAAGTATTTTGGCTACGCTGGCAGAATTCTCAGAGTAAACCTCACCAAGAACAAGGTCAGCATCAAGCCCACCGAAAAAAGATTGATAATGGAGTTTCTCGGTGGAAGAGGCTTCAACTCGAGGAGGCTTTACGAAGAAGTTTCAACAGGTGTCGCTCCTCTCTCTCCTGAAAACAAGCTCATGTTTGCAACAGGCCCGCTTGTCGGCACAGCCTTCCCGTTAGGTGCAAGATTCAACGTCAGCGCAAAGTCTCCGCTCACGGGAATACTGGGAGATTCAAACGCTGGAGGCCATTTTGCAGCGGAAATCAAGTTCGCCGGGTACGATCAGATAATAGTTGAGGGAAGAAGCCCGAAGCCGTGCTATGTTTTCGTCCAAGACCAGGAAGTTCAAATCATGGACGCGGAACATCTCGTGGGAAAAGACGTTTACGAAGCAACCGAAACCATAAGAAAAGACCTAGCGGACCCACACGTTCAAGTGGCAACGGTTGGTCCGGCGGCCGAGAACCTTGTTCTCTACGCGGGAATATTTGCTAATTTTGTTAGGCCGGCTGCCAGAACTGGAATGGGCACGGTTATGGCTTCCAAAAACTTGAAGGCCATAGCGCTGAGAGGAACTGGCAGCGTCAAGATCGCTGACTCAGGAGCTTTCTGGAGCATCGCTGAAGAAGTGGAAAGAGAGACCTACGCTCATCCGCAGTACTGGCCGCGCAGAATCATGGGAACAACCAGAATTCTCAGCCTCGCCGACAAGCTTGGCTTTCTGCCCACGAGACACTTCACCTCAGCCACCTTCGAGCACGCAGCCGAGGTGAGTGGCGAAAGATTGGCAAGAGAATACAACGTGAAGAACCGCGCGTGCTTCTCATGCATAGTTCCGTGCAGCAGGATCTACACGATAAGACAGGGAGATTACGCTGGCCTTCACGGTGAAGGACCGGAGTACGAGGCCCTGAGCAGTTTCACCGCCAGAGTTGGAAACGCAAACCTGAACCTAGCGTTGAAGGCCGTTGACTTGACGAACAGGCTGGGCTTGGACGCGATAACAACCGCTGAATGCATCGCTTGGGCTATGGAGCTTTATGAGAGAGGAGAGCTGACGAAAAGAGAAACAGGCGGCCTTGAACTGAAATGGGGTGATGGTGAGGCAATACTCGGTCTGATCGCAAAAATAGCTTATCGAGATGGGTTTGGAGACCTGCTTGCTGACGGAGTGAAGAAAGCAGCCGAAAAACTTGGAAAGGGAATGGAAATAGCTTTTCACGTGAAGGGCCTAGAACTCATTCAGGCTGACCCTCGAGGCCTAAAAGGTTACGGCTTAGGCTACGCGGTCTCAAGCAGGGGAGCAGACCATTTGAGGTCGGAGCCTTTCCTAGAGTTAAGCGACGACCCGGATAAAGGCTTGAAAATGTTCGGCATCCGCGAAGCAACTCAGAGGCTCGCATATAGAGGAAAGGGCAAACTGATACGTTACTGCGAAAACTGGTGCGCAATAATAGACTCTTTAGAAATCTGCAAAAACCTGGCTGAAAACATGGAGCTCTTGCCTCTGAACAGAGCAGCCGAGATAACGAAGGCCGCAACGGGTTTTCCCTTCACAGAAGACATGATGTTTGAGATCGGAGAAAGAATAGTCAACCTTGAAAGAGCCTATCTTGTCCGAGAAGGAATCACGAGAAAAGACGACTACTTGCCGGCAAGATTCTTGAAGGAGCCTCTACCCGACGGAAACTCGAAAGGATCAGTGTTTGAGATGGAGCCCATGCTTGATGAATACTATGAAGAAAGAGGATGGGACTCCAACGGGGTTCCGAAGACAGAAAAACTGAGAGAAACGCGCCTAGAATACGTAATCCAAGATTTGAAAAGAAGAGCGATTCTAACCGCGAAGAAAAAGAAAGCTAAGAAATAGTACTTCATACAAGCCCCTTTTTGAAGGGAAACTCGCGCTTGCATAAGTATGCCAAGCCCTTGAGGTCGGTAACATATGAGGAAACATTTTTCAACGGGAACAGTCAGTAAACCGCCACAAGGAGTTGCCCTCGCATGCAACAACGGATGATTCGAAAGGAAGTAGTCGTCAATGCATCTGTGAAGGCGGTCTGGGACGCGTGGACCACGCCGGAAGGCGCTGTCACCTTCTTCGCGCCGAAGGCCAACATCAGGCTTGCATTGGGCGGACCGTACGAGCTGTTCTTTGACCTTGACGCTCCAGAGGGCTCACAGGGAAGCGAGGGTCTGAAGATACTCAGCTTTCTTCCATTGGAAATGCTCTCGTTCGAATGGAGTGCGCCGCCACAATATCCCACCGTTCGCAAACGACAGCGCACGTGGGTTGTAGTTCAATTCTACCCGCGTGGCCAGAACGAAGTCCGAGTCAGATTGACTCATCTCGGTTGGAAAGAAGGCGATGAGTGGGACAAAGTCTTTGAATACTTCAAACGCGCATGGGACGTCGTCCTCGGAAGGCTAGAATACAGGTTTTCCAAGGCTCACATCGATTGGAATAGTCCTTACTCCATTCCCCAAAACATGACGTATGAAACCCCTCGAGAATGAAATGAAGGACAATCGTCTAAGCAAGATCGCTGAGCTTCCAAACTAGTGCTCTGCGATTCTTGCAAAACTGGGTCGTTGATCATCTTTCTCCTTTGAGCCAGCCCTTGATTCCGAGTTCCTTGACTGTTATAGTTATCGGCGTCGGTTCGTGTGACTTGCTTTCCCCATTTTCGTCGAGGTACAGGATTTTCGGTTTTATGTGGAATATGCCTTGGCGTTTTGATTTGAGAACCAGTCTTACTTCCTCTGTTTTCAGGGGATCCAGTCGCTTTCCCTTCATGTTCAGATCATTATGCTCTACGCGATACATCTCCGGCTTTTCCGCTGTTTCAAAACCTTCCGGGATGGTTTCTTCAATTCTAGATAGCAGGGCACTGCCTTTTCCAGCATTAGCGAGCTCGATATCTAGGTTCAGGTTCTCCCCAACCCTTAACTCTTTTCGGCTGGCCACGATGTTTGCCTGCACTTCAGCATGATCCAGCCTTTCTAAGCCAACGGCTTTTTCAGATGTTGGCGTCGGTGTGGCAAATGCGGTTGTAGAGGCTATTATTGGAGCATACAACACTTCTGCCAGTGAAGCGGTTAGTTGTCGCTTCTCCTTCACGTTCTCCAGCAGTTTCAAAACCTGCAGTCGTTTTGACGAGTGCTCCGTTTTGGCGAAAGCAGTGGCAGACCCCTGCAGAAGCTTCTCAACTATGATGTAAAGTTTGGCCTTTTTCTCAAGGTCTTTTTCTCTTAAAGCATCATCCATCTGCACATAAGCATCAAGCATTAGTCTCGTTGCTTTCACGTATTCTGAAGCGTTTTGGAAGTCTGCTCTCAGATAGTAGTCTGCAGCGCTTTCCAGATGTTGCATAGCCGCAGCATACGTCGCTGCGTCTCGTGTATCAAAGAATCTAGTTCCAGCCTCAAGAGCCCTACAGAAGCGACTATGGCCCAGCAACAGCATTTTTTCCTTTTCGCTTGAGCCAAGCTCTTTTGCTTCTTCAAACAGCTGGGAGGCTTCACCGTAATACTTTGGCAATACTTCGGCCTCGGCTTGAGCCATCTTCTGCCAAGCGCGAGACAGAGTGAGGATATATTTGATCTCTCTTCGATCCTGTTCGCTGTCCAATTCCTCAATCATTTTCTCGAGAGTCCCACTGAGTGCACCGTATCTTTCAGCGCTCAAGTAGTGTTCGCCCTTCCTGTCAAGGAGCTTTGCTTCTTCAAGTACAATTCTGGCTCTGCAATAAGCATGCCTCAAGTCATTGGCTTTTAGCATAGTTGTTGCCATTTGTTTTTCGTCTACATCTTCGATCTTGTCGAGCTGAGTTTGGAGAGACTTCTCAGCTTCATTGAACAACGAGGTTGCTTGTTCGAAGGTCTTAAGTGCTTCCTCGCTTTGTTCCGCCCTGCTCAGTTCTTCGGCGTGTTCGACTTTAGCCCAAGCAGAAAGGCTGGGTGCCAGGTAGTTCCATTGTTTCAATAATCTGTGCAGATCAGCAGCTTTCTCAAAGTGCTCTTTTGCACGACCATATTCTTGTCTCTTGTGATGGTGTCTTGCTTTCTCTATTTCACTCCAGGCCTGCATGTAAAGCACATGGTCTTGGTAGAAGGCGCTAAGTTGAGGGATTTTCTGTGCGGCCCCTTTGTAGTTGTCTGAGGCCATGCCAAAGCTTTCGGCCGCCATCGCATGCTCCCCAAGGGCATCGTAGCCATTTGCAGCTTTCCAGTAGCACTCAGCGGCGTAGCTAACCATATCAATCTTCTGAAATGATCTCGCCCCCTCTTCGAATGATTTTATTGATTTTCTTTGATACTCATTGTCTTTGGTTAGCCCGTACAGGCGTCTCAATAATTCGCCGTAGCGAAGCTGGAGATAACCACGCTCGATATCCTCGGCGCACAGGGTCCCCTTGATGCACAATTGCAGGCCATGTTCCATGTTTGAAGCAGCCTCTTCGAGCATGCTCTTCTGTTTCTGAGGCTCTTCTTCGACATTTGAAATCAGACCTTGTAAATGAGCTAGATAGCACCAAGCGACGCCTCGGTTTCCGTAGTGAAAAGGAAAACGTTGCTCATTTATTCTAATATTCTCCTTTCTGTGTTCCAAAGCCTTTTCCAAGAGCTTCTTTTTGTCCTCAAGGCTCACTTGGATTTGTGCTGAACGTTCCAGATAAAAGCTTACCATGTGATCAGCGTACGAAATGACGCCTGGGTATCCCGAACTTTCAGCCAAGACGAGTGCCCGAGATGCTTCCTCGACTGCTTTTTTCAGCAAGTCGCGTCTTCTCACAAGATCAATTTCCAACCGGGCCAGTGCCCAGTAGTAATCGGCTTTAGGTGCTGCTGTCCATGCTTGGTCACCACGCGGACTCACGAAGGATATTGCTGAGAACTGGCGTTGTGCATCTTCAGCATATTGCAGAGTTCTCGCGGCATATTCGGCACTTTTGCTGGGGTCCTCAATACCAATCGCTTTCCATTGACAAGCATAAGCCAGCCAGTCCATTGCCGTTCCGATCATGTATTTGTCCTTAGTTTTCTTTGCAGAACTCAAGGCTCTTTCAAAATGCACCAATATCTCATCAGTATCCCAGCCCATTTCATCGCCAGTCCCCCCAGATGTAGCGGCCAATTCCAGAAAAGCGGCCTCTTCAGACAACTTGCAAGCTTTTTGCCAATAATCTTGTCCTTTCTTGCGACACCTGTCCCTCTCATCAATGGAAGGAACGAAATATAGACCGAACGCGGTCACGTAGAAGGCAGTTTTCACGTAAGCTCTTGCAAGTTCCCATGCGTCATCGGCACTCCCAAGCAGAATGATTGCTCTTTCTCCGCGTTCCATCGCCTCTCTAATCACCTTCTCGCCAGCTTGAAAATTCCATTCAAGAGAATATCCTAGAAAAGCGCTCGAAGCAAGTTGGCTATACGTTTTCCCATATTCCAGAACCTTTCCGGCTTCCTCAAAGGTTTTCAAGGCTTCACTGGTAAGCTCCCAACACTTGTCAAGCAACCTCTTCTTTTCAGGCACTTCCAAAGCAAGCCAATACCTCATGTAAGCAATCATTGCATCGCAACGCAATGCTCCTCCTTTCTTTAGTGAATGATTCATCTTTCCATAGGATTCCTTAGCCTTCTCATAATCCACAATAGCCTTTTGCATTCTCTCTCTGAACTCGTCGACGCTTTCGACCTGAAATGCAGCCCGATAAAGAGCGTAGCCCAATCGCTCACAAATCTCGCCTCTCCATGAAAAATCTTGCTCAGAGACCAAGCCCAAGGCTTTCTTGTAGAACTCAGCTGCTCCTAACCAATCATACTGTTTTTCCTGTTCGACAGCCAGACCTAGAATCGTCGCGGGGCTGAATTTGTCTGACATGTCAACAGACCACTAGAAGGTTATCATTTAGGTCTCTGAAAAGGCTTCTTATTAACGACTCGCTTAACGATCAAAGATTTCTGGTTCTAGCACGCGCTACCGATTTGCGTATTTCTCTGAATGCAACTGTCCACCAGTTGCCCAGTTGGTCTTCGGCGCTTCGTAAATGATGACGGTAACCGCTTCCCTGGGGATTCCCAGTTCCTCAAGCACCCTCGTTATTCCTTCAACGACTTTCTTCTTGTTCTCCTCACTCATACCAGCCCAAACAGAGACTTGAACCACAGGCAATTCAGCTACCCCCATGTAACGATACCTTTTTCCACCTATAAAGGCACAGCGCGCGCTCACGAACTTCAGGGACGAATGGGCTTCAAAATCGGCCGTTGACATCTAAGAATCGTGCCAGCCTGGAGAACCAAGCTTTGACCCTGGAGCCGAGATTGACAGGGTCGAGGTCGCCGAAAACGAAAGCAGGCTCAAAAATTGCCGTGTGTTCGTTGAAAAGTGCTAAGGGTTGGATTCGACCTCCTAGCAGATGGCGATATCTCCCGAAAACTCGCTTTTGACTCGACATTTTAGATGTCTCCGATACCATGAGCGACAAGACTCTTAATAGAGAAGTGCGGGTGAAACCGTCATATCTCTTTGAATCAGAGGGTTTAACGCTTTAACCGCAATAGAATAATATCTTTATTTGTGTATTTTGATTCACGGATAAGGAAATAGTGTTATCGCCTTTAAACTTTATGAATCAGTTGAACCTATTCATATCAATATGCCAATAAAATGCCTCAGGTGTGGTGAACCTCTAGAGCCAGAAATGAAGAAGTGCCCTAGGTGTGGAAGTGGAGACCGTCACGTTATGCTCGAAGACAGTGCCAAGATTCTTGAAATGGTAAGTGCCAAAGTGAAAGCGAAAGGCTTTCACAAATTCAAGTTGTACGTGAGACAAGGTGAAAAAGTTGGCAAGGATGGAAAAATCGTCAGAGAGACCAGAAGAATAGACAAGGAGACAAGACAGTATTACCATCGTGTACAAAAACAAAACGAAAAGGGCGAATGGGTTACAGTACACGAAGAAGGTGAACCCCTTGAGCAACATACACGGAAAGACCAAGACAGAAAGAAAAAGCTGAAAAGGTTATGAAATATCCGACTAATTCAACTTACGAAAATCATCTTCCATTTTTTTCTTGTCGATCAAACCAGCTTCCATTTGCAATCTTAAATCATCTCTCAACGCATATGCCAACCAAAAAGAGATGAAAGAAAAAAATCCAATCGTCCAATAAATCATTTGACTTATATTTTGGTCAATAAGCACACCGATAACCACTGGAGCATCTGATAAAGTCAAGACCAATATGAAACCAATTGTTCTGTTTGCACGTGACAACCTTATGAATGTTTTAAGAAATCTTTCCTTTCCATCTGAAACAAGAATTGCTTGGCTGGTCTTAGATAATATATAATTGGTTACAAGAAACATGCAGAAGACTGTAATACTTGCTACGGTTAAGCCATTCAGTAGATTAGTTCGCCAAACTGTTATGCTATAGGAGACTAAGCTCATGGACGCTAAACCCATTAGAAAGTAACTTGAAATAAGAAGAATTTTCAGATTTACCCCAAGATTATCATCAGGGTCTTTCTTATCAGCGAAAATATAGAAAAGCAAAAGCCCTACTATAACAGCAATACCTATCCAAAAAAGAGGTACCTGTACAATTTGAGGGAGATTCTGAGTTCCTGATGCAACTGCAGTAATTAATATTATTGTTAGCATAGCTACATTTGCTATTCCAAGGTCTTTCATATGCTCTGAGAGATTCTTCTTACTGATTGCACGTGTTTTTTCTTTTGGATTTGGATTTAACACTAATGAATATGCATAAGCTCGTACGTTCTTTAACATGATAAGAAAACCAAAAGGTATCATTAGACACCAAGTGACGATTGACCAAAGAACTGGGAGTTGGACCGCATGAAGGTAAAATGGAGAAATGATTGCAAGAAAGACTAAGGTGCGAATTTTCCATTTTTTTCCTCCTTTGTAGATTAACAAGAAGAAAAGACTTGTTACTGCAATATCAAAACCAATTCAGCAAGAAAGTCAACGGAAAACACTAAAGTGTCCAAGAGTCTAAGTTGCTCCAACAAATCACTATTAGGTTGTGCAGATTAAGATTTTTCTCTTTTTTCATCAAAATCACGTCATATTTATTTATAAGCGAATTTCATCCTAGTGTATAATTAGAGGTGAAAAGTAACCATGCCTCGGAAAAAGGTTCTGCCCGAATGGCAAGTCTGCGAAACGACAAAGAAAATTGAGCATGAGCGTAAAGGATGCCTAGTTATACCAACTGGAAAGGGTCATGATTTCCTATCCATATGCCCAAACCAGAAACCGACTTTCGTTGAAGTGAAGCAAGGTTGCGGTCCGCTTACAGAATTCCAGAAGAAAACCATGAAAGAGGTTACAGAGAGCGGGTTTGAATATAGAATAGAACGTTGCTCATGTTCAAAGAACATCAAAGAACACAAAGCAACACATTAAAGTTAGGTGAAATGAAGAATGCCCTATTGTCCTATTTGCAAGAGAGCTTACAATGGCACGACTTGTCCTTTTTGTCATCAATATAGAGACAGAAGCAGAGAACACAATTATCATAGATAATTGATTGTCTTTCTTAGCTTAGTTTAACCGTTTTGGGCTTTTTAGCATCGAAGAAACCGAAAAAGGAAAGAAGGGGTTAGGGGGTTTACGTGCCCGCTTAGAAATATAATTTCTACATCCTCACTAACCCTTTCGCTAAATTTGAGAATGAGAGAAAACCAGAATCTTCATTGAGATTCACTAAGAAACTTGCCGAATCCGTCACTTCCCAAAACTCATTCTCTTCGAGTTTTCTTTTAAATTCTGCATAAGAAGAGTAGTCTTCATGAAGCGAAACGACCATATGCGAAGACTTCAAACCTAAGCCTCTTTCAAACATTAGAATATTCGAGAAAGTGCCTAGTGCCCTTTCAAACTCTTTCGAATCAGGTTCCGTAACCATGGCAAGAAAGGTTATTGCCAAGATTTTAAACCCCAATTTCTGAAAGTCTGGTATCGTAGTATATTCTCTTATGACTTTCTCTTTTTCGAGTCTAGCCATTATTCTTGTAACTGTCGGCTGAGAAACGCCTAGAGATCTCGCTAGTTCTCTGTCACTTCTTCTACTGTTCTTCACAAGCTCGCTCATTAAATTCAATTCAACAGTTTTCAATCTAAGCACTTCAAAGAATAGAGTCCATGAATGAAATATAACAATTTTGCAGATTTAGTACGGATTTTAGGTTTGTTTCGATTTTTTTGTTAATGTTATTAATATTGACCTCAAAAGACAGAAATCTTAAATCTGCACGGCAACAGAAGACGAACTAGGGGTTCAAAAATGAGTGAGAAAACAAGAAAGCAAGAAGTGGAGAATAAGGAAACTGACTTAGTGAAGATTCAAATATATGCTGACAAATGTCATACTTTCCTTACACTTGGTTGTTCTCTTGGATTTGTTCTTCTCGGTTTGTGGGGAGTCTTTGCGGCGGTGTATTATCAGGGTTTATCGACATTCAACTTTCCTTTTGTCTATGCAGGATGGGTTGGCATGGGGGGAATAGGAACGATAGCTGTCGTTGCTGTCTGGATTTTCGTATCAACGTATCGCAGAGAATTTAGGAGAATTTCCAAAATGGTAGAGGCAGTCAAAAAAGGGGAATCACAATTGCCAGATTTAGACAAATTGTACAAATGGGACTGCTAGGGTTGATTCGGTCTAAGTGAGAAAGTATTCTCAAATCTAGGGTCCCATTTTCGACCAAGCTATACAAGACCCCTGAGCGTCACATTTTTGCGTCACTTGGTTGTACTGAGGGTAGGGAGATGGTTGAACCTGACGTTTGACATGTGCTTCTCTATACAGAGACAACGCTTTTCTAGTTAACTCCCCAAAACAAGATTGTTATCCATCAAGTTGCACTTTGAGTATGAATAAAAAACGCACATACGCCCTTTTTTGCCGAATCGGACTTTGCCTTTGATTGTCGCGCGCGCTAGCAGAACTCAACCTCTCTATGTTGAAGCAGGCACCGGCACCCGGCTTGCAATGGTTAACGGGAATTTTAGGAACAGGCATGCGCGCTGAAATATGATAACGTTTAAACTTTGCCAAACCCCAGATCAATGCGCAAGATGAAGGACAAGGTCATGGGCAACCTGGAGATGCGCTTCTACAATCAGATATTCTGCCTTGCAAAAGCTTTGGATGAACACGGGATAATACTCAACTATGATGATGCGCAGATGGGTCGAGTAAGCCCAAAGCTCGTTGGCGAAGGGTTTGGAATTCCTCTCTCAAAGGTCTATCCCATGCAGGTGCCAGAGGATGTGAAGGAACAGATGGCGGCTCTTGACGTCAAAGACTTCTGGGATTTCTATTTCTATAGAGAAACGAAGGCTTTAAGAGAAGTTGCGCTAGAGAAGAGAAAAGAAGAGGGAAAACCTAAAAAGAAACACTGGCTCTTCCGATAAATTCTGAACACGAAAGGAGCAGCCCAAAGGACGCGTTTGTTCTCGCAGGTTCTCGATGAGGCATTCTGATGAGTTCGGAATGGATAACCGTTCAAACTCGCGCGAGTTATGATTCAAAAAGGTTATATTTGGCCGAAACTACTGTGGTGTGTTTGCGGGTGCTATGTGATGCAAGGTGACCGCCAAATTCAAGACTGATTCTGAAAAAGGCCTCACCGTAGAGTATCGCCTGCTTGAACTTGAAGAAGAAATACGTCGATTCTGGGAAGAAAATCACACGCAACAGAGGCTGATGGAAGCCAAGCAGAAAAGCAACAAGGGCTTACTAGGCTACGTTGAAGGACCCCCAACGCTCAACGGCGTGCCACACGTCGGCCATGCAAGAGGCAGAGTGATGAAGGACTTGCGCTACCGATGGAAGACGATGCAGGGTTACTATGTACCGTTCTGGGGAGGATGGGACTGCCAGGGATTGCCCGTTGAGTTGGAGGTTGAGAGACAGCTCGGAGTTAAGAACAAGCGGGAGCTTCTTGACAGAGTCGGTGAGGAACATTTCATACAAGAGTGTAAAAAGGCCATAATGAAGTATCAGAAAGCATGGGTGGAAGCTGACCGAAAACTCGGCATCTTCATAGACCACAGCAGAGCATACTGGACGTACTTGGACAGCTACATCGAAAGGGAATGGCAATACCTCAAACATGCCTGGGACCAAGGCTTACTCGAGGAAGGACATTACGTTGTGGCCTACTGCCCCGGATGCCAAACAAGTCTAAGCAATGCGGAAGTGGGCTACGAAGGCACGTACCAGCTGGTAGAAGACCCTAGCCTCTACTTCAAGTTCAAAGTCGCCGACAAGCCGAAGGAGTACTTTCTTGTCTGGACCACGATGCCGTTCACGCTTATCACTGACACGATGCTTGCTGTTCGACCAGAAGCCGAGTACGCAAGAGTGCAAGTTGGCGATGAAGTATGGATTCTCGTGAAACAACGCGTTGAACCAATCATGAAGGAACTTGGCATAGAAAAGTACACAGTGATAGCAACTGTTACCGGTAAGAGCCTCGAAAACACGAAATACGAATACCCATTTAGGGACATCGTTCCGAAACAAATAGAGCTTGAAAAAAGCCACCCATCAGTGCACAGAGTCGTGTGCGAGGACTTCGTAGACGTGGAAACAGCCACGGGCATAGTTCACCTCTCTCCAGGAAACGGGGAAGAAGACTTCTTCGCTGCACAGAAACGCGGGGTGCCAATATTCGCACCCTTCGACGACGAAGTCAAATTCACACGTGAAGGGGGAAAATTCTGCGGCGTGTTCGCAAGGGACACCGACAGCATGGTCATCGAAGAACTTCGAACAAGAGGATTGCTCGTCGAAGCAAAACCCGTGAAACACGAATACCCAACATGCTGGCGTTCCCACCACAAACTGGTCTGGCTTGCAAGAAAAGAATACTTCCTGAGGACAGACAAAATAAACGGCAAGGTCTTGGAAGCCGCCGAAAAAGTAGCCTACTTCTACGATGAGACCAAGAACAGGTTCATCAGCTTCCTGAAAGAACGCAAACCTTGGTGCATATCCCGAGAGCGCGTCTGGGGAGCACCTTTGCCAGTATGGAAATGCAGAGAATGCGGAACAAAGACCATAGTATCGAGCAAGAAGGAGCTTCTCGAAAGGGCTGTTGAAAAACCGCGAGGGGAATTTGAGTTGCACAAGCCATGGGTCGACCGAATAACCTTCAAGTGCCAAAAATGCGGAGGCACCATGCACAGAGAAGACTTCGTGCTCGACACGTGGCACAACAGTGGCGCTTCACCCTACGCAAGGTTTACTGACGAAGAATTCTCGAAATACGTGCCAGTTGACTTCCTCACGGAAGCAGTTGACCAAACCCGCGGGTGGGCAAATTCGCTTCTGCTGGAGCATGTTATTCTTACTGGAAAGGCTGAAGCGCCCTACAAGGCGTTCCTGTTCCAGGGACTAGTGAATGACGCAAAAGGCAGGAAGATGAGTAAGAGCCTCGGAAACGTCATCGAAGCTAACAAGCTGCTGGAGAAGTATTCAGCAGACATATTCAGGTTCCACAGCTTACGCAAGTGTTCGCCGATCGACTTCATCAGCTTCGACCCGAACGAGCTGGGCCGCAGAACTTATCAAATACTCTCCACGCTGTACCACCTCAACAGGTTCTTCTTGCAGAACGCAGAGTTCGACAACTTCAACCCTCAGAGACAAACTCTGCAATGGGCAAAAAAAGGAAAACAGCTGAGGAGCCCCGACTTCTGGATACTTTCAAAGCTTCAGGAAACGATAGACGCCTACACGGCCAAGCTGGAAACGTGCGAATTCAACCTCGCAGTTGCTGTCTTGGAAGACTTCGTCATAGAAAGCCTGAGCAGGCTCTACGTGCCCATGGTCCGCAAAGAACTGTGGACCGACGACCCAGAAACTCTTGACCGAAGGCTAGCAGTCTATGCAACTCTATGGCACGCTCTGAGGACCATGACACTCTTATTCAACCCAGTGACGCCATATCTCAGTGAAGCCTTGCACCAGAAAGTCTACAGAAAACTGGACCCTGAGCTGCCAGAATCAGTGAACTTTGAAAGCTGGCCAGAGTCAGACAAGAAACTGCGAAACAAGACGCTGGAGGAAGACTTTCAGACTCTGTTCAAATGCGTTTCACTTGTCTACTCTGCAAGACAAACCGCTGGACTGAAAAGAAGATGGCCTCTGAGCAAGCTGGTCGTGGTCGCCCCAGAGAAAGTGTGTGCAGCCCTGAAGAGCTTTGAAGAACTCTTCCTCGAACTTGCAAATGTCAAGGCCGCAGATTATGCAAATGGAAAGAAAGCTACACAGCAGGCAACTTCAGAAGGATGGATGTCCGCGTCTGAGGGCGACGTTCAGATCTTCTTGGATGTTCGTCGTGACGAACGGCTGCTGGGCGCGGGTCTGATGCGTGACCTCGCTCGAAGGGTCCAAGCCCTGAGAAAGGAGCTAGGCTACGTGCCGACGGATATCATGGAGGCGGTTTACATATCAGAACTCGACGAGGAAAGCATCAGACTATTAGAGCCGCATCTGCCTCAGATGAAAGAACTTGTCCGTGCAAAAACCTTGCATCTACAAGGTGACCGCGCAGAAGAAGAGATGAAATGGCACGAGTCTCAACTGGACGAAAAGAAAGTTTCAATTGCAATCTCTCCAGGAACAGCGAAGCAATCATCGTAGCGCTATCCGTATTTGGAAGTGTGACGATAGTCTAGACTTCCAAGATCAAGCTTGAAAGGGTGAATTTCAATAAACTGAGAGATGGTAAAGTTGGAGAATATTGTAGGAGTCGTACAGGGGTTGAAGGGAAGAACGGCCGACATCATTTACGACCTGTTCTTTGCTGAAAAAAGAGTTGTAGCTGCTGTCGTACTTTACTTTTCTGACTTGACTGACATATATGGGAAGATTAGTGTAATCACTTTCTTGTTTGGGAACTTGTCTGAGCACAGTGAAATCAAGATGCGATCTGTGAGGCTGATGAATGAAAGAAGACTGGCTTTCAAGGACAAGACCCTCGATGAGATTCTAGCCTTGCACAGGGCGAACATGGAAATAGACTACGACAACATCGTTTCTGTCACCGTCAAAAAAGGGCTTCTGCAAACGTCTTTGGAGTTTGTGGTCCAAGGACATCCTGAAAAGAAGATAGACTTTCGGTTGGAAGAAAGCCAAGTAGTCGAAGTTGAAGGTCTGATAAAAAAAGTTCTGCCAAACAAGACAAGATGATTGGTCATTTCAGCGAGAAGAACCGGATTAAATATGTCTTAGGACGTTTGAGGCATCGCTCACGAGGCGCTAGTTTATTTCAAGATCAAAGTTAATGTTCTAGCGCAAATTGCACCGTTCATCCTAGACGTGATTTCTGATCCTCGAGCGCCAAGAAAATGAGACCGAAAGCTATATCTTTTCTTAATCGACGTTCCTTCCCGAAAGAAGGTAGGGCCGGTAGTTCAGCCTGGTATGAACGCCGCATTCGCAATGCGGAAATCGTGGGTTCAAATCCCGCCCGGTCCACTCAAATTGAACACAAGCCGCGCGCGCCATTGTGTCTGTGGATGGCGTTCTCTTCAACCAAGATACTATTCTGTCTGCCAACTGACTCCTGACATTCGTAAATTCATGGTCTGTGTCAAAGATTTCAATTTGCAGTTGCTTGGCACCATGCCTCTGCAATGCTCGGAACAGAGGCAATATGTGATTTTCTAGGTCCGCTTCCTGGTCATGCCACGCACCGATTATCAGAATATCTTTGCAAGACAGTGCCTGAGCATGCTTCACCAAATCGTGTTTGTCTACATCTGTAAGCATCTCAGCAAAAAGTTCTCTAGCCTTGGGGGCTCTGAAACCTGAATCGGATATGACTTGGTCGACGTGTTTTTCAAGCCCTCGCATGAACTCATCACTCGCTCTTCCCAGTACACTGAGGTTGCCCCCAGCAAGGTCGACCACTCTTTTCACGGCGGCGTCATTCAATGAGCCCAATAAAGCCATGCCGCCACCATAACTGTATCCTATGATGGTAATACGTGACGGGTCAACGTTGAACTCTTGGACATTAGAACTGGATTTCAAATAGCGTATGGTCGAGATTACATCCTCTAGAGCGTTCGCATCCGTGTATAGTCCTTCGCTTCCCCAAGTGCCACGATAATTAAAGGCAAGGGCATTGAACCCTTCTGTCATCAATCTCTGACCAAGTCCAAGCACGTCTGTGTTGTTTCCAGGAAACCCATGGCAAAGGATTACTGTTGGCAATGGTTCAACTCCAGAGGCTTGATAGAAGATTGCGTGGATGTTTGCACCTTTGCTCTCAAATGTTACTGGAACTGGCTTTTTCATCTGCCATCACACAACTATATATCTCAAAATTGTTCTTAAAGACTTGTAGAAGAGTCACACACCAAATCCTACCAGCCAAACAATAATCCCTTTTCGGTTCAGCTATAACTTTTCCGCAGAACCATAGGATGGCTGTATTTTTTTTGAGACGTCTTTATTTTTTCTTATTTGCTTTTCCAGCGCATTGGGCACTGCAATACTTGTTTTTGTTATCTAATGTCGTAAAGACTTTTCCGCAAATTGAACATTTCTTTTGAATGATTCCCATTCAGTAGACCTCATCACTACAGTTACGATTCAACA
>Ga0187886_1001047_pt1 | contig 27367 bp, 25 predicted proteins | sample June2016WEW_20_1_FD_133001 | JGI IMG/M metagenome (GOLD analysis project Ga0187886, IMG submission 133001) | Peatland microbial communities from SPRUCE experiment site at the Marcell Experimental Forest, Minnesota, USA - June2016WEW_20_150 | ecosystem: Environmental > Terrestrial > Soil >...
AATGAGATGGTGGAGGAAGCCGGCATCAAGGTCTACTGCCATGCCTGGGGCACCGAGCCTATCATGGAAGGCAACCATTGCAAGGGCGTCATCATCGAAAGCAAGTCCGGTCGCCAAGCCATTCTCGGCAAAGTCGTTATCGATTCCACCGGCGACGGCGACCTCTTCCCTTATGCCAATATCGAGTATGAAGACAAAATCCCCCCGAACTTTCGCATCGCTAATCTGGCGGTCGTTTTCTGGGTTGACGGGGTGGACTTTAAAAAGGCGATGGATTTCCGCAAGAACAACATGAAGGAGTTCATGGAGCTTTCCCGCAAAGCCATGGAATATGGCGGGCAGGGCGGCTTTATGCCCAGCAACCTCCCGGACCAGGAGTCCGTCGTCTGGTTCCACAACCGCTATCCCAACAAGAGCCAGGTGGATGTAGAGGAGCTAACCCGCGTCGAATCCACCGGACGCAAGGTAGCGATAAAGACGATAGAATTCTATAGAAAGAATATGCCCGGCTTTGAGAAGGCCTTTCTTGTCCTTACGGGACCGCAGCTCGGCACCCGGGGCAGTCGCCGTATGATCGGTGAGTATCAGTTGACCGAAAAAGACCTTGCCGATAATCAGCCGTTTGAAGATACCATCGCCATCTTCCCCGACCTCGACCGCGGGCAGGATTCGCTGGACCATCCCAATATGTATATCCCCTATCGCTGTCTGCTGCCGAAGAATGTTGACAATTTCCTCGTGGCTTGCCGCGCCTTCTCCTCGGATGTGCATGTCCAGGATTACTTCAACCTCATCCTGCACTGCATCGCTTTCGGCGAGGCGGCAGGAACTGCCTCCGCTATGGCGTTAAGCGCCGGTATAGGCGTTAAGAATGTCGACATCAAGGCCCTCCAGAAGCAGCTCGCTAAACAGGGCGTGCCGCTGCCGGACGTAACCAAGAAGGTCAACTATAAATATACCGGTCCCGCATTAGTCGGTCCCTCTTTCACGCCACCGCATTAGCCAGAAGAGCGAATAAAACAGTCCCATAATTCCTCTCCCTTGATGGGAGAGGTTAGGTGAGGGTGAAATAAATAATTTATATTGTATTGGGTTTCGTTATTCCCCCTCACCTTGGTCCTCTCCCACGGTGGGGAGAGGAAAATAACTAAGAACCTTGGGGGTAGACAAAAACTACCCCCTTTTATTTGGAGGTTTAAAATGCCTACTCTTAAAACCATTAGAGAGCCCGCCCGCGATATTAAGGTATGGCGGGAGGCAGATGTGGTGGTAGTGGGTGGGGGACCGGGAGGGGTAGCCTCGGCCATTAGCGCGGCGAGAAATGGTGCCAAGACAGTACTGATTGAAAGATACGGGCACCTCGGGGGTATGGCGACGGGAGGCTTAGTAAATATTATACCCAATCTATCCGACATTAGCGGCAAGCAGCATATTTACGGTCTCACGATGGAGCTTTTGAACCGACTGGATAAGCGGGGCGGCACCTCCTACACCAAAAAGAAAGACCGCGGTTCCGCCGAAAAGAAAGCGGTGGACTATTACCTCGACGCGAATTTGGGGTGGTTCTACGTGCGTAAGGACCACAACACCGGCATGCAGAGAGTGCTTTATTCCGCCGTGGTCGATCCCGAAATACTTAAGGGCGAGCTTAATGATATGGTGCTGGGGTCGGGGGTAGAGCTATTGCTGCACGCTTGGGGCACGCAAGTCATCATGGAAAACAACGCCGTCAAGGGGGTCTTCTTCGAGAGCAAATCAGGGAGGCAAGCCATCCTGGGCAAGGTAATTATCGACGCTACCGGCGACGGAGACATTTTCGTGGCGGCTGGGGCTGATTTCGATAACGAGTGCGACAACAAACGCCGCACGGCCTGGCTGGCATTTGTCTGGTGGATGACTAACATTAATTTAAGGAAATTCGATAAATTTAAAGCATCACAGCCGGAGAAATATAAGGAATTGATGCAGGAACTGGGCAAACTGGGCGGCTATCCGTTTTTCTTTAAAGGCATCTTGAAAAACCAACCCAACACCGTCTGGTATCACAGCATGCAGCCGCAGCCCCAGCGGACGGACGCCATGGACGTAGAGCAACTGACGAAAATAGACGTTCAAGCCAGGAGGCGGGCTTTAATCACGCACGATTTTATGAAAAAATACGTACAGGGCTTCGAGAGGTGTTTCATCATGCTGACCGCCCCGCAGCTGGGCACCCAGGGCGGCAGGAGGATTATCGGGGAATACACACTGACCGAAAAAGACCTGGAGACGGACGAGGTCTTCGAGGATACGATTGCCGTGCTCGCCAATAACGACTACGGCGAGATATCAGCAAAGCACCCCACCCTTTGCGTTCCCTACCGCTGTCTTGTGCCTAAGCAGGTGGACGGGCTGCTGGTGGCGGGGCGGGCGTTCTCCTCGGCGGATACGATAAATGAGACCTTCAACATCATCCCACACTGCATCGCTTACGGTCAGGCAGCAGGTACGGCGGCGGCGATGGCGGTAAAGGCAGGGATACATCTAAGAAAAGTGGACTATAAGGCTTTGAGAGCTAATCTAGTAAAGCAGGGAGTGAACCTACCGAGTATTATTAAATCGTCTCCATCAGCTGCTAAAAGCCGTGAAAAAGCCGATTACTACCAGAAGTATCATTAGGAGAAAAGTAACAAGCATCAAGTATTAAGATAAAAATAGCAACTATCAACCCATACCGACGGAAGTCGGTATCCAGGTAGCGCCGATGAGCGAGTATTTTGTTTATATATTGGCTAATAAACGTAACGGCACCCTTTACACGGGGTGGACAAATGACCTTATTCGCCGTGTTTATGAGCATAAAAACGGTTTCGTTAAGGGATTCACTAAAAAGTATGGCGTTCACACGTTAGTCTATTTCGAGCAATGCGACGATTACGATGCAGCACTTCAAAGAGAAAAGCAGATTAAAGAATGGAAAAGGAAATGGAAGCTGGAGTTGATAGAAAAAGTTAATCCTTTATGGCAAGACCTATATTATAAATTGCTAAAATACAGCTAATCCATTGTAACTGGATCCTGACTTTCGTCGGGATGGTCGTAAATAATAATGGAGCGACGGTTTAGGTTGCCGCCCCTGCTAGCGCCTTCTTCACATACTCGTACCCAAGGTCGAAGGCTTTGATGTTTATCTCGCCGACCTTGGCTTTAAAGCGTCCTAAAATAGCTTCTTTGGCAAACTTGTCTTCTACCGGCATGAGTCCCGTGCCGAATAAAGCCCCCAGCATCACCACATTAGCCGCCTGCAGGCTGCCCGCTTCTTTAGCCAGTCCGCTGGCATCCAGCGTAATAATACGGTCGGTTACTTTATGCAGCTTTTCGATAATCTGTTCCTGCGTAGGATAGCCACTCTGGCCTAAGTAAACGGTATAAGGCATGACGGTAGTGGTGTTAAGGACGACCACGCTGTTTTTCGCCAGGTACTGGATATTCCTTAGAGCCTCCGATGGCTCCACAGCGATAAGGACATCGCACTTGCCTTCCGGGGTCATCGGGGCGATAACGTCGCCGCCGAGTCTTAAATTGCTAAAGACGGAGCCGCCCCGCTGCGCCATCCCTAAAACCTCCGAACCTTTGACCGGCACACCGTCCCGGACAGCCGAGCTGCCGAGCAGTTCGGATACCAGCACCACGCCCTGGCCACCCACCCCGCATATTATTATGTTAATCTCACTCTTCGTAGTCATCTTACTCTCCTGGTCCTTCCGGTGTCGGAAGGATTGCGTCGAAGGGGCAGACCTGAGCGCAGACCCCGCAGCCCGGACACCCGGCGGCGTCTACCGCGACCTTGCCTTTATCGGTGATTAACGCCGGGCAGCCCAGCAGATTGATGCATATCTTGCAGTCGCACTGGAGGCAGCGACCGGCTTCTTTAATGGCTGCTTCTTTGCTCAAACCGGTTTCCACCTCATAAAAGTTGGCTTTTCTCTTAGCGACCGAAAGCAAAGGCATCACCGACCGCGACTCTTGGTTAATGCCCCAGGTATCGACAATCAGCTTACTTTCGAAAACTTCTTCGCCTTCACGTCCCACGTTGAGAGGCTCACCCTTAAAATATTTATCAATAGATTTGGCGGCTTTACGCCCCGCCGCCAGCGCCTGAATGACCGTGGCCGCCCCGGTAACGACATCGCCGCCGGCAAAGACGCCCTTAACATTAGTCTCCAACGTAAGAGGGTCGGCTTTAATATAGCCGTCAGATACCGCTTTAGACGTCGCACCGGTCATAAAGGAGAGGTCAGGTTCTTCCCCTACCGCGGCGATGATAAGACCGGTCTCGATAACGAACTCCGAGCCTTTTATCGGCATCGGACGGCGCCGACCGCTGACATCCGGTTCGCCGAGCTGCATCTTGATACATTCCAGTCCAGCGACCTTGCCGCCCTTGACCACAACCTTGTTGGGACCGGACAAAAGGGTGAGTTTAACGCCCTCATGCTCCGCCTCATTAACTTCTTCGGCGATGGCGGGCATCTCCGTGCGTGAGCGGCGATAAGCGATAGTAACTTCTTTAAAACCAAGTCGCACACAGGTGCGCGCGCAGTCGACCGCCACATTGCCGCCCCCCACCACCACGACCTTATCTTCCGCTTTAATCTTTTCGCCAGTATTTACCTTGTATAAAAACTCCGTGCCGTCGATAACGCCTTTAGCATGTTCGTTTTCAATGCCGAGACTTCGCCCCTTATGCGCGCCGGCAGCAATAAAGACGGCGTTATAGTCCTTCTTCAAATCCTCGAGTTTAACGTCCTTGCCAACTCTGGTATTGAGCTTGATTTCTACGCCCAACTTTTTAATAATATCCGTTTCTTTGCCGAGGATATCACGGGGGAGGCGGAACTCCGGTATACCCACCGCCATCATGCCGCCCAGCTTGGCGAGCGCTTCGAAAATAGTAACTTTATAGCCCATTTTGCGGAGGTCGTAAGCCGCCATCATGCCGGCCGGCCCGCCGCCGATGATAGCCACTTTCTCTTTCTTCGCCGAGGCGATAGAGTAATCGTCGGTATATTTACCAAAGTCAGCCGCGGCGCGCTTTAAAGCGTTAATGGCAATCGGTTCTTCGACCTCGCTACGCTTGCACTTAGTTTCGCAGGGGTGGGTGCAGATTCTGCCGATAATGGCGGGGAAGGGAAGGGTATTTTTAATCAGGGCTAAAGCCTCGTCGAACTTGCCTTCTTTAATTAAGCCGACATAGCCGCGGATATCGATATGTAGCGGACAGGTTGCCTGGCAGGCAGGAGGAGCGCCGGACAGGCATTTTTCGGGGTCGACGACATAAGGAACAATTTTTTCGCCGGTTTTACGCTTTTCCCGCTGGTCGAGGATATTGCATAAGCGGCGGGCGACGATGACCGAGGGTCCCTTGAATTTAATGGCTTTTTCCAGCACATCAATGAGTTTTGGCAGGTCAAAAGAATCGACGACTTCGACGAATTTGACGCCGCTAGCCCGGGCGATGTCTTCAATCTTAATGTCATGAGCGGGGTCGCCGCTGGCGCCAGGGTGGGGTTGAAAACCGGTCATGCCGGTGGTCGAGTTATCCAGCACGACCATGGTGATGTTGGCTTTATTATAGACGGCATTAATCATCGGGGGGATGCCGGAGTGGAAAAAGGTGGAATCGCCGAGGTGGCCGATGACCGGAGCATCGATAACGTGGGCCAGTCCGTTGGCAATGCCGAAGCCGCCGCCCATACAGACGGCCACATCGTCTGCATTGAGCGGGGCGTTAGCGCCGAGGGCGTAACAGCCGATATCGCTGGTCTTGACCGGCTCGACACCAGTCTCCTGTTGGTAGCGGCGGCTGGCGATATTGATGGCGTATAAGGAGGCGCGATGGGGGCAGCCGGCACACATGGTGGGGGGTCGGATAGGTAAAAGGGCGGCGGTCTCGTCCCTGATTTTATCCAGCTGGGCGAAATTGATGGGTGGCTTGACGCCGGTCAGCTTGCTTAAAGCCTCGGCGACCTGCCGGACGGAAAGCTCGCCGGCCAGTGAAAGAACGTCCTTGCCGTGGATTTTAACATTGATACCAGATTGCTGGGCAATCACCTTAACCTCGTCCTCAACGAAAGGTTCCAACTCCTCCACTACCACCACCTCCGGCACGGATTTCAAGAATTGCTGCGCCAGCTTTTCCGGCAGCGGATAGGGCGTGCCGATTTTCAGGATAGAAATATTATCTTCAAGTCCCATCCACCGCACTGCTTCCAGGGCGTAGCCGTAAGAGATGCCGCAAGCAATCACGCCTAGTTTAGCGCCTTTCCTGATAGTGAGATGGTTATAAGGGAGGCTATCCACTACGTCCTTGATTTTCGCCATTCTCTGGATGACCAACCGGCGGTTGACGCGGTAGTTGGCGGGGAGGCAAACGAGCTTGACAGGGTCCTTGACGAACTTGCCCTGCCTTTTCCCTGCCTCGATACCGCCTAAAACAACGTTGCTGCGGGCATGCCCGATGCGTGTGACCGACCGCAACATGAACATCTGGCCGAACTCCTCGGAGAGGCGGTAGGCATCCACCATCATGTCCTTGGCTTCCTGGGCGGAGCAAGGCTCTAGTACCGGGATATAAGCCTGCCGGGCGATGTAGCGATTATCTTGCTCGTTCTGGGAGCTCCACTGACCGGGGTCGTCGGCAGAGACGAGCACCAGGCCGCCGCGAGCGCCCATATAGCTCATCGTCATGATGGGGTCGTGAGCAACATTCACGCCGACATGTTTCATAATCGAAAGGGCGCGTAAGCCGCTGATGGATGCCGCCATGGCTACCTCAAAAGCGACCTTTTCATTAATTGACCATTCGGCATACATGCCGGTGTTTTTGGAATTATTTACCAGCGTTTCACTAATTTCGCTGGACGGGGTGCCGGGATAAGCGGCGACGACCTGGACGCCAGCCTCGATAGCCCCGCGGGCGATAGCCTCGTTGCCAAGCATGAACATCGTGGCGCCGGGGGCATCGGAGGTTAAAATCACTTCAGCTACTGTATTCAAGACAGTCCTCCTGACCAGAGCATGGATTATTCCATACTGTTATCTTTAGCAGAAAGGGATTACAGGGTATTTTTTAGTACGTAAAATTTGGGTCTTTTCGTATATATTTTACACGCAGTTACTTATGGTTGGCAAACGGTTTGACATTGATAGAGAATGGATGTATTATTACGGCAATCAAAATAAGGAGATAGCTATATGTCACCCAAAGAATTTGCCGAAAAATTTATCAAAGCTGAAAATGAGGCCTGGATAAAGGGAAACGTCAACGCTCTGGACGCAGTTGAAGACGCCAACGTCGTATATCACTTAACGCCCCCACTGCAGGACGTTGTTGGTCGGGAAGCGCACAAACAGTTTATTACGTTAGCACATAAAGCGTTTTCTAATATCCGAATTGATATCAAGTATTTGACTGGCGAAGGCGACCTCGTCGCGTTTATGTATAATGGTCGCGAGAATTTTACGGGTGATTTCCCCGGTCTGCCACCAGGAAAAGGTCAAGAAGTAGTCGCTAACGAGCTCTGGCTTTTCCGCCTCAAAAACGGCAAAGTCAGTGAAGGCTGGATGTACGGTACGACCACAGGTTTGGTTTAAATACAGATCTTAAGTATTCGTTGACGATTCCTCTCCCTTAATGGGTTCATCCTGAAGGTTCACCCTGAAGGGAGAGGCTAGGTGAGGGTGAAATAAACATAATTTATACCCCCTCACTCTAACTCTCTCCCACGGTGGGGTTCATCCTGAAGGTCTCGACCAGAAGGCTCGGCCTGAAGGTTCACCCTGAAGGGAGAGAGCACTAATATTGCAATTTATTATTGAAACAAAATACTCGCCAATTCTTTTAAAACATAATAACGTTACGTATCGCTTCGCCTTTTTCCGAGGACGCCAGGGCTTCGTTGATTTTTTCGAAGGAATAGTGACCAGAGATAAGCTCGTCCAGCTTGAGTCGGCCGATTTTATAAAGTTCAATCAGACGGGCGATATCAATGCGCAGGCGTACCGCTCCCATGGCGCTGCCCGTCAGCTTTTTACCCGCCATAAAGTCCAGAGGTGTAAAGGCGGATAGCTGTTCACCATGCCCGTGACCGATAATCACCGTCGTGCCATCCCGGGCAGACATCATAAAGCCCATACGGAGGATTTCGATACCCGCCACCGCAACGATAACATAATCCGCGCCGCGCCCGTAGGTAAGCTCATGCACTTTCTTAATGGGGTCCTTTTCTACTTTGGCGTTAACCGTATGGGTGGCGCCGAAAACTTTAGCCGTTGTCAGTTTACTATCACGCACATCCACGGCAATAATCGGGTAAGCCCCGACAAAATGCGCACCCTGTATCGCATTGAGACCGACACCGCCACAGCCGACCACGGCAACACTGCTATTAGCCGTCACTTTAGCCCGGTATAGTATCGCCCCAAAACCTGAAATAACACCGCAGGCGAGCAGGCAGGCGCGGTCTACGGGTAAATCCGTTGGCACTTTTACCAGGTTGACCTCGGGAATGGTGGCATATTCGGCAAAGCCAGCCACCGCGCCGGCATACTGCGTAATACGCTGGCCTTTTTTATTAACGTATTTCCCTGGCGCATACAGATAAAGCCTGTTGGTCGTACACTGACTTGAAAGCCCGATACGGCAATAGTAGCATTGCCCGCAGCCTTCCGGGATGATGCTGCCGATGACAGTATCGCCGGGTTTAACGTAAGTAACCCCCTCGCCCACCTCTTCAACATAGCCACATATTTCATGTCCTGCTATCGCCGGCAGTTTAATATCACCATGCTCGCCCTTCATGGCATGGATATCGCTATGGCAAATAGCCGTCGCCGCCAGGCGTATTTTTACCTCGCCCCTTCCCGGCGGGTCTAATGTCACCTCTTCAATCACCAATGGCTTACCGATTTCATAGATGATGGCTGCTTTCATCTTACCTCCTTTATACCATGCGAAACAGACTTTACCAGTAGTCTATATATCATAGTTAGTAATGTCAAACCCGATAGAATTATTTGACAGCTATCGTCACGATGCGATAATATTTCGGCAAGTGCAAAGAAGGAGGGCTGAATTATGGCCGTAAAGAAATACGCCAAGTACATCTATGAGTATGACCCCAAAATGTTCCCCAGAGAGCGCCGTCCCGTCATGGCATACATGGATAACAATCTGGCGAAGGGCAGCAACTTTTATTTAATTCACTGGATACTGCCGGGTTTCGGCATGCAGAAGGAGTGGGAATTTAAATATGCCGGCCATCCGCCGCATATCCATAAAGATGCCGAGCTGCTTTTCCATATCGGCACCGACCCCGAAAATCCCATGGACCTTGGAGCAGAAGTGCGCATGTACCTGGGACCGGAGCTTGAGGAGCACACGATTACACGGACGTGCTGCATCTGGATACCACCGAATTTTATACACTCCCCGTGGAAGCCCATCAGCTGCCGCCGACCCTGGATATTCATGGAGTTCAACCAGGGTCCGGTGCATACCGAAAAATCCTACCGACAAATTCTACCCAAGGAAGATAGAGCCAGAATGGATTGGTCGATGTGGCCCGACGATAAATACGAGGCTCCAGCCTAAAGCGCTAAAAACAATAGATTTTAAATAACTGGAGGATAAAGTGGCTTACAAGATAAATACCAAAAAATGCCTCAAGTGCGGACTCTGCGTCACGCAGTGCCCGGAAAAAGCGATAGTGGTGGATAATAAGGTCACCGAAAGCGATGGTCTGACGCTCTACACCACAAGGATAGACCCCAAGAAATGCACCGGCTGCAACGAATGCTTCTCCTTCGAGTGGTGGTGCCCAGCCAAGGCGATTATCAAGGGATAAATATATTGGACACCCTGAAAATAAAAACCGTCACGTCGGAAGATATAGACGATGTTTTAAAAGTGTACCGCCAGTGCGAAGATTTTTTAGCGCTGGGACCGCGACCGGAAGCCTCGGCAGAAATGGTGTTGAGTGATATGGAGGAAGCGCGGCGGGAGGGGGGAATTTTCCGGGGTATTTATACCGGTGATAAAATGATCGGAGTAGTAAGCTACGTCAGGAAAGGTTTTAAAGGCAAACTTTCTAACGCTTTTCTTTCCTTGCTGATGATTATTCCGTCTTTCCGCGGTAAAGAGACAGGAACAAAAATAGTTAAAATGGTCGAAAAAGAAATCCTAGCCGATGCCCATGTAATGGCAATTCTCTCGGCGGTACAGGTAAATAATCCCAATGCCCGGCGCTTTTGGGAGAAGAACGGTTATCGCATCGTTAGCGGGCCAGAAGCAAAACCCGATAAAACGACGGTTTTTCAACTACGCAAAGACGTCAACAGATAAATAAAGTTGGAGGCTGGAAAATGGCTAAATTGAAATACAGTCAGTACTTTCTCCATGAGCTGCCGGAAGAAGTGCGTAAAAAGGGCTTCGGGCGGATGCCATCGATGGTCGCCTATACCGATAACGATATCATCGCCGGCAGCAAGTATTTTTCCGTGATGCTGATGGGCGAGGAAGCGACCAAGGTAGCGGGACATGGACCACACATCCATCAGGACCCGGAATTACTGGTAGCGCTCGGCACCGACCCGGAAAACCCTAAAGACCTCGGCGCGGACATAGAAGTGTGCATGGGACCGGAAATGGAAAGCCATATCATTACCGAATCCACGATGATATGGATACCGGCGAAATTTATCCACTGTCCCTTCCGGGTTCTTAAGGTGCGGCGGCCTTTCCTGTTCATCCAGTGCCAGTACGCCCCCAAACTCACCGAAACCGCGCTGAAAAAGCTGGTGGCAGAAGAGCTAAGGGATAAAATGATCTTTGTCAACGCCGACGGCAAACAGAAGGACTAGGTTCAGCCATAGCAGCATTATTACATTGATAATCCATTGCTTTTATGCAAGTTAACATGTTACTATAAAGTAACCAATAAGGAGGCATATATGGATACGCAATATATTACCCTCATAGTCACCGGGGCAGGAGTCGTGGTTGCGCTCGGTATTTTCGCCATTATCTGGTACTATTTCTACAACATCCAAAAAAAGCTGGATAATCTTAATCAGGATGCCAGAATATTCAGTGATAGCGCCAGGAGCTTGAGTCTGGATGTAAAATCCTTATCATTGAGTTTAAGCGCCTTCGGACAAGATGTTAAAGGCATCAATCAATATTCAGCTACCTTGAGCCAGGATATAAAAATCTTTAACCAGACCACCGAGAATCTATCACAAAATGTGGAGAAACTCACCGCCGGTGTTAATATGTTGTCTGAAAGCCAGAACAAAATGACCGCGTCGGTAGCGCTTGTCGAACAAAAACAAGAGGATGCGGTAAAATCAATGGAGCGTATCGCCAAACACTTTTCCTAGTAAGATAACAAATCCAAAAAAAATAATTTAAAATGTGTAATATCAGGGGAGTGTACAGGAAATCGAGTATCACACACTCCCCTTTTTATTGCCTTCAGCAAATCGTTAGGGCCACTTGTCAAAGAGTGTGAAATCAAGGTATACTTAGATAACTTATTCTATATTTTCGGTTGGGAGGAGGACCCCCATGGAACAGATTAGTTTCCCCAAATGTCAAAAATGTAATACCGGTGACCTTGTGCCTTTATCAGATTTCGGCAGTCAGGGAGCGTCGATACAGTATAAAGCCTGGATTTGCACCAATCCTGATTGCGGTTTTAATCTGAAAATCAGGAATGGTGACGTTTATAGAGATGAGCCTATCATGAGCGGCACTCTACACAACTCCCGTCCCAGACAGTAATCCAGCGAGTTATCTGAAAAATCGATAATTGCGGATGGCAACCGTGCTTCCTCCAATAACGAAGCTCAAGAGGGTAGCACTCGACCTGTTTTTCCCGCCGTGGTGTATCGGCTGCGGCAGGGAAGGCAAATACATCTGTGATGCCTGCCTCCAGAATTTACCGCTGATTTCCCCGCCAATTTGCATCACCTGTGGACGACCGCTTACTATTGATAATACCTGTCCCGGCTGTATCGAAAAGCCGGTGGAAATCGACGGCATACGCGCCCCGTTCTTGTTTGACGGAGTTATCCGTAAAGCTGTTCACGAGCTTAAATACCGCAATCTTAAAGCTATAGCACCGTTGTTAAGCGGTTTCTTATATGATTTCCTCCTGGAGAATCCCCTCCCCATCGAAGTACTGGTGCCAGTACCAATACATAAGAAACGTCTCCGCGAACGCGGCTATAATCAATCGTCCCTGATAGTCCGTGAGTTAGGTAAAATGACCGGTATGCCGCTAATTGAAGATAGCTTGATTCGCCAGGTAAATACGCAGCCACAGGTGAGGACAGCCAGCGCCGCCGAAAGGCGGAGGAATCTCGCCGATGCCTTCGCCTGCATCGATAGGCGGTTAGAGGGCAAACGTGTATTACTAATCGATGATGTATCTACCTCCGGGGCAACCCTGAATACCGGGGCGGGGGTGCTGAAAGCCGCCGGCGCTGCCAGCGTTTGGGGACTGGCGATAGCCCTAGAAATATAAAAACAAGCCCAGGGATTAGAATATTTAAAGGAGCGTGAAAAGATGGAGCTTCAAATTACCGGTACCAACACCGAACTAACACCGAAAGCCCATAGCTATATCGAGCGTAAGCTGAATAAACTGAACAAACACCTCCCCGATATTATCGATATCAAAGCGGAGGTAGCTGCGGAACAAACGAAGTCCCCGCAGCAGCGCTATTTAATCAGGGCAACCGTCAATAGCAGCTCCGCGAAGGCGGCTTTTCACGCCGAAGAAAGAGCCGAAGACCTATTTAAAGCCGTCGATAAAGTCGCTGCCATGCTGACACGCCAGTTGGAAAAACATAAAGGCAAACTTTACAAAAGCAGCCGGAGAAATCCACTAGCCCGCGGTAAATTCAAGCAGCCGGAAATAAATGTTCCCAGGAAAGTAGTTAAAACCAAGCATTTCGTCCTCGAGCCGATGGTGCTGGAAGAAGCCATCGCCCAGATGGAAAGACTGGGACACGACTTTTTCTTGTTCTACGACGCTAACGCCAGTGAGGTCCGCCTGCTCTACCGGCGCAACGACGGGGATTACGGACTCATCGAGCCAGAGTTCAAATAATGCGTCAAAAAACATCTTATATTGTCTTTAAAATGGCGGTGGGCTGGGTGGGGATACTGGGTTCACCAACTGGATTGAGGTGTATTACCCTGCCCCAGCCATCTGAAAAACAGGCGCTCACAGCGCTGGGAATAGATGATAAAGCGACGCCAGCCAAGGAGTATTTCCAAGACCTTATCCGGCGTTTCCGGGACTATTTTAACGGTCGGCGAGCGGATTTCCCAGATAAACTCGATTTAAACGAAGCTACGCCTTTCCAACGTAAGGTTTGGCAAGCAGCCAGACGCATCCCTTACGGACAAACCAGAAGCTACGGCTGGATAGCCCGGCAAATAGGCAAGCCAGGCGCGGCGCGGGCAGTGGGGCAGGCTCTGGGAAAGAATCCGCTGCCGATAATCATACCATGCCACCGCGTGTTAAGCAGCGACGGCGGATTGGGGGGATTTAGTGGGGGACTTAAAATGAAAAAATACCTGCTCGCGCTGGAAAAGAGATAAAAAACTAGTACTTAATTTCATCCCCGGGGAGGACTGTCTTATAAAATTTTTTCCTGGCTTCGGCGGCGCCTCTTAGCATCTGGTTCAAGAAGTCTGTCTCGTATTCCTCGATTAACCCCTCGCCGGCGAAGCTATAGTATTTATTATCGCCGATAATGATATGATCCAACACTTTAAGACGCATTATCCGGCCGGCATAAACCAGCTCACGGGTCAGGCTCTTATCGCTAGTGCTGGGGTCGACCGCGCCGGAAGGGTGGTTATGCACGAAAATCAGGGCGGCGGCGTTGCTTTTTAGCGCCCCTTCGATAACCTCACGGGGGGAGACAGCGCCGCTATTGACCGTTCCTTCGGCAAGGTCGATGGTATCGATAATCTGGTTCTGGCTGCTCAAATAAAGAACCTTAAAGACCTCTTTCTTCAGTCCGCGCATAGAATGGTAGAGATAATCGAAAACCTCCTGCGAAGAGCGATAGAAAGGCTTTTCCAGCATTTTAGCGTGCAGAAACTCACGAGCGACCTCCTGCACCAGTTTGATGCCGAAGGCGCTATGGGCGCCAACACCCTTTATCTGCTGCAGCTCCTCAATAGGGGCTTCCAGGACACCGCGTAGGGTTTGAAATTTCTCGATAGCTTCTTTAGCGGCCGGCTTACAGTCCTTACGCGGCGTTCCCAGACTCAACAGCAGCTCCACGATTTCATAATCGTGGAAGCCTCTCAAGCCAGACTTGAGGAACTTTTCCCGCAGTCTTCTTCGATGCCCTTCGTGCGTATCAACCGGGATGGTTTTTGGTTTTTCCATCGCTACAAGCCTTTTCTATTTCATCGCAAACCAAGCTCGGCATTCACCTGGATGAGGCGGATAATATCGGCGCGGCTTAAAAGTCCGCCGCATTTTCCCTGGTCACTAATAAGCACCTGGTTAACATCGTTTTTCGCAATCAACATCATCGCTGTGTTCAAATTCTCTTCCGGCGATACCGTATAAAGCGGCTCGCTAGTCATTATCTGCTTGACCGGCGTTACCGCCCATTTATCCTGCGGTACTTTCTTGACGTCAGTAATCGTGGCGATGCCGACCAGCTGCCCGTTATGACAAACGGGCACTGCCCTGCCGTGCTGTTTGCGGAAGATGTTACGCACCATCTCCTCTACCGTTGTCTCGGGCTCGATGGTAACCGTATTCGGATTCATCAGCTCCCGCACCTTGATATGACTCAAGCGCTCACGCAGCGCGACTTCTTTGCGGCTGGCATCAGCCGAGCTATTGAGAAACCAGCCGATAAAAGCGAGCCACAGTCCAGTAAACAAGCTGACGGATATCATCAGAAAAAGACCCAGTCCGATAAAAGCCCAGCCGAAGAATTGACCTACTATCCCGGCGATATCAGTGGCTCTGGTCAAGTTACCCGTCGAACCCCAGATAATAGAACGCAGCACACGGCCTCCATCCATAGGAAACCCGGGCAGCAGGTTGAAGGCGCCGAGATATATGTTGATGATAGCCATATAGCTTAAAATCGCTGCCAGAGGAGTAGTTTTATCAGCGGGAAGGAAAGATAGTCCCCAGAAGATAGCCGCTAAGGCAAGGCTGGTCACCGGACCGACGATAGCCATCACAAACTCGGCGGCTGGCTTTTGCGGCTCTCCTTCCAGATTGCTCACGCCGCCGAGGATGAAAAGCGTGATACTGTGCACCGGAATACCCCGCGCATTAGCAACCAGAGAATGAGCGAGCTCATGCAGCAGCACCGAAACGAAAATCAATAGCGCCGCTATCACGCCCGTTATCCAGTAGACAGCCGTGCTCCAGTCGGTATATCCTGAAGGAAAGTAAACCTGGGCGAGCGTCCAGCTGAAGAAGATAAGGGCAAAAATCCAGGTATAATGTATGCCTATCGTTATACCGGCAATACGGAAAAGTTTAAATGAGGCTTTCATGCTTCCCCCTCCTTACTCCCTACTTCAGGTATATCACTTAAGGGACTCGACTTTCAAGCCTGCCTCCCCCACCAGCTCGATAAGGCGCTGCTGAAGCTCGGGGGAGTAACCGGTCTGGAGGCTGGGTATTTTCAGCGGAACAGCCCCCCCACCGTTGAGAATGTTCAATCGAACCTCGTCGCGACCGGGATAAGTCTTAAGAATAGTGACGATTTTTCCCAGGCGGGCGACATCCCCTGCCTCATCGTCGGTCTGGCGGATATTGATGGTTAAAAGATGCCTGGCGGCAGGCGCGCTAACGGGCTTTTCGGTCGGAATTTCCGCCTTTTTAGGCGGAGCTTTTACGACCGGCTGTTCTCCTGCCTGGGGTGGCTGGTAAGGGCGGACGCTATCACAGCTTATTTGCGCCCTATCATCACGTACCCTTACTCGGCCTTGGATGATAAGCTCGTTGCCTTCCTTCCAGAGCTCATCGGTATCGGCATAGACTTTAGGCCAGACCATGACTTCCACTTGCCCGCTAAAATCCTCAAGAATAGCGCTGGCGAACGACCGCCCGTCCTTGGTAAGGAGATAGCGCGCCGAAACGACCCTGCCAGCCAGCACTACATTTTGCCCGTCCAACTCCACACCTATTTCCTCACAGAACTTGGTATCCGGGGTGGCGCCACTGAAAACAGGACTGAACGGTTTTTCTGAGAAGCTGACGCCGAGCAACTCCTTTTCCCAGAAGGCTTTTTCTCTATCGGAAGCTTCCGAAGGCGCCAGTTCAAGTTCCGGCAGCGGCACCGATGTCGTCTCCCCGAAGAGATCGAACATCGTCGACTGCCCTGTTTCGCGGAGTCGCTGCTCACGTTGCGCCAGGGCTAAAATACGGGCGACGCTATTGAGTAGCGCGCCGCGATTCCCTAGTGAGTCCAGCGCGCCCGCTTTTATCAGGCTTTCCATGACCCGCCGGTTAATCGCCTGCAGGTTGCCGCGACGGCAAAAGTCTTCAATCGATTTATACGCGCCATTTTTAATGCGTTCATTTATAGCCGGCTCGATGGCTCCCGCGCCGACGTTTTTAATGGCGCCCAGTCCGAAACGGATAGCCGCAGCATTATCACCGTTTGCCTCGATGGAAAAAGCTAGCTCACTGCGGTTGATATCCGGCGACAATACTGTTATGTTAAGTCGACGGCACTCGGCGACGGCACTGGCGGTCTTTTCCAGCTCGCCGGCGTGGATGGTTAAAAAGGCGGTTATATACTCCGCCGTGTAGTTGGCTTTGAGATAAGCCGTCTGGTAGGCAATCAAGGCATAGCACCAGGCATGAGCTTTATTAAAAGCATAGCCGGTAAAAGGTTCGATAAGGGCGAAGACCTCCTCCGCTATTTCCGCGGTAAAGTCCTTCTTTTTAGCGCCATTCATAAAATTACGCTTTTCCTTCTTCATCGTTTCCGGGATTTTCTTGCCCATCGCCTTGCGGAAGATATCTGCCTGACCCAAACTGTAGCCGGCAAACTCCTGGACGATTAAGAGCACCTGCTCCTGGTAGACGATGACGCCATAAGTCTCTTTTAAAATGTTTTCCAGGGCGGGGTGGGGATAGCGTATCGGAGCTTTGCCGTGCTTGGCATCAATAAAGCGGGGGATATGCTCCATGGGACCGGGACGGTAAAGCGCCACCATGGCGGCGATATCGCTGAAAACCGATGGTTTTAGCTCTTTGATATAGCGACGCATACCGGAGCCTTCCAGTTGAAAGACGCCGACCGTCTCGCCTGCCGCCAGCAAATCATAGGTCTTCTTATCGTCCATAGGTAGCTTATACAGGTCAATCTCCACGCCGTGTTTTTCTTTGATAATCTCCCGCGCTTTGCCGAGGATGGTTAAATTAGCCAGCCCCAGAAAGTCCATCTTGAGCAGTCCGATGCGGGCAATATCATTCATCGCGTACTGGGTCATGACGGCTTCCTGGTTATCCGTCTTGACACAGCGTTGGAGCGGCACGTATTTCGTCAGCTGCGCTTTAGAGATAACAACGCCGGCGGCATGTGTGCTGGCGTGGCGGGAGATGCCCTCGACACGGCGCGCGGAATTGACCAGATTGCGGACGATTTCATCCTGCTCGTAGATGCTCCGCAACTCCTGGTTTTCATCCATCGCCCTGGCGAGTGTCATGCCGGGCAAACCGGGCACCAGCCGTGCCACGCGGTCGACATCGCCGTAGGTCATACCTAAAGCCCGGCCCACGTCCCGTATCGCCGCTCTCGCCCCCAGCGTGCCAAAGGTAATAATCTGGGCGACATGGTCCTGGCCATATTTCTGGGTGACGTAGTTGATAACTTCATCGCGGCGGTCGTCTTGGAAGTCCATGTCGACATCCGGCATCTCCTTACGCTCGATGTTCAGGAACCGTTCGAACACCAGATTATATTCCAGGGGGTCGAGGGGTGTTATGCCGAGGCAGTGTAAAACGATACTGGAAGCGGCGCTACCCCGCACCCCGAAAAGGATGTTCTGGCGTTTGGTGAAAGAGATTATATCCCAGACGACCAGGATATAGTTGGCGAACTGCGTTTGCTTAATAACATCAAGCTCATATTCGAGGCGTTTTTTGATTTCAGGGGAGGGGTTGGGATAATATTGCTCCAGGTTTTGATAACACAGGTCGGCGAGAAACTGGTCGGCGGTTTTATCCTCGGGAATACCGATTTCCGGCAGGTGCAAACGCCCGAACTCCATTTCCAGATTGCACATCTGCGCAATTTCTTCGGTGTTTTCCAGTGCCTGCGGGATGTCCTTATAGAGCTCCGCCATTTCCTCGGGGCTTTTAAGATAAAAGAAGTCGCCTGCCATTTTCATACGCTTTTCATCGTGAATCGTGGTGTTCGTGCCGATACAGAGCAAAAGGTCATGGGCGGAGGCGTCCTCGCGTTTTACGTAGTGGGTATCGTTGGTGGCGACGATAGGGATATTTAATTCCGCCCCCATCTGGACGAGGTAGGTACCTACGGCTTCTACCTCCGGTATCGGATGGCGCATGATTTCCAGGTAAAAATCGCCGAAGGTCTTTTTGTACCAGAGCGCCGCCTCTTTAGCCTCCGCGTAGCGTCCGTTCAGTACCAGATAAGCGACCTCGCCGGAGTTGCAGGCGCTAAGGGCTATCAGACCATCCTTGTGCTGCTCCAACAGCTCTTTATCTACCCGGGGTTTATAGTAAAACCCCTCCAGGTGGGCTTTAGTGGAGAGCTGGATAAGATTCTGGTAGCCGACCTGGTTTTTCGCCAGCAGAATAAGGTGGTAGCTGTTTCTATCGACGTTGTTTTTGCTGAAGCGGCTGCCCGGGGCGATATAAATCTCACAGCCGATGATGGGCTTGATACCGGCTTCCTTCGCCGCCTGGTAGAACTCGATAACCCCGTACATCACGCCGTGGTCGGTTATCGCCAGGCTAGCCATGCCCAGCTCTTTGGCGCGGGCGACCAGCTTGGGGATAGAGCACATCCCATCCAGCAAACTGTATTCGGTATGTACATGGAGATGGGCAAACATGATACCCCCAATGAAAGCCTAAAATGATTATAGCACAGGACTGGTTTTTTGGAGTATTATTAGAGAACTATGACGATGAAAATTATTAAGATAGTTGCCCAGTGGCTATTCATCTTGTGCCTGCCGGCTTTGCTGCTGACCGCCAGCTTAAGCGCGGCGATGAACTGCCGCACACTTTACGAGTACGGCTTTAATAAATACGATATCAGCCGTGTGACGGGACTGGCACCGGCGGAGCTGACCAAAGCCGCCGACGGACTCATAAGCTATTTTAACTCCGGCGAAGAATACATCAGCGTGACCGTGATCAAGAACGGACAGCCTTTTACCCTTTTCAACGAGCGCGAGACGCAGCATCTTAAAGACGTTAAGGGACTCTTCCAGCTGGACTATAAGGTACTGATTGGCACGGGTGTTTACGCTTTAGTTTTCCTGGGGATTACACTTTTCTGGTGGAGGGATAAACGACGTCTGGGGTGGGCATTATTGGGCGGAGGAGGGCTAACATTAGTGTTGATGGCGGCTCTGGGAATTATGATAGCGCTGGACTTCGACCAGTTTTTCTTACAGTTCCATCTTTTGAGCTTCGCTAACGATTTCTGGCAGCTTAACCCGGCGACGGACTACCTATTAATGATGTTCCCGGATGGCTTCTGGTTCGATGCCACGCTCTTTTGCGCTTTAGGCACAGGAGCAATGGCGATTATTTTGGGAGGGGTGGGGTGGTGGTTGCTAAGGAACACATAAATTTTGGAATCATATATTTAGCAAACCCAATCTCGTCATGACTTATTTTTCAATCTATAAATATCAACTTCTTTTAACCTACAACAAACTTTCCTTTATCTTAGTTAAATTGGGTTTATACGGTTTGTTTATCGGATATTCCAAAGCATAGATGCCTCCATCACTCCAAAGATATTCTACTTTTATTGACTCCCTAGTCAGATCGGCATACCGGTCTTTTACTATGACAAACGCATCAAATTGAGTGGGAGTGTTGAGTAAACTACTAATGAATATTTTGCGATTAGTACATGGTTCTTTGAAGTAGTCTGTACCATAGACGAACTTAAATGCTCGTTGAGGATAACAAACACTCAGCAGTTTAATGGCTTGCCCTACAGCAAAATTTTCTATCGTGAAGTATACCCAGTCTTCTGGGTCTCTTAGAATTTCTTCATAGTTCGGTGTTGTGCTTAATTGGTCTATAGTTATTCCTCCAGCATATAGCCTAACACGAAGCAATCCTGACCTCATGCCAGTTACGATAAATGTTGTATATGGCGGAAGGGGAGTTGTAGATGCATGCGTAATTACACCTACAGAATCATGTTTTGTGGTATCATCATTCATTATGAGTCCAGTAATCTGACCTAATATGCCCGTAACAACCTGCCCTCCATTCCTTAGTTTCATAAATTCTGATTGTAATTTTAGTATCGTGAGGAGTTTTTCGCCTGTGATTACTTGAGGAATTTTTTGACCCTCAGCCGAAGAGGGTCGGACTTGCCCTTTTTGAGATTCAGGCGAATGACCTTTATGTCGTGACCACCATTTCATGTTTCTTGCCTATTTGCTTTGTCGTTAAGACTTTTTGATCTTATCCATATGTAACATCCACCGTAAAGGTCCTTACTGTTTTACAGGCGGTGCCGTTGCAGGTAAAGGTAAAGTCCCAACTCTCATTTTGCTTGAGGCTTAAAACGCTATCCTGGGTGCTATAAACAAGGTTATTATTAGCATCGTAAAATTTGCCGGTAACCTGGACACCCTCTGCCGTGTAGCTGCTGACGTTTTTGATGGTAACCAGACCTATCGCGTTGCCCGCTGCGTCGTGGGAAAGCTCATTCTTAAGTATCGTCAGCTGCGCCTTGGGCGTATTGGTGTATATCGGCGTTCCGTTATAGGTTGCCGTTCCGTATGGCGCATTGGTTACGACAACGACACATGCCGAGGTAAAAGCTAGCAGTAGCACTAAAGCCAAGACGCCAATAGCTATTTTGTAGTTCATAGTTCAACCTCTTTCTTCTTCGATGGGATGACGATAGATACAACCAGCAATATCACCCCAACAACCAGTATGCCGATGGTCAGCGGCAAGGCAACCGCCGTAACGTCATAAATCAAGCCTGCTATCCAGGTGTTTAGGGCAGGAGAGATGGTTACCCGTTCCGATATCCACTGCATTATCGGCAATGTCCTCAACAAAATGATGCCAACCAGGTCAATAATGCCGAAAACTAGCAGATCCACCCCCAGCGCACGGGCGGGGGCTTTGATACTCATGTTAACCAGGAAAATTAACATCACCAGGACAAGCAGCGCTACAATCAGCCAGGTATAGTAAGTCTGGAAATAGTCGACGTACTGTTTAGCTTGCTGTAAGGCATGCATCATGCCGCTATCTATTGAGCTCTCGTCGATGGTGAAACTATTAGGAATTTCATTGACAAAATCATCCAAATACTGGTTTAGATACTGATCTCCCAAACTTTTATAGTATGCGTCAAGCGCAGGATAGCCTGCTTTCGGTGCCACCCCAGCGAAATCTCTTAGGTATTGTTCAATATGTTCATTACGTTTATCGGGAGAAAGAGCTAAAAGGTCGGGTGGCAATATATCTTCAGGAATCTGGCGGATAATATCCTGTAAATAGCTTGATATTTCGGCGTCGGTCTTGCCGGTCAGTTCCTGTTGCAGATAATCCTTGGTTCCCTGCCATAAAGAGTCTTTCAGGTTCACCTTCAGCTCTGAAAGCGGTATCGTAATAGTAAGATAATCACTTTTGCCTAGAAAATAGTCGTAGCCGGTATTGATAGCGGCTTTCAATTGTGTTTTTATCCAGGGCTCCTGTTCTTCGATGACATTATAGGCAACTTCTTTTAGAAAATCTGCCTCTTGAGGTAGCTCTTTGCCTATCTGGTCTTCAGTCACATCCCGCGCGATGGCGGATACCGGCACTTTATCCACCTGATTTGAGACGAAATCATAACTTAGCACCGTGCCATGCAGCATAAAAGCAACACTGAAAACCGACAGTCCAATGAAGAATATAAAGCTTAAAACAAAGGTCAAAAAGCTTTTTAAACAACCCATAAATCGCCCTTAAGCTTTCTCGCAGCTATTCCAGATCGACCAATTACGCTCCTAAGCCGCTATAGTTGCATAATTTTATCACATTCGATGGTAAATTACATCTGATATTTTATTTCTTTTAGGTTGACGGCATAAAAGGTATCTAGTAGAATTACATTGTATTATGGGCGGTTAGCTCAGTTGGTTAGAGCGCCGCGTTGACATCGCGGAGGTCAGTGGTTCAAGTCCTCTACCGCCCACCATTGTGTACAGTAGATAGAACTGGCAGCTTCTCTACAATTATTCCTCTAGGCAGCATTGGCATTGTATAAGTTAATAGCACGTCATCCCCAGTAACTTTAACCTCTTTGATGAAGCTTCTGACAAATGACTTTTTCTCGGCAAGCGTTCCATTTCTTAAAAGTCCATGTAAATCAGCAATATAATTAGAAATGGTTTTAAGATCTGCCAGTTCCACTTTCCTGTCAGACGTCTGGCTTTCAATCTCAATCCTTCTTGCCTGTAAATCCTGCTGATGCTTTTAATCGGTCTCAAGAGATCAGAAGTCCTGAAGCCAGGTCTCAAGATATCGACTTCGGTCGACGCACCCTCATGGTGAGAGAAGGAAACGGTAGGCATCAGAGAGTAGTTGCCCATATCGGACACTGGTTTGCAAGAACTTATCACCTATCTGAACAAGGAAAGACCGGTTTGGGGTAGGGCATCAGTAATCTATGGCAATCCTACTTTGGTTGTCCTTAATATTCATAAACTCCCCTGTGTTGACATTTAAATTATGTTGATATAGTATTTTTATGACTGTGTTCTGGCACAGTAGCAAGGATAGAGCTTATAAGCCATTGGTCGGTGGTTCAAACCCAACCAATATCACTCTTAAGCTAAATAAAATACTTTAGACCATAGGTTCTTTGAGAAAGGTCAAAATTAGCTCATCATAATATATATATATGAAAGGAGATAAGTTATGTGAGAGAAATAATTAGAGTTCAACTGGATAAATCCATAAAAAGGAGATAACGCTAAGTATGAAAAAACTAATCTTTTTGTCCATAGCACTTATCATCATTATTGGTATGTTGTTGACTGGCTGCGGCCAAGCACAAACAACGACAACATCGGCGACAACGCCAAGTGCATCGCCGACAACCACTGGAAAGCAACCTGTATCTGGTGGCATCTTGAGAATTATCGCCTCATCCGGCCCCCAAATGCTGAGTTATGTTCCCGTGATGGGTCCTGGTGACCGTTCAGTCATCTTCCCGGCAGCCGAAGCACTAGTAGACACAACCACCGACAGGGGAGGATTTTCGACTGGAGTCGAACCAGTTTTAGCCGAGAGTGTAGACGTAGACACTGCGGCCCTGACGATAACCTTCCACATAAGACAGGGTGTCAAATTCTCTGACGGATCGGAACTGACAGCCGAAGTAGCACAATGGAACATGCAACAGGTCATCGATGCCGGAGCCATGCCGTACATGAGTTATTTTAAGGGTTTTAGGACTCCCGATAAATATACACTCATTATTGACATGACTTCTTTTAATAACCAGATGATGCCTACCTGGGGCTGGTGGACAGCCATGTATTCCAAGGCTGCCTGGGATGCGGCTTCAGGCGGAGACCTTGCAAAAGGCAAGGAGTGGGCTCGTACTCATATTGTCGGCACCGGTCCTTTCATCTTGAAAGATTTCCAACGCGACGTCAGTTTAACGTGGGTGAAGAACCCCAATTACTGGCGAAAAGATAAACCCTACCTTAATGAGATTGACGTTAAAATCATCCCCGATGCCGTTACTGCCCGGGCTGCTTTCGAGGCTGGTGAAGCAGACGTATGGGGCGCTCCAGCGAAAGATGCACAGGAATTAATAGCCAAGGGCTATTTTGAACAGACCGGCTGGCCAATGTTACCCTGGGGTATCTGGCCCAATACCGCCAACCCCGATTCTAAGATGAATGACAAGAACCTGCGGGCAGCGGTAGAATATGCTATCGATAAAGACGGAATCGCCAAAGCGATAGGGCATGGGTTGTTCAAATCTTTGAAATCCTTGCCTCCGCCGGGAGAATGGGCTGCCGACCCGAATGCCGGCCGTTCATATGACCCGCAGAAAGCCAAAGACCTTCTGGCGGCTGCTGGTTACTCTACCTCCAAACCCTGCAAGGTCAAATTGCTGACAACTAATGCCTTCGGTCCTGACCCGATTGACGCCTGTACCATGGTTAAACAACAACTTGACGCTGTCGGTTTTGATGTCACGATCGATGTCGCCGACGCCGGCAGATACTTCGGCACTGCCTACGGTAAAACCAATGTGCCCGCGGCAGACACGGACATGTTATGGTATTTTGCTGGAGGCGAAGATACCAACTACCTGCAGACCTATATACGCTGGTTCAGTATTAATCCATTCACCTGGATATCCTTCCTAGGTCGCACAGCTGAACAGGAGAATCTGGATAAGCAGGCAATGGCAGTAGTCACTGTTCAAGAACAAATTGACTGGTGCGGGAAAGTGATGAAGTATATGACAGATAACGCCTTGATAATACCGGTTTATGGCAGTGTGGCATATGTCATACAGCAACCCTGGGTACACAGCACCGAGTATACTCAAGGCTTTGTCCGCTGGCAGACTGAAGAAGTCTGGATGGAAAAGCACTAAATAGCCCGATATAAAAACGCTGGGTGGCTCATCTTTAAAACACTATCGTGAGAGATGGTGAGCCACCCAGTGTGGTGGTACAGTGGTGATTGTTGGCGATATGTGTTCTGAAATTGACTTAGATTTAAGATGACCACATACATTATTCGTCGGTTAATTCAAGGGGTTGTTGTTCTCATCTTGATGACGCTGATTGTTTTCTTCGCGATGCGTCTATTACCCGGCGATCCGTTGACTATTTTCATAGGTGAACAAGCTTCGTCAGGCGCGATGTCAGAGGTGCAGATGGAAAGCCTCCGGCATGAGTATGGCCTGGATAAGCCCGTAATGATACAGTATTTTGACTGGTTTGGGGGGCTCTTTCGGGGGAATCTGGGAACTTCAATATACTATCACGAGGATGTAGGCAAACTATTGGGAGATCGTTTCCCCATAACGCTACACCTGGGTCTAGTGGCGTTCATCATTTCCAATATTTTTGGTATCTTGTTAGGCCTGCTTGCGGGTATAAGGCGAGGCACCTGGCTAGACGCAGTATCGACCACCCTGGCAAATATCGGTATCACCATCCCGGTTTTCTGGCTGGGAGTATTATTGATATATACTTTCGGCCTCAAGCTCCATTGGCTACCCATCTACGGCTATACCTCACCGTTTGAGGATTTCTGGCTGAACACAAAGCAGATTATCATGCCGGTTATCTGTCTTGCCATTACCGGTATGGCATATACAGCTCGCCAGATGCGTTCAGCCATGCTCGAGGTTATCCGGCAGGACTATATTCGCACGGCGTGGTCTAAAGGACTGCACGAACGTACCATAATCATGAAGCATGCCCTGAAAAATAGCATTATTCCGGTGATTACCTTGATGGGTATGGGTCTTGGCATGGTTTTTGGCGGTGCCGTTCTCGTTGAAACCGTATTTGCTATTCCCGGTATCGGCAGACTTCTGGTGACCAGCGTCTTTGCCCAGGACTATGTTGTTGTTCAATCAGGCACTCTATTGATTGCAGCCTTCATCATATTATGCAACTTGATTGTCGATATATCCTACGGCTGGCTTGATCCCAGGATACGTTACAACTAGGAGAATCTGGATAATGACCGAAAATACCCCAACGATACAGGAATTTATAGAAGCACCGCCGCGTGTGAACGAGTGGCGTCGCTTTATCCGGGTATTCTTTCAACGCAAGCTTGTTTTATTCGGGCTTGTAATACTATCTCTACTGATTATCAGCGCCATCTTTGCCCCATGGCTGACTCCCTATGATCCGTATAATGGAAATCTGAGTGAATCTCTGGCTCAACCATCTTCAAATCATCTCCTCGGAACGGATATTCAAGGCAGAGATACATTATGCCGGCTCATCTACGGTGCCAGGACAGCCCTGATCGTGGGGTTTGCTACCACATTAACCTCGGCTATAGTGGGTATTGTTCTGGGTATAGTCGCGGGTTATTTTGGGGGTATCATTAACATGATTATCATGAGAGCCATGGATGCGCTCATGGGATTTCCCATGCTTTTGCTCGCCCTTATGCTATCCGCGGTGCTCGGCAGCGGCATCCAAAACGTCATCATCGCTCTGGCCATCGCCATGCTCCCCGGATATGCCAGGGTAATGCACGGTCTAACCCTCAGCGTCCGGGAAAATGATTACATCTTAGCGGGACGGGCTATGGGTGCCGATAATCAGCGCATTATGCTAAATCACATTTTGCCGAATACTCTGCCACCGATGATAGTGCTGGTAACACTGCAGCTCGGTACCGTTATCCTGGCTGAAGCCGGCTTAAGCTTTCTTGGTATCGGTATCAGGCCGCCGGGTGCGGCATGGGGCGGTATGGTATACGACGGCTACCGTTTTCTGCTATCAAATCCCGTTCTTTCCTTTGCTCCCGGTCTGGCCATCATGCTGGTCGTTTTTGCCTTCAACATGGTAGGCGACGGTTTGAGGGATGCGCTTGACCCGAGGTTAAGGGGCATTCTCTAAGAAGAGGTTAGTAGCGTGACAGAGCTATTGAGAGTCAACAACCTGGTGACACAGTTTAAGACCGAGAGCGGCGTGGTTAAGGCCGTCAACGGCGTCTCTTACTATATCGACGAGCAGGAAATCGTCGGCTTGGTGGGTGAAAGCGGCTGCGGTAAGTCCGTCTCCCAGCTATCTATCATGCAGCTTATCAACGCCCCCGGTGAGATTACCGGCGGCGAGGTCATCTTTGAAGGACAAGACCTGCTTAAGTACCAGGCACACAGCACCGAAATGCGCGCTATCCGCGGCGCTAAAATAGCGATGATTTTCCAGGAGCCTATGACCTCCCTTAATCCCGTTTTAACTATCGGGCAACAGCTGACCGAGATGCTAATACTGCACCTGAAAATGGATAATGACGCTGCCCGCAAGAGGGCTATCGAGCTTATCGGCATGGTCGGCATTCCGAGCGGCGAAAAACGAATCGAT
>Ga0187886_1001048_pt1 | contig 27361 bp, 24 predicted proteins | sample June2016WEW_20_1_FD_133001 | JGI IMG/M metagenome (GOLD analysis project Ga0187886, IMG submission 133001) | Peatland microbial communities from SPRUCE experiment site at the Marcell Experimental Forest, Minnesota, USA - June2016WEW_20_150 | ecosystem: Environmental > Terrestrial > Soil >...
ACGGGTTTCGACCCCGTCGTCTTGGCCAGCACGCGGTAACCTTCCTCCCGCAGCGCGGCGGCGATGAGCCGCGTCACCGTCGATTTTCCCCTGGTTCCCGTGACACAAATGCGCAAAGGGAGGTGATTCAGGCTCTTTTTCAGCGCGGCCCGTTCCAGACAAAGATAAAGGAGAAAAAAAACCAGGCAGAGCGACGGGACGAGGAGCATCTTCATCGGCTTGAATTTTCATTATATCGAAATCTCGATAAATGGAAAGAACTTGAGCCTATGGATGAACCCCGGGAGGCAAGGCTTTGTCTCAGGAAGAAAGAATAAGCCTTTATCAGCCCTTATAGATGTTAAGGATCCTCTCCTTGTCTTCGTTCTCTTTATCGCCCTTGAAATAAATCTCGATCAACTCGACTCGGTCCGCATCTTTAAAATACGCATATATCAATCGTAATCCGGTATTTGCGCCGCGCCCTTTCAGCGCTTTACAGGCGAATTTCTTGACCTTGAATATTTCCGGGTCATGAAAAGGAAATCCAGGGATCTGGAATGATCCCCTGTTATCGATCCCGACTTTATGCAAAAGAATGATTTGATGCTTGATGAGATTCTCTAAATCCTCGTCGAGGATTCGAAACCTCTTTGAAAGCTTTTTGAAATCTCTTTCGAACTCGGGCCGACGGATAATTTCATGAAACGGGGTCGTCATCATTCCTCTGGGTATAGGGAGGAGTCCGATAAAATACGGCTTCGTACGGGATGATTTTTTCCTCGCCCGTCGTCAGCCAAGGAACATCTTGATGAGAATATTCGCTGATTTGGCGGGCATTCATCTCCGATAAGCGATCGAGGACGTTGTCGATCGTCGCTTTTTCTCTGGCGTTCAGATAACTCAGATCCGGACCGCGCAAAGGCAAATATTTGGTTTGCGGGTAACTGAAGTATTTATCCGGCACTTTTATGATTTCTTCGTCGGCAATCATCCTTTCGGTAATCTTGCGGAATTCCATCGGAGTCGGGCCATGTATATTTTTCTTATAGGTGGCACCGATCAACTGCTCTTCGTATCTTTCGTAGTAATCGAAATCGATGAAATAAAGCAACTTATATATGACGGTTTCGCCGATATTCGGCTTTGCCCCGACCTTATTCAAAACGTAAAGGAGGACTTCTTTGAATTTCTTGAAATTCTTTTGGGGGATATCGAGGCGAATTTCGGGCTCTGTCTTTCGATATTCCGCTCGCGTTTCTTGAATAATAAATTGCGGCTCCTTTTTCTCCTCGAAAAGCGAATCGATTGAAATGCCGAAAATATCAGCCACTTTTTTACTCTCTTCGGCGCTCAGCTTTCGCTCTCCATTCTCTATGAGCGATAATGTCGGGCGAGAAACGCCCAATAGCTTTGCCAAAGTTTCCTGGCTTATCTCAGCTTTTTCGCGCATTTCTTTGATACGCCGTCCTAGGTTGGTCATAGGTTTGACTCCTTTTCTCCATTATGCATATGTTATGTTAATTGTCAATAGATTGTTATATTATATAACATTCCTATAAGCGACTTGCCATTTATTCGTCGTTGACACCTCCGCTTTGCTGCCGATATACTCTTTTCATATTCAGTGGAATTCGGGGACATGACCCGAATCTCCGGATTCGGGATCGTGTCCCCAGAATTCCACGCAAGGTCAGGAGATTTGACCCTTGAACCATAGCGAAATTGTCAGTTTCATCTGGGGTGTCGCCGACCTCATCCGGACACGCTTTCCTGGGACGTCAAAAAGTCCCAAAGGGCTAAAATAGAGCACTTTAATATACACTTCATCGCCAGGTCCCAGCCCAAAGCAAACCTTTTCGCTCTCATTTTCGTATTAGATAGTAAGGAAGGAGGTACGATCTTGAAAAAAACCATTCTTGTCGTCTTGGTCTTAGGCTTATTCGTTCTCTCGGCGGCGTTCTCCCAGACTCCGCCGGAGAAAAAATCGCCGGCCCCCTCAAAAGGCCCCTTGCCCATGGACCAGCTCGCTGAGGCGATGGCCCTGCGGCTGAGCACCAGCCTTCAGGTGAAGACCGTCGTCGGCGAACCGAAGAAGGTCGGGAATATTACGATTATCCCGATCCTGATGATCGATGTCGGCTTCGGAGGCGGAGGAGGCGGTGCCCCGCAAAACCTGGAGATGGGCAGCAAGGGCTTCTATATGAGCGGAGAGGTCCGGCCGGTGGGCTTCGTCGTGGTCACCAAGGCGGGGACGAAGTTCATCAGCGTCGGCAAAATTCCCCGGAATTGAGGAGCGGAGCATGATCACGAAAAAACATCTTGCGGTCTTACTCGGGACTATTTTCGCCTTGGCTTCGTTTGTGAATGCCCAGCCCACAACTCCGCTCGAACAGCCCCTGGCGAATTTTGACAAACTGGTTTCGCACTTGAAATCCGGGGCCGTGATCGGCGAGCCCATCACGGTCGGAACGACGACAATCATCCCGTTCGCCAAGCTCACCTTCGGCCTGGGCGGCGGCGGGGCCATGATGGCCTATGGCGGCGGCATGGGCGGCAAAGCCATTCCCCAAGGCGTCTTGATCATCGAAGGCGAAAACGTCAGGGTTGAGCTCTTCCCGGAGGAAGACAAAAAGCCTTCGTTCATCCTGGAGATGCTTCCGGTCTTCCTGAAGCTGCTGCCCGATATCATGGGGCCCAAGCCGCCCGCGGCTGCGCCCAAAGCCGGGGCAACGCCGGCCGGGCTTCCCTCCAACGCCTCGCTGGAGCAGGTGAAGAAACTGTTTGACGAGAAGAAATACCCTGAGGCCCTGGAGATGGCTGATGGTCTCCTCGCAAATAACCCCAACAACGCCGATCTTCACGCTTGGAAAGGCCATATCATGGGGAACCTAGCCCAGGGGAATCCCGCCAATATGATCAAATACGGGATGGGAGCGAGTCAGGAATACGAAACGGCCCTGAAGCTGGATCCCCAAAACGCGGACGGCCATTTCGGACGAGGAATGGTTCGGCTTCAGGCTCCCCCCGGCTTTGGAGGAGACCTGGACGGCGCCATCAAGGACTTCGAAGCGGCGGGTGCGAAAATGCCGTTCGCCGAAGCCCAATATTATCTGGGCGAGGTCTATCGGAAAAAAGGTATGACCGACAAAGCCAAGGCCGCCTATCAGAAAGCTCTCGAACTCAAGCCCGGCTATCCCGAAGCGGCCAAAGCCCTGGCGGAGATTAAATAGGGCGGCGTCTGAACCGATTGTAGGGCGTAATTCCGGGTAATTCCGGGGACACTAACCATATCTCTTGAATTAAAGTTAGTGTCCTCCGAATTCAAGGTCGGCCTCTGACCCATCATTTTTCTTGACTGTCCGCGGAATTTTCTATATAAAAGATAACTTATTGATTTCTATGATAGTTCGAGTTGTCCGCGAATCGGCCCTATGAGGCAGACGTCCTTATTCTATCCCCATCAATCCTTCACGGAGGTCTCATGAACATATTCGGACTCGCCAGCCGCCACGGCCTGAGCAGTTTTGAACAGATCGCCATCATGGGCGTCTTGCTCACCGCCTTCATCAGCCTCCTATATGCGTGGCTGTTGCGCAAAAGCGTCCTTAAGAAAGACAAAGGGACGGCCAAGATGCAGGAGGTGTGGAACGCCATCCGCGTCGGAGCCGACAGCTATCTCAACCGCCAGCTGCGCACGATCCTCCCCGTCATCGGGGCCCTGACCGTATTCATGTTTCTGAGCGTCTATATCGTCCCCGTGAGCCGGGAAGCGTTCAAGGAGTTCGGGGCGAACGCGGCAATCGTCATCGCCATCGGCCGGACCCTGGCCTTCATCATGGGCGCCACGTTTTCTCTTCTCGTCGGCCAGCTCGGCATGCGGATGGCTATCCAGGCCAACGTCCGCTCGGCGTCCGCGGCGCGGAGGAGCTTCAACGAGGCCCTCTCCATCGCCTATTACGCCGGAACGATCACCGGGATGCTGACGGACGGCCTGGGCCTCTTCGGCGGCACGATCATCTTCATCATCTTCGGCAAGGCCGCTCCGGACGCCCTCCTCGGTTTCGGATTCGGCGGCACGCTCCTGGCCCTCTTCATGCGCGTAGGCGGCGGCATCTACACCAAAGCCGCCGACGTCGGCGCGGACCTGGTCGGGAAAGTCGAGAAAGACATTCCCGAGGACGACCCGAGGAACGCCGCGGTCATCGCCGACCTCGTCGGCGACAACGTCGGAGACTGCGCGGGCATGGCCGCCGATATCTTCGAGAGCTACGAAGTCACGATCGTCTCGGGGCTGATGCTGGGCCTGGCCCTCATGGCCGTGGACCCGGCCCACAGTCTCAAATGGATCGTCTACCCGCTGATCATCCGGGCCATCGGGGTCATCAGCTCGATCCTGGGCACGTTCACCGTTCCCCTCTGGGTGAAGTTCCCGATCAAGTTCCTTCGCGCCCACGACGCCGAGGAAGCCATGTTCAGGTCCTACGAGGTCTCCAGCGTCAACACGATCTTCTTCTCTTTCCTGGTGGCCTTTTTCTACGCCCATGACTGGCGCATGGCCATGCTGACCTCGATCGGCGTCGGTCTGGCCGTCGCCTTCAACCCCCTGACGTCCTATTTCACGTCCACCAAGAAGACTCCCGTCAAGGAGATCGTCGATTCGACGCGGACCGGAGCGGCGACTACGATTCTCTCGGGCCTGTCGGTCGGGATGGAATCCTCCGTTTGGGCGCTCGTCGCAGTCGTCATCAGCTTCATTTTCGCCCTGCTCCTCTACGGCGGCGAAGCCAACGCGACCTATGTCCTCTACGCCGTGGCCATGGTCGGTATCGGCATGCTGAGCCATACCGGAAACAACGTGGCCATGGACTCCTACGGCCCGATCTCGGACAACGCCAACGGCATCGGGGAGATGGCCTGGCACGACCTCAACGATGAGGAGACCAAGAAGGCCCGGCAAATCATGGCCGACCTGGACGCCGTCGGAAACACGACGAAAGCCATAACCAAAGGGGTGGCCATCGCCTCGGCTGTCATCGCCGCGGTCAGCCTCTTCGCCACGTTCATTACCGATGTCGGCCGCGTCCAGGAGCAGCTCGGGATCGCGAAGATCGGGGCGATCCGCATTTCCGACACCAAAGTCTTCATCGGCTTTCTGCTGGGCGGCGCGCTGCCCTGGCTGTTCAGCTCCTTGTCCATCAAGGCCGTGAGCCGCGCGGCCAGCCTCATAGTCGAGGAAGTGCGGCGCCAGTTCCGCATCCCGGGAATGATGGAAGGCACGGTCAAGCCCGACTACGCCCGCGCCGTAGGCATCTCCACGGCGGCCGCCCAAAAGGAATTGATTCCCCTGGCCGTCATCTCCGTCCTCATGCCGATCGCCGTCGGACTGATCCTGCAAGTGGAGGCTCTGGGCGGCTTCCTGGCCGGCATCATCCTCAGCGGACAACTCCTGGCCGTTTTCATGGCCAACGCGGGCGGCGCCTGGGACAATGCCAAGAAATCCATCGAGGACGAGCCCCGCAATATCGCCGCGAACACCGGCAAGGGCTCGGAGCGCCATAAAGCCGGTGTGGTCGGCGACACCGTCGGAGACCCGCTCAAAGACACCGCCGGTCCGGCCCTCAACCCCATGATCAAGGTCGCCAATCTGGTCAGTCTCATCGCGGCGCCGATCCTCGTCAAATATAGCCATATGAGCATCGGTATCGTCATCCTGGTGGTCGCCATCCTCCTCAGCGTAGGCTGGGCGATCCGAAAGAGCAAACGCCCTGTCTCCCAAAAGACGCTTCTGGGCGAGGACGCGGGCACAAAGAGAACATGAGCCGGACGAAGGTCGCGGTTATCCGGACAAAGCCCGCCACGGTCCTTGACGACATCGGCCGTTTATTCGAGCTGGCCGGCGGGCCGGCGGCCCTGGATAAAAGCCTGACCACGATCATCAAGGACAACATCAGCTGGCACTATCCATTTCCTTCGGCCAATACCACTCCCTGGCAGCTGGAAGGGACGATCCGGACCCTCAAAAAGCACGGATTCGAAAAGATCTCTTGCGTCCAAAATAAGACCGAAGTCACCAACGCCCTGAAAGGCGAAGATCTGAACCTGTACAGGCCGATCTTCGAGGCCTATAAACTCGAGGTTTTGTTTAACTTTCGCTCAGAGGACATGACCTGGATCGATTACAGGCCGAAGGCCAAAATGCTTGTCCTCGACAAGATTTACGGCGAGTGCGTCCCCATCCCCGATTACTTCGTGGGCAAGAACATCCTCCATCTGCCGACCACCAAATGCCACATTTACACGACCACTACGGGGGCCATGAAGAACGCCTTCGGCGGCCTACTGAGCCATAAGAGGCACCAGACCCACACTTATATCCACGAAACGCTGGTCGATCTGTTGGCCATCCAAAAGGAGATCCATCCCGGTCTGTTCTGCATTATGGACGGGACGACCGCCGGGAACGGCCCCGGGCCGCGCGTCATGATGCCCGTGACAAAGAACGTTCTGCTGGCCGGCGCCGACCAGGTGGCCATCGACGCCGTCGCCTCGAAGATGATGGGCTTCGATCCCATGTCGATCAAGTACATCCGCCTGGCCCACGAGGCGGGGCTGGGCGTCGGCCGGCCCGAGGAGATAGAGATCATCGGCGACCCGGACGCCGCGGCGGAGAACTGGGGCTTCGAGGTCGGCGTGTCTTTTCACAAGTTCGCCGGCTGGGTCACCTGGTTCGGTCCGACCCGCGTTTTGCAGAAGTTCCTCACCCGCCCTCCGATCCTTTACCTTGGGAACTTCTATTCTTTCCTCTATCACGACGTCATCCATTGGCCGCTCAAGGAAAGCAAGCTCTATAAGAAGTGGTTGACCGATTCGGAATGGGGGCAACTGTTTAGAAAATATAAGGACGAGGGCTGCCGGAGTAAGGACTTCCGAGCTGATTTGAAATAAAAAAAGGCCCGCCGCCAACCCAAAAAAAATCCCCCCTTGCCCCCGCTTTCTGGGCGAGGGACAAGGGAGGATTTCAAAGAGCGCTTAATTGTTTCCGAGCATCGGGTCCTGGCGGACCACGATCTTGCCGGTGAACGTTTTGTCGCCTACCGTCATTTTCACCGCATAAGCCCCGGGCTCGGCCATGGCTCCGCCCGCGCCGCCGCGGCCGCCGCCAAAACCGCCGCCCCCGCCTCCGAATCCGGCGCCGCCGCCGATGCCGATGGACTGCATGACGGTCTGTTGAATCTCAAGAACCCTGCGGTAATTGTTTCCGGCCGCGTCGATTTGTTTGAGCGCAGCCTGCACGGCCGCCTTCTGCTCGTCGCTCAGTTCGCTCCGTTGGGCGATCGTCTCGAATTGCCGCTTGGCGTTCGCGATCGCGGTCTGGACGCCTCCGGCCGGAGGATCGAACCGGAAATCCCAGATCAGGCGGTTGATGCCCGGCTTGGCGTTGTCGATCATGAAAGTGGTTTTCTGCTGTCCCGTGATGTCCGTGATCTCGATCGTCACCGGGCCGGCCGGTTTGTCTTTCAGGTAGTAGTGGATCAGCGCGCCGGTCGGCGGGTTCTCGCCCCTATAAAAGAGGTTGCCGCGCCCGTAGCCGCCGCGTTGAATGCGCAGCCAGCGCGTCGCCGGACGGTCATTTTGGAAAAGGAAGGCATCCGAGCTCAGGACCTCGTCCTTCGCCTGCTGGAGGGCGGAGATATCGTCCATGATCCAGAAGCCGCGCCCGTGTGTCGCCGCGATCAAATCATTGTCGCGGGGGTGGATCAGCAGGTCATGGACGGCCACAGTCGGCAGATTGGGAGATAAGTTCGTCCAGCTTTTGCCGCCGTTGATGGAGAAGAACACGGAAAATTCCGTGCCGAGGAAGAGAAGATTCTTGTTCTTCAGGTCCTCCCGGACGACATAGACCGGCCCGCCGTCCGGCAGATTGCTCGCGATGTTCGTCCAGGTCTTGCCGTAGTCCGTCGTCTTGAAGACATAAGGCTTGAAATTGTCGCTGCGGTGCCCGTCGAACGCCAGGTAGCACGTCCCCTCATCGAAATGCGAGGCTTCGACGCGGCTCACCCAGGTGAAGGGAGGCACGCCGGGCACGTTGGGCCGGACGTCGGCCCAGGTGACGCCGCCGTTGCGCGTGAGCCGGACATTGCCGTCGTCCGTGCCGACCCAAATGACGCCGGGAATCTTGGGCGATTCGGCGATCGTGATGATCGTACAGTGGGTCTCGGCGCCCGTGTTTTCGACCGTGATGCCGCCGCTCGGCTTGTTCTTATTCGGATCGTTCGTCGTCAGGTCGGGGCTGATGATCATCCAGTGGTCGCCGCGATCCAGAGACCTGAAGAGATGGTTGCCGCCCATGTAAATCGTGCGCGGGTTGTTCGGGGAGATCAGGATCGGCGTGCTCCAGTTGAAGCGGAAAGGCCCTCTGGCCTGTTGTCCCATCTGACCCATGGCCGCTCCGGCCTGGCCTCCCTGCCCCTGCGTCTGGGCCTGACCTCGCTGTCCGCCCCCGCGCTGACCTTGCTGGGCCGGTGCGGCCGCTTGCGCCGGAGGCTGACCGCCGCGCTGGCCTTGCGGCGGCGCCGGAACGGAAGCCGGAGCGCCGGGGAAATATTCCGCGTAGTTGAGGATGTTCATCTGGCTGGGACGGATGGACCGGCTCTCCCGGGTTTCGACGTTCGTCCTCTGGGCCGACCCGCCTTGGCTTTCGCCGTAAAGCGTCCGCCAGTCGGAGGGATCGTTCTGGGTATGGAATCCATCGCCGCCGCCGACGTTGTACCAGAAATCGGTCAGGATCTCGCCCTCGCGGTTCATGGAAGGCCCTCCCCACGTGCCGTTATCCTGCAATCCGCCATAGACATAATACGGGTCGCGCAAGTCCACGCTGACCGCATAGAACTGGGCAAAGCACAGGTTGTCGAAGAAAACCCATGTCTTGCCGTGGTCATATGTGATGGACGCGCCGCCGTCCTGCCCGACATAGAAACGGTTCTTGTTCGTCGGGTCGAGCCACATCGTATGGAAATCGGGATGCATTCCGGTCATGGTCTTGAAAGTCCGGCCGCCGTCCTCGGAGTAAGAGAGGTTCGCCGTCAGGAAATAAACGAGCTTGTCGTCGAGCGGATTGATGAAAATATGGCTGTAGTAGAACGGCCGGCTGTTCGTCCGGTTCATGAACATCCACGTCGCGCCGGCGTCTTCGGACCGATAGATGCCGGTGCCGAGTTTCGTCATATCCTTATAGTCGGGATTGTCCTTGGTGACGCCGTTCTCGGTGATCTGGGGACGCGGCTGGAAACCGTGCTCGACGACGGCTTCCAGGACTTTCGGATTGCTGCGCGAAATGGCGATTCCGATGCGGCCGAGGTCGCCGGTCGGGAGTCCCTTGGTCAGCCTGGTCCAGGTCTTTCCGCCGTCCGTCGTTTTATAAATGCCGCCGTTCGGCCCGCCGGAATCGAACCGCCAGGGCTGGCGCATTCTCTGCCAGAAGGTGACAAACAGGACTTCGGGATTCGCGGGATCCATGACGAGGTCCATGGCGCCCGTCTTGCCGTCGTTGGGCAGGCCGCCTCCCAGCTTCTGCCAGGTTTTGCCGCCGTCCATCGTCTTGAACAGGCCGCGATCCCCGGTATAACCCCAGGGATGCCCGGCCGCGCTCACATAGCAGATGTTGGGATCGGAGGGATGGGGCAGGACCTTGCCGATCGTCTGCGTCGACTCCAGGCCCATGCGGGTGAACGTCTTGCCGCCGTCGGCGGATTTGTACACGCCGTCACCCCAAGCGACGCTGTTGCGGACGCATTCTTCGCCCGTGCCCACCCAGATGATATTCGGGTCTTTCTGGAAGAAAGCCACGTCGCCGATCGAGGCCGAGCCGTATTTATCAAAAATCGGCTCCCACGTCGTGCCGGCATTGACCGACTTGAAGACGCCGCCCGAGGCGCCGGCGACGAGAACCTGGGTAAAATCCCTGTCCAGGGCGTCGAAGGCCGAGATTCGTCCGACCATATTGGCCGGCCCGATGTTTCGCCATTTCAGATCCTTGACCAGGTTCGCGTCCGTGCTGGGGTTCTGGGAAAAGAACGGGCCCGCGAGAAAGAGCGCGAACATCGCCAAAAATCCGATGCGTAAAACCGAACGTGAATTCCTGTGCACTCCTTGCCTCCTTGATGAAATATGATGGGTCGACCTTTCCTTTGCGCTATCGGGGCGAAACGGGGATCGGTCGAAAGACACCGGCATAAACATGATTCCATGGTTTTGACGTCTGCAGGAAGAGGATTCTTCCAAGCTTCTCATCGATTTGGGACGAATTATATATAAAATTCAAAATATATCCAACCGGCGCGGAGCCTGACCGCAGTACAGTTTCGGGGAGCGGAGCTCATCGAGAAATTCGATTTTACAGGACGAAAAAAATATGTCAGAATAACTTATAAAAAATCATTCGGCTGCAAGGAGAATAAATGAAAAACGCACGGCTTATGGCCATGGGAAGTATTCTTCTTTTTTTTGTAGCCTGCGCGCCGAATCTCGTTCCGTCCGGCTGGGACTTCCTGGGCAAGCGCGACGTGAGCTTCGGGGCCGACCACGATGTCTTCAGGATTCTGCCCAGGGAAAGGGCTCTCCACCGTCTCCTCATCGTCGTCAAGATGAACGACGTGGAATTATTCGATGTCAAGGTGTCGTTTGAGAAGGGAGACGAGTTCGACGCCAAGTTCCGGGGCCGATTTCTCGCTGACCGGGATACGCAGATCATCGACCTGCCCGGAGGCGAGAGGCGCGTCACGAGAGTCGATTTCCGCTACAAGAGCTTGAAACAGTCCGCCCGCCGGGCCGTCATCGAGCTTTGGGGAAAATAGGAAGACTCTCGCTCTTCCCTTTTTCGAAACGGCCTGCGCCAAGCGGCGCTCGTCATCGACAAGAAGCGACGCGCTCCGGTGTTGCCATCAGGGTTTAATGGCGACGATCTGGAACTTGGCCGATTCTTTCAGCTTGGCCATCTGCGAGTCGAACGCCACCGCCTGCTTTTGTTCTTTGAGCTTGGCTTCGATCTGGGATTTGACCTGGTCCAGGGGCAGGGTTTCTTTTTTCCGGCTCTCGACCTTAATGATGTGATAGCCGTAGGTCGTTTCGACGATATCGCTGATCTGGCCGACGGGAACCGAGAACGCGGCATCCTCGAAAGGCTTCACCATCTTGCCGTGTTCGACATCTTCATAAAGTCCGCCGTTGTCCTTGGAGCCGGGATCTTCGGATAACTGCTTGGCCAGCTCCGCGAAATCCGCCCCTTTTTTCAACCGCGCCAGAATGTCCTCCGTCTTTTTCCGGATCTCCTTTTTCTCGGCGTCGGTCTTCCCTTGGGTCAGGAGGAGAATATGGCGGACCGAAGCGGTCTTGTCCGTCTGGTAGGCCTTCAGGACCTCCGCATCGGTCACCTGGTTGGCCGGAGCCAGGATCCCTTCCAGATATTTCTGGATCATCATATCTTCTTCGATGCTTTTCTTGACGTATTCGATCCCGATGCCGTTCGTCTTCAGCATTGCCATGAATTGCGCTTCACCCCCCGCCTGGGCATACTGGGCATCGAGGGCGGACTTGAGCTCTTCGGGCTTCGCGGCCTTCTTGGCCTCGCTCGCGGCCGCTAAAAGCAGCTTCCGTTCGCCGAGTTGAACCGCAGCCTGTCCGACGACGCTCTTCAGCCGCTGGGGATCTAGGTCCTTGAGCTGCGCGGAGCGGCTCCCCATGGAATCCAGGAACATCTGGAGGATTTCGACCGCCGTGATATCGAATTTCTTCGTCGAGATCAGAACGGTCGTTTTCTCGGGGTCGAGAACGGGCAGGGTTTTCGTCAGATCCTTGGCCAATTGATAAGCGGGCGTGCCGGCCGCGACCTTGACGGCCGCTTCCTTCTTGGAATTACAGCCGGTTACGGCCAACGCCGCGACGAGAATGAAAGCCAGGAATTTCTTCATAATCATCTCCTTAACGAAAAAATAAACGTTAAGTTAACCACACTCGGGCGGGAATTACAAAGAATATTTTTTCCGTGCGGACGGCGTCTAGCGCTCGAGCGTGACGTCTTCTTTGTAATCCACGGATATCTTGGCCCCCGGCTTGGGCTTGAGGAGGTCCACCACTCGGAGGAAGGTCTTATTGCGCTTCTTCCATAACCGGTTCAGGTTCCGGGCATAATGAGCGACGCCCAAGCCGATCCACTGGCCGTGTAAGAGTTTCTGGGCCATCTGTTTGAGCGAATAGAACTTTTTGTGGCAGATCATCTGCGCTTTTTGCAGGTCGAAAAGGGAAAAGCGGGCTGGCTGGAAGACGACATGGTGGGCGTCGTAAAGCGTCCAATCGTGGAATCGGATCCGGTTTTCGCTGGTTATTTTGTCGTAGAACTCGGATCCCGGCAGCGGCGTCAGGATGAGGAATTGGGTCGAGGTCAGCCGGGATTTTATGGCGAACTTGAGGGTTCGCTTGACCGTTTTCCAATCGTCCTGATCGAAGCCCAGGACGAACATGCCGTGGATATGGATTCGATGCCGGCGCAAGACCTTGACCGCGTCGGTAATTTCGGCCACGGTCTGATTTTTCTTCATGCCCTCGAGGCTTTGGGGATTGACCGACTCGAAGCCGATATAGAGCGTGTGGCAGCCTGCTTTTTTCATGAGCCGGACGAGTTCAGGATCGCGGGCCACGTCGGCCCGCACCTGGGTCGTCCATTTGAACTTGAACCGTTCGCGGATCATGGCCTCGCAAAGGTCCTTGGCCCGCTGCCGATTGGCCGCGAAATTGTCGTCATAGAAAAAGATGGAGTTTTTCCGATTGTCGTAGCGGCGCAGCTCCTCGATGATGTTCTCCGTCGAGCGGAAGCGGTATTTTTTACCGAACATCCCGGTCACAGAGCAGAATGAACAGTCGAACGGGCAGCCCCTCGAGGTCTGGACGGGGATGGAGGACATCGCCGCGCGGCGACGACGGGTGGACACCAGGAGAGAGAAATCCGGGAAAGGAATCCGATCCAGGTCCGCCGCCAGGGGGAGCATCTCATGGTGGACGGCCCGGCCGTCTTTTTTGTAGGACAGATTGGGAATTTCCGAATAATCCCCGCCCTTCTCCCACGCATCGATAAAGGCCATCAGCGGCCGTTCTCCTTCGCCGCGAATGACGAAGTCGGCGTGTTCCAGCGCCTCATCGGCCAGATATGTGACATGGGGACCTCCCATGAGGACCGGAATTCCCATGGCCCGGACCCTATCGGCGATGGCATAGGCGCGCGGCGCCGTGGACGTGATCGTGGAGATGCCGACGAGGTCGGCCGTCGCGATCGTGTCGAAATCAAGTTTGCGGAAATCCTCGACGTAGACGTCGGTTTCCCAATTCCGGGCCTTCATCATCGTGCCCAGGATGAGTGTTCCCAGGCGCGGAAGGGGGAACTGGGAAAAGATATGGAGGTTCGGGGCCTGGGGCTCGATTAAGATCATTTTAGGCATTGGCTTTTCCTTTCGCCGGTCCCGGTCTTTTCCGGTTTTTGTCCATGAGGTTCAGGATCTCTTTCCTTTTTTTCTTGAGGAGGTCTTCCCAGCGCACGATCCCGGCTTTCAGGAGCTTCATTTTCTCGCTGAGCGCCTGGATTTCCCGGAGCATGGCCTCGAACTTAGCCTCGATGTCGGCTTGGGGAAAGGCCTCGAGATCCGCCTGGATGGCCAGGAAGTCGCGGACATGATCCGAGACGGACTTGATATCTTCGAGGGCATATCCGAAGAGTTGAAGATCCAAAATGAGCTTACACAGGAAAACGTACGCCTCGGAATAGAGCCGGAATCCTCCCTCGGTCCGCATATCGGGCTCGATGATGCCTTTGTCCTCCCAGTGTTTGATCGTTCTCGGGCTGACCCCCGATCTTTCGGCCAAATCGCCCACCGTGAGATACCGGTCCTTTTCCGCCGGCTTTTTTTTGCCGGACCTCTCCTGGGGAAGACCGACTTTCTTGACGATCTTTAAGATCTCCTCCGGTCCGTAGCCCAGATCGTAGAGCTTCTGGATATAGGCCGCCCGAGCTACGGCGTCCAGAGAGAAAAGAGGAGCCTGGTCCTCGGCATAGCCGCACGGACGGATCAATTTCCATTTCGTCCATTCGGCGAGAGTCTCCCTGGAAATCGCGGCTTTTTGAAGGAATTCGTTCCCAGTGAAAACGTCTTTGTTCATTATATACCTTCACGTTCAATTATATTTATTATTATTATATTGTGCACGTATAGGAATATATTTAAGAAAAGGCTTCTTGTCAAGGATAATTTACCGGAGAGCGGGAGAAGACATTTACGCAATTAAAGGGGGACAAATAAGGAGGGGGGGAGGGCAAGAGCAAAAAGAACTCGGCTTCATGCGTCTCGCCTCCCCACTGAAAGGAAGAGAGTAGAAAGAGTGTCTATGTCTAAAATTATGCATCTTTTATGCCAAATTTAATGCTTCTGAAAAACCGAAATCAGGCGGGGAAACGGAAAAAGATCGCGCCCGGATCCGGCCGACGTAAATTCGCTTTACATCCTTTAGCCGTATCGATGGGGATCATCATAAAAAAAACGGGCAGGAGAGAGCCCTCACCTCATTAGGCTCCCCTATTAATTAAGACCCTAAAATCGGGATTTTTTTCCCGCTCCTTCCTTAAATAATTGAAAAAAAACCCGTTTTCCAATATATTTGGGGGCAACAAGAAAGGCCGCAGGAATAATGGAACTCTCCGAGCTCATCAAAACCCGGCGCTTCTTGGAGGAAATCTCCAATTCCGTCCATGTCGCCATCTACAGGCGATGTCCAGCCCTCAGCCCCGGCGAACGCGAGGACCTCGTGCAGGAGGTCCTGCTCAAAATCTGGAAAATGGCCGATCATGGGAAGAAAATCGTTCATTTGCAGTCTTACTTATGGAAGATAGTCTACACGACGGCCCTGGACATCATGGAAGAGAGAATGAAGGAGATCTCCCTGGAAGAGGTTATGGAATCTTCCTCATCCTTCACGGCCTTGACGGACGAGCTCACGGACTTCGCAGCGTCAATGGAAAGGGAAGATCTCAGGCGGCATCTCGAAACCGTCATCGATTCCCTTCCGGAAAACCGGCGGACCGTCCTCAAGCTCCATCTCACGGGGATGGACCTGGACGAGACGGCCGAGTTTCTTCGATGGACGCATCACAAGGTCAGGCATCTCTTTTACCGAGGTCTCGCCGATCTCAGGAAACGATTACAGGATGGGACGTCATCCCATCAGAAGGAAGCGAAACTTTATGCCGGGGGAACCCATGCCGGATCGAAACTTTTCAAGAAAACCGTGTCCTGAAAATTCCGTTTTCGAACGGGTCTTTCTCGGCGAAACGGATCATCGGGAGACGGAACGGTTTCTCGACCATATCCTCGACTGCCGCGTCTGCAAGGCCAAATTCGAGATATTGAAAGACATCGACCGTGAAATCCACGAGAACGAATCCGGCTGGATGAAGCTGGCCGAGGAGAGCCTCGAGGAGTTGAAGGCCGCGGACATCCGCCCCCTGCCCGCGCTCAGGTCGGGCGGAAGGGCGGCTCCCATCCGCCGCCGGGCGGCGGTTTTGTCAGCGGCCGTCTTTATCGCCGCGGGCTATTATCTCATTTTCTCGCCCTTGAAGAGCGCCGTCCCGCAGAGCGAAAGAAACAGCCATTTACGGCTGCTCGAACCCGGAGGACTGCTCAAGAAACCGCCGACCGTCTTCAAATGGACTCAAGTCAAGAACGCCGGCAGCTATGTTTTGAGCTTGATCGACAATGACCTTCGGACGATCGCCCAATCCAATATCAAAGCTCGCGTCCGCTACGAGGCATCGCCTCAACTCCAGGAAAAACTGCAGCGGGGGAAAATCTATATTTGGTCGATCGAAGCGTACGACGACGACGGAATAAAAATCGGATCCGCCCAGCGGTCTTTCGAAATCGAATAGCCGCGCATTCCCGGGCCGACGGGAAAGGCCGTTATGGCCGGGGACATGCGCGATTCTCCCCTCTCCATTTTATCTTTTTTCCGGGCCTTGTTAAGAGCGGGGGCTCCCGAAAAAGGCAGCCGGCTCTCTATCCCTGTATCCGTCAATCTGCCCGATCCGCTCAACAGGAAGGAGCGCTCAAACGCGTTTTTCGGCTTGGTCCCGCGCGGAGAGGAGGTAATCGATGGACCTGCTCAGCGCCGTCAAATCGAGAGGTTTCGCGAAGAAGTGGCTGATGGAGAGCCGGCTCAAAAGATCGGGCTCGATCATATCGGGATGGGCGGAAATCAAAATGACATCGCCCCGATAGCCGCTTTTGCGTAATTCGGTAACGAGCTCGACCCCGTTCATCAACGGCAGTTTGTAATCCGCGATGATGAGATCGATGTCGGCCTTCTTGAAACGAGCCAACACTTCCCGGCCGTCCTTGGCCAGATAGACGCGGTAATGATTATTCAAGACCAGGAAAAACGTCTTACGGATATTTTCATCGTCATCGACAACCACGATTTTCTTGCCCAGCATATTCATTCCTTTCTTCACACTCAGAAAGAAGCATTTTTTGTGCCAACTTATAAAGAATAACCGCTCGGAGATTACAGGCAGAGAAACAAGGCCGGCGCCTGCCGGAGCCAAAGATATTTACAAGGTCATGTAAAATACGACGAGGACACCTCATGTGTCCTGAAAAAGTGACGCGGCCCCCTATTTTCAGACTTCCAGACCGAAATCCTTGATCTTCTTGTCCAGCGTGGGACGGCTGATCTTCAGGACCTGGCTGGCCCGGGTTTTGCTTCCCTTGACCGCGGTCAGGACATACTGGATATACTCTTTCTCGACTTCATCGAGCGCGACGAGATCCCGGGAAAACGACTTGCGATCCTCGATTTCCAACGGCAGATTTTCCTTGAGGACGACGTCCCCTTTGGCCAGGATCACGGCCCTGGTCAAGGCGTTTTCGAGCTCGCGGACATTACCTTTCCAGGAAAGGTCCGTCAAGATCTTCATGACGTCCGGCGGGATCTTGCGCACGTTCCTTCGCAGATCGCGGTTGATCTTCTCGATCAAGTAGCCGACAAGCTCGGGGATGTCCTCTTTCCGCTCGCGGAGCGACGGCAGATGGATCTCCACGACCTTGAGCCGGTAGTAAAGGTCCTCGCGGAACCTGCCGTTCTCGATGAGCGTCCGGAGGCTCTGGTTCGTCGCGGCGATGATCCGGGCTTCGGTCTTGAGGACTTTCTCTCCGCCCACTTTCATGAAATCGCGCGTCTCGATGACCCGGAGGAGTTTCGACTGGAGATTGGGCGAGATGTCGCCGATCTCGTCGAGGAACAGCGTTCCTTTTCCCGCGATTTCGAATTTCCCTTTGGTCTCGCTTACGGCGTCCGTGAAGGCGCCCTTGACGTGGCCGAAGAGCTCGCTTTCGAGCAGCGTGTCCGAGATGGCCGAGCAGTTGATGACGATGAACGGTTCGTCGCAATACGGGCTGTTGTAGTGGATCGCCTTGGCCACCAGCTCCTTGCCCGTTCCGCTTTCCCCTTGGATGAGAACGTTGGCCCGGGTATTGGCCACGGAGCCGATGAGTTTGAACACCTCCCGCATCGGAGAGGAATGGCCGATGATGTTGTCGATGGTATATTCTTTCTGTTTCTCCTCGACCAGGTAGTTCACTTTCTCTTCGAGGGCTTTGACCTGGAACGCCTTTTCGACGGTCAGGTCCAGGGCCACGTAATCGAGCGGCTTGACCAGATACTCGAACGCCCCGAGCTTGATGGCCTCGACCGTCGTTTTCATGTCGTCGTACGCCGTCATGATGAGCACGGCGGCCCGGTGCGGCCGGCCCTTCATTCGGCGCAAAACCTCGAGCCCGTCCGTGTCGGGCAGCCGGATGTCCAGGAGGACGAGATCAGGGGTCATATCCGCGTATTTCCTCAATCCGGTCTCGCCGTCTTCGGCCGCCTGGACATCAAAACCCTGTTTGGCCAGATGGGAGGCTATGGTCTTGCGGATGAGAGCGTCGTCGTCGATGATCAGGATGGATTTCATGGTTCTCCCTCGTACGGAATGAGGATCTCGAAGGCCGTCCCCGGATTTTTCTTCTTGATGACGCGGATCGCGCCCTTGTGTTGCTCGATGATCTTCCGGGCATTGGCCAGCCCCAGCCCGAAACCCGATGGTTTCGTGGTGAAAAAGGGCTCGAAAATATTGTCCCAGTCCTTGTCCGGAATGCCGCAGCCGTTGTCGGAAATCCGGACACGGATTTTCTTGCGCCGGCCGTCGCCGGCCAACCCGACCGCAAGGGTGATCTTCCCGCCGTCGTCCATGGCTTCGCAGGCGTTGCTGAGGACATTGAGAAAGACCTGCCGCATCTTGTCGCCGTCGACGAGGACATCCGGAAGGTTTCCGTCGATTTTCCTTTCGACGGTAATCTTTTTCTGCCGGAAACAGTCCTCCACCTGCTTGATCGACGCATCGAGGATTTGGGACATGGGAAACCGGGCGATCTGCAGCCCGGAGACACGCGTGAAATTCAAAAGCTCCTTGATGAACTTCTCGATCTGCCCAATGCCCTCCTGGGTGATGGCCAAATGTTCCCGGTCCAGGGGCCCGAGACGGCCGTCCTCTAAGACTTTTTGGATATTGAGCTTGACCGAGGTCAAGGGATTCCGGATCTCGTGGGCGATCGTGGCCGAAAGCTTGCCGATCGAAGCCAGCTTTTCCGCCTGGATGAGCTTTTTGTGCGCGTCTTCCATCTGTTCCCGCGCCGCCAGCAGCCGGGCGCTCATCTCATTGAAGCTTTGGGCCAGGTTGCCGATCTCGTCCCGGGAATCGACCTGGATCTTGTGCGTGAAATCGCCTTTGGAGACACGGATGGTCCCGTCCATGAGGATTTTGATCGGCTGGGCGATCCGGCGGGCGAGAAGCGTCGCTCCGATCGTTCCAAGAAATAAGCCGGCAACGCCGATCAGGATCAGGACGAGCCGCGTTCTCCGGATCTCGGCCCGCATATCCTCCAGGGACAGCCCGATCTTGACCGAGCCCCATTTGGCCTGAGATCCCCTGGCGAAGATGGGAATTTCGATCTCCAGAACCCTCTGGATCTTTTTGGCCAGAAAAACGTCCTTGGTCTGGACGTCCCTGCTGTCCGGACGGTCCTGGCCCTGCAACCGGCTGCAGCAAAAAAGCTCCTTCCGGTCGGCGATCTCCTGGTTATAGGCGATCGGCGTGGCGGAGCGATCGAAGAAAACGACGTAGAGCAGTTTTTCGTCGACCTGTTCTTTGATGCTCGTCTGGATGTCTTCGATCGTGTAGTTGATGACGGAGCGCAGGTTGAGATCGGCCATGTTCTTGGCCATCAAAATCCCTTTGTTCGTCGATTCCTGGGAAATCGTGTTGACTTCTTTTTTCTCGATCACAAGGAGGATCGCGCCGACGAGAAAGACCAGGAGGACCGTGAACCAGATCATGAATCTCGTATGAAGGGAGATTCTCAGTTTCACTGTTGCGGCTCTTTATTGTCCAGCCAGATTTCCTTGGCGTTCAGATAAGAAATCCCCCAGGACGGCATCTTGGCGCCCCGGACGTACGGCTGAAGGGCAATCCTCTGGACGTTCGTGAAAAGCGGGATCGCCGGCATCTCGTCCACGAGGATCCGTTCCATCCGGCGAAAAAGCGCGGTCCGCCGGTCCCAGCTCCGCTCCCGCTCCGCTTCTTCCAGCAGCGCGTCCAGTTGGGGACTGACGTATTTATGATTGCCGAGGTTGATTTCGGACCGCGATTGGAACAAGGGCAGGATGATGCTTTCGGGATCGGGAAAATCCATCGACCAATCCACCTTCATCAAGAACGGCCGGCGGGCGTCTTTGACATCACGCAGCGTCTGATAATATTTCACGGTCAGGGCGATCCCCAGCTTGTCCAACTGTTTCTCCAATTCAGCGGCGAATTTGAGATGGCCGTCGCTCCGGGGCACGGGGCCGGGCGCGGGAAGGAACAGCACGAGCTCGGGAAATTTCTTGTCCGTGAAAAAGCCCTGCTCATTCAGGACCTGCCAGGCCTTATCGGGATTGTAATTGTAGGCATCGTCCAAAGGGAAAAAGCCCGGCCACTGGGGCGGGATGTAATTATTGGTCGTCCGCCGGATGAATTCCCCGGCCTGAACGGCCAGGGCCAGCTTCTCCCGGTCGATCGCGTAAGCCAGGGCTTTCCGGATGGACGGCCTGTCCAACGGCGGGATCTGACAGCTCATCATCAAGAACGAGATGTTCTGGGGCCCTCCATCTTTGACCTGACAGCCCGCGCGCGCCAGCCGTTCCGAAAGGAAAGGCATGACCTCGATCTCCTTGTCGACGAAATGGTCCTCGGTATAAGACGGGCTGAATTCCACGGCCTCGAGATAAGCCTTTTTATCGAAGTAGGCCTCGTTCCGCTCAAGGCGGACGCCCAGGATATCCAGTTTCGGGCTGCGGACCCAGGAATCGAATTTAAAAGCGCCCGTGCCGACCGGATTCAAGAAAAAGTTTTTCCCTTGGGATATGACCAGGTCGCGGGGAAGGACCTTGCAATAACTCATGCCGAGAAGAGAGAGGGCCGCGGCGAAAGGGTTCCGCCACTCGATCTCGAAAACGTATTTATCGGGAGTCCGGAAGCCGGAGACATCGGCGGCTTTGCCCTCCCAGAATTCCTGGGCCCCGACCACTTTCGCCGTGAAATATTCGCGGTACGGCGACTGGGTCTCTTTGGCGATCAGACGTTCGAAGGAAAATTTCACGTCTTGGGACGTCACCTCTTTTCCGTCGTGGAATCTGACGCCGCGGCGCAAATAAAAAACGTGCTTTTTCCCGTCCTCGCTGGGAATCCAGTATTCGGCCAAAGCCGGGGCCGGAATGAGATCGTCGCCGAGCTTGACCAGGCCGTCGAATATCTGCTCGGTGACGAAGGCGCAAACCCCGGAGGCGGGATCGAAATTGGGTTTGAATGCGTCGGAAAAATCCCGCACATGAAGAGTCCCGCCCAGCTTGGGAACGTCCTGGGAAGGTTTGAGGGCCAAATCCGCCCGGGACGCGGCAAGAAAAACGATCACAAATAAGAAAGCCGTGAAAAAAATCCGTTTTCGACTGATCATTCTCTTAAAATTCATTATAAGGCAACGACGGCTTTAACAAAAGATCCCGGTCTTTTTAGGAGCAATCTTTATGCCAGTTAAAATTTAGTTTTTCATATTATTATCAATAAGATAAAAGAAAGAATCGTCTGAAATACGAGAAAGGTCCTGTAAATTTATTTTACATTATGATCATTCTCAGAATTTGCGGCATCATATCAAAAACGGGGTCCGATTCCCGCATCGGAAGATTTGGCCAGAACATAGTAATTTCCGGAAAGCCGATCCCCGGGCGCCAGGAAATCCACGACCTTATAGCCTCGCGCGAAAAGACGGAGGAACGCCTCCCTGGTCATCATCCGCCACGCGACGGGGATCTCGCGGACGCGAGGATCGTCGACATCCGTTTCCCGGAGCATAAGATAAAAATCGCGCGGGATGCGGAGAAGCAGGAATTCCCCCCCTCGCTCCGGACGAAGACCGCGAACGATCTCTAAAGGCTCGGGCCGGGATCTCCCCATGACGCTCGCCTCCTCGACGTCAAGCACGCCGTGGTCCGCCTCGGACAAATCCTCGAACCTGTCTTCCCGACGGCGGACCTTTTTTCTCAAGTCCCAGGTCATGAAAAACCGGTCCGTCGGGACATCGAGCCTGTTCAAATGGCCGCCGTAAGCCCCATACGTGGCCGTCCGGTATTCATGGACTTCCATCCCGAAATGATGAATGTTCCGCCGGGCGTTCACGCCGGTCAATGGATCGAAAGTGCAGGTGACGGTGGTGAGGCCGAAGACTTCGACCAGGATTTCCCTCTGAAATTCTTTGATCGAGACCCCGAGCCCGCCGCCCTGGAAAGAGGGAAGAACACAGGTGTATTGCGAGTAGAACCAGATATTGTCCAGGGATTTAAAGCCGACGGCCTTGTTCTTGATGCCGACGAACCCGTACGAAAAGCCGACGAGACCGGTCTTATCCTCGACGATGCGGCCCGCCTGGTCCTCGGCATAGACGGCGATGAACAAGCTGCTTCCGTCATGAAGAAAATTCTCGCACATCATGTTCCTGGGGCCGGGCATGTTGTCCTCGGGAAATCCCCAGATCTCGTTGCGCAGTTCCTCGTACTTCGCGTAATCGGCGGCCTCGGCGGAATTCTCGACCTTGAGCAGAAACCTCCGCTTTTTGACCGTCGCGATCTTTTCGAGCCGGAGCATGTTCAAGCCGAAATTTTAGTCCAGGTTCCGGACCGTTGCAAACAAAAGATTTTTATGGAAGAAGAGTCCTGACTCATTCGTCTCTATAAAGGGAGCTCTTTTTTGACAGATTTGCATAAAGATGATAATAACTCTATAAGGTCCGTTGGTGATGCCGAATAAACAAAGGATAACGCTCTCGGGCCGGAAAATCGCCTTCATCGTCAACCCGAGATCCGCCAAGAACAAATGGCTGCGGACGCCGAAGCTCCGCCAATTCTTTCACCGGAGGTTCCCGGGACGCGTCTACGACCAGGTTCTCGACAAAACCGGAATGATCGAGCTGGCCGAAAAACTCAGCCGGGTAAATGACGTCCTCATCGCCTTCGGAGGAGACGGGACGCTGGCCGACGTCATGCAGGGGATCATGAATTCGGGCCGGCAAGCGGACGTTCTCCTCGGCATCATTCCCCTCGGAAGCGGCAACGCGGTCTGCGGATCTCTCCAAATCCCGAAACAGATCAGAAAAGCCGTGAAGGTTTTGAGGACCGGCCGGCCCAGGCCCATCGACCTCATCGAGATCGGAGGGCAGATCGCGAACTTCGTCAGCATCGGCGCCACGGCGATAGTGACCCACAAAACGTCGCAATCCAAAGTGAAAGGGTTCCTAGGGCACCTTCTCGCGAGCCGGGTGATGATCACCCACCCGCGCCAGGAAATGGAAATCGAGCTTTTTGAGGGAAAAGACAAAAAGGGCCGGACATTCGACCGGAAGACCATGAAGCTCAAGCTGTTCGACTGCATCATCAACAAGACGAATTATTTCGGCTACAACTGGATCATCGCCCCGAGGGCCCGGATCGATGACGGGTACCTCGACATCACGCTTTTCGACATCCGGGCTTTCAGCTACCTCTTCAATTTTCCGCTGATCTACATGGGCCACTACCAGAAGATCCTCAAGCATTACAAGGTGAAGAGCATGATCGTCCGGGGCAAGGATCTGTACATTCAATATAACGGCGAAATCATGCCGAGCCGGGATGAAATCGAAATCCGGGTGCTGCCCAAGGCCCTGAGCGTGATTGTCCCGCGCAAGCGCGCCAAGCAGGGACCGCCGGCTTCCCGATTTTAGTCAAGGGACGAGCCTTCGCGGCGGAAATGGACCCCCGGGCAAAGCCCGGGGCCCCGTCCGCCGTTGAGGACTAGGCGCGCAGGCTCGCCGTGATCTCGAAGGCGGGCGGCTGGGCCAGATGATTCTTGACCGTGCATTGATCGGCCGCTTTGACGACCGCGGCTTTGTATTTCCCGGGAAAATCCGGAGGCAAGGAGATCTCGATCCCGATCTTTCCGACCATCCGGGTCTTTGGATTTCGCTCGATCCTCACCCCTAAAAAAACGCCTTCTGTCGGGATCCGGCGCTCCTGGCAAAAAGCCGCGACGAAATAGCCGGCGCACGTGCCGAGCGAGGCCAGGAAGAGGTCGAACGGCGAAGGCGCCGAGTTTTCTCCGCCGGCATAAGCCGGCTGGTCGGTTTTGATCACGAAGCCTTTATATTGCGCTTCGACCCGGACTCCTCCGGGAAGCGATACGCGCATGGTTTCATCGCCCATCATCGGTCTCCTTTCCTTTTCCGTCGAGCCCTTTATAAAAGACCGCCAACAGGAGTCTCCGGTCCTTATCCGTCATGGCCAGCCTCCCGAACAGGTCGAAGATCATCTCCGTGACGTGGCTCTGATTTTTCTCGTGCATGAACCTTCGCCTCTTCAAGATCTCGAGGATCCGGCGGATGGCGGCGTCCTGCTCGGCGCGCGGGAGCGGCGGATCCGCCGCCGGCTTTTCGGCCGGAAGCGAGGCGGCGAAAATATGAAAGAGGGTCAGGAGAACGGCGGACGCCAAATTATACGACGGCTGGCGGAGGGCCTGGGGAATGATGAACCGGAAATTCGAATGCCGCATTTCCGCGGATGTCAGTCCGGTCCGTTCGTTGCCGAAAAGGAGCCCGATCCTCGCGCCGGCGGGCGCCGCCGTCATTTTTTCGACCGCGTCCGCGAGAGGCATGACGGGAAAATTCTTGCGCGCCTTGGCCGTAGCCGCGAAAATGACGTTCAGGTCCGCCACGGCGGAGCCGAGGTCGGGGAACATCCGCGCGTTTTCGAGGACGTCGCGGGCATGGACCGCGGTCTTGAAGGCCTTGCCGTCGAGCTTCCTGATTCCCGTCAAGCGCAGGTCTTTGAACCCCGTATTCTTCATGGCCCGGGCGGCCAGACCGATGTTCTCAGGGCTCTCGGGCCGCGCCAGGATGATCGAAAACATGGGCTTATTATATAAGAAAACCGGGATCGGGCGTACCTATTTGACATTCTCCGATGGAGGATTAATACTTAGTGACCGCGATCGAAGGCGGATGGTTGCGCCCGCGCCCAATTCAGGAACAAAGGGAGTTTGATATGGTCGACAAAAAGAAGTTTGAACGGCTTTTCAAAACCCACGGATTCGACGATTTCCGCTGGATCGACCCCAAAGAGATCGTCGTCGCCCAATGGGTCCGGATGAAATGCATTTTCGGCTGCTCGGGATACGGCAAAAACGCCTGCTGTCCTCCCAATACGCCAAACATCGCCGAGTGCGAACGTTTTTTCCGCGAATACAAGACCGCCGCGATCTTCCATTTCGAGAAAAAGGTGGACAAGCCCGAAGACCGGCACGCCTGGTCGCGCGGGATCAACGCCAGGCTCCTCAAGCTCGAACAGGCCGTCTTTCTTGGCGGCCGGGTCAAAGCTTTTCTGATGTTCATGGACACCTGTTCGATCTGCAAGGACTGCGTCGAACGGCGTTCGGACTGCAAGGAGCCGAAGCTCGGCCGGCCCGGAGCGGACGCGATGGGCATCGATGTTTTTTCGACCGTCCTCAAGGCCGGGTATCCGATCGAGGTCCTGTCCGATTACCATCAGGCCATGAACCGCTACGCCTTCCTCTTGATAGAATAGAAGGAGACCTCCGCGACGATCTGACCGGATATTTCGATTGATGAAAAAAAAGATCTTGCTGTCGGCTTCGCTGTTTCACGCGCTGACCGACGCGGCCACTGTCATCACCCCCATGATCTTTCCGATCCTGTACAGCCGGAAATTCCTCATCACGAGCTATTCCCAGATCGGCCTCCTCTCCAATCTCGGCCTCCTCATCACGTTCGTCATTCAGTTCCTCGTCGTCCGGCTCTCGTTCCGTCATGAATACCGCACGATGATGTTCGTCAGCGGCCTGGGCATCTGCGCCTCGATGGCTCTCGTTCCCTTTGCCCGATCCTTCGCCGCTCTTGTCCTTTTTTTCATCCTGATCCGGATCTCCGCCAGCTTCTATCATCCGATCGTCGTCGCCTGGATCTCCAAATCCCGGGCGGGTTCGGGCAAGGACCTGGACGACGCCATGGGCATCCAGAGCGGCTCGGGAAACGTCGGCGTCTTCCTGGCCTTCCTGACCGTCGGATTCCTGGCCCAGCGCTGGAACTGGAAATTGCCGCTGTTCGTCTGGAGTCTGTTCGGCCTCATCCTGGGAACGTTCGGCCTTCTCGCCCTTCGCGGAGTCTCTTCCCGGAGCGACGAGCGGCCGGCCCTTCACGCTGCCGCTTGGGTCAGCTCGCTTCGCGAAATCAGGCGTTACATCCCCGGCTTTTGCTTCGGCGGCATGGGCTGGTCGGTCACGATTTTTTATGCCCCTTCTCTCCTCAATCATAAATTCCAAATCCCGATGGGACAGACGGGTTTGTATCTCGCCCTCTGGATCGGCCTGGGCACCATCACGGGATACGGCTACGGCGTCTGGAGCCGGCGCTTCGGCCGGAAAAACGTCTTTTTATTGAGTCTGGGAGGAGCCGTCATCAGCCTTTTCCTGATCGGCTTCGCCCCGCACAAGGCTCTGGCCGTGGCCGGGCTGCTGGCTTTCGGCGGATTCCTCTTGATGACCTATCCGTCGCTCCACACGTTCGTCGGATCGACGGTCCGGCCCGCGGGCCAGACGATGGCGTTCAGCTGGGTGTCCAATATCCAGCTTCTCTCGGGAGCGCTCGTCACCCTCGTCTCCGGCTTCGTTTCGGACCGCATTGGCATCCAATTCCCCTTCATTTTAACGGGAATCCTGACGCTGGCGATCTTTCTGTTTTATTTCCCCCGCGGACCTGAATTCTTCGGCGGGACGCAAGAGAACCCGCCCGGCATAGATGTGGCCCCCGCCGCCGTTTGAAAAAAACCCGTTTATTTCTTTTTGTAGCTGACAGCCAGGCTGCTTCGCGCGGCCGCCATGCTCGTTTCGAAGCCGGAAAGGCCTTTCATGTATTCATAATAAGCGGCCGTTCCGCCGCCGTAGCCTCCCCGCCGTTCCCCGACGTTGTGGGCGGCGATGCACCCGCCGGCCTCGAGCTTCGGGATCAGGGCCTTGGCGTAATTCGTGTACCAATCCTTGTCCGCGTCGATGAAAACGAAATCGAACGAACCCTTGATCTCCTCGACGACCTGGTGGGCGTCCGCGAGCTTCGCTTCGATGACATCGCTCAGCCCAGCCTCCTTGAAATTCGCCAGCGCTTGTCTATGCCGCCCCTCGTCGATTTCGACGGTGATCAACTTGCCGCCCGTCTTGCTCAACGCCCAGGCGATCCAGATGCCCGAGTGTCCGGTCGACGTCCCCAGCTCCAACGCCTTTTTGAAGTTGTTTTTCACGACGAGATCGAACAGCAGCCGGCCGTCCACCTCCGGGACGTTCAAATCCGCCCATTGGTATTTCATTTTGTCGAGAAAAGTTTTGACTTTCGCGTCCAAGGCCGTCTCTTTTTGCCCGCTCTGCGCGAAAACGGACATACTCAGCGCCGCGATGAGCAGCGTGCTCTGAAAAAACCGGAACATCTTATCTCTCCTTGTGGGCTTCTCTTGCGCGTTTTGTGCACGCGAGAGCAAGAACAACATTTTCATTATGGCTAATGCCTATTTTGTCCCGAAAATTATGCGCTTCTCCGAGGCCGAGGTCAATTGCCGGCCAGGATCGGTAGTGGGTCAGTTTGAAATTCATTCTGCTTGCTTTCTTGAGCGCTCA
>Ga0187886_1001053_pt1 | contig 27306 bp, 24 predicted proteins | sample June2016WEW_20_1_FD_133001 | JGI IMG/M metagenome (GOLD analysis project Ga0187886, IMG submission 133001) | Peatland microbial communities from SPRUCE experiment site at the Marcell Experimental Forest, Minnesota, USA - June2016WEW_20_150 | ecosystem: Environmental > Terrestrial > Soil >...
AAGTGCAACAGGAGGAGGGGGGAGAACGCGCAACTTGCCCGGAACCATACCAAGTTTCACCGCTTCTCCCCTAACTGTGTTGAGGGATGATACCTGTGCGATCTGATTATCAAGATCGAGAAGCTGGGACTCTAATGCTCCCTTCTGCCCCATTAGACTATCAACATCTCGTCCCTTGGAAGCCAAAGAGTTATTCAAAAAAACCATTACGAAAAACAGGATTAATGTAAGTCCAACAAAAATTTTTCCAGTCATTTCTTTTCAATAACTCGCAATCTCGCCGAGCGACAACGGGGATTGATTAAAACCTCCTCCACTGAGGGACGAATAGGCCTACGCGTCAAAATTAGGCCAAGGCATTCCCTTCCCATCTCCATAAAGAACCGCTTTACCTCCCGGTCTTCTAGAGAATGGAAAGAGATTACAACCATTCTTCCCCCAGGCTTGAGGATCCCAAACGCTCGGGGCAGTACGGATCGCAGGTTCTCAACCTCGTCGTTCACAGCGATCCGGAGCGCTTGAAAGATCTTCGTAGCCGGATGTAATTTTTGTCGCCCTGCTCCCCCACCCCTAACTTCCTCAATGGCCGCAATCAAATCGCCAGTCTTGAAGAAAGGATCTAAGGAACGGGCGCGAACAATAGAAGCAGCAAGCTGCGAAGCCCGCTCTTCCTCACCATATTTTCGAAAAAGCTCTTCAAGTTCATCTTTCGTTAATCCATTCAAAAGATCTGCTGCAGTAACTTTGAGATTTGGGTCTGCCCTCATATCCAACGGCTCATCTTTTTGGAAAGAAAATCCCCTCCCCGACCGTTCCAACTGCCAAGAAGACAAACCCAAATCAAAAAGGATCCCATCAATATCGGTAAAGCCAGATTCTGCCGAAATCTCGTCAATCTCCCGGAAGTTCCCTTGCGCTAACTTAACCCTATCCCCCACCCCAGCTTCTTGTATCTGGATCTTTGCCTCTTCCAAAATGGCAGGATCCTGGTCAATTCCCAAAACCGAGGCATTCCGCTTAGCAATCCCAACTGCGTGCCCGCCTTCCCCAACAGTTGCATCAATGTAATGACCTCCAGCCCGGACATTTAAGTTTTCTAAAACCTCCTTAACCAAAATGGGTTTATGAATTGCCATAAATTCAATGAAACTAATCCTCTAGAGTTTGAGATTTGTTGAAGTTTCCTTAGCTAAACCAACAAGATGTTGTTCCCAACGATCCTTCGACCACAATTCCACCCAGCGACCAAGACCAACGAAAACGGCCTCCTTCCCCGCATTAATACCAGCGTGGGAAACCAAAGAAGCGGGCAAAACGAAGCGGCCTTGGGAGTCAAACTCAATCTCATGGGCGCTACCCATTAAAAACCTTGCAGTGTCGCGAACTTTAGGATCTGTCAAAGGACCACCAATCGCTTCCTCAACCAGCTTAGACCAGTTCTTACGGGAGACGATCATAATAGATCCCTCATATCCGCGCATAGCTACTACTTGAGCTCCGAAATCATCGCGAAACTTTTTAGGCAGCGCAACACGGTTCTTCAAACCGATTCGATAACGGTATTCACCGATCAGCATGATCTTTTGTTAAAGGGCAGGAACCAGACGGCACTTTCCCACCACTTGTAGGGACTAATAGCCACTAATCACCACTTTAATGGAAAAACTAAATGAAAGTCAAGAGGCATTCCAAGGGAAAAACCTAACTATTTAGAAGCAATTATCAAATAACTCCAGAGCCTATCAAATAAAAAATTATCCCAAGCGGATAATTAATCCAGTAGGTACGAGGAACTCCCAAAAACCAATTAGTATGCCAGGGAATTTCCCCTTTTTTAAATTTTTTAAGACCGTAATATGGATTAAAAACAAACCACAAAAAGTCCTCAACCGCAGTTAAGAGAACATAATAAGAGAGGACATAAATTTCTTTTTGTATATCCCATGGAGTTAAAAGAAAAACGAAGTGGGAGATAGCAAAAATGAAAGCCCAAAGGTACGTATGGTACCCGGTTCGAGGCTGATTAGGGTCAACCACAAATCCTAACAATCCCCTTTGGTTAACTGCTTTTCTCCAGGTAGGAAGTTTTCCCGCCCAGCCATTTTTGCCCTCGATTTGGATTTCAAGAAGAGCAAAAATAGTTGAAGTAAGAAGAAGAAAGACCACAAATAGAATGTGTTGCATTAGTATTGAGGTCATTATATTTGCATTCCTTAAGTCTTCTCAAGACGACGGAGGCTAGGAAAGTTTGGATGTAAAGTAAATTAGCAGTTCCCCCGTCTTAATCCTTTCTTGTTTAGTCGTATCTCTGTCACGAACAGTAACGGTACCATCTTCCAGCGTTTGATAATCAATAGTTACACACCAAGGAGTTCCAATCTCATCTTGTGCATAGTAACGTTTACCGATGTTGCCACGAGCATCCCAAGCAACAGGAAGTAGCAAGTTGTTGGTTGCAATCTGCAAGTAAATTTCACGGGCCTTTTTAATGAGTTCAGGTTTATTGGCAACGAGGGGAAAGACGGCAACCTTGTAAGGTGCGAGCCTTGGGTTTAGTTTCAAAACCACCCGATTCTTCTCACTGTCATCGTAGGCATCAAGTAGAAATGCGAATGTCAGCCGCTCTACCCCAACAGAGGGTTCTACAACATAAGGAATAAGCTCTTCCCCACTCTCTTCATCTTTATACTTAAGACCATGTGCTTTAAGATCATAATCGCTACGGTTGGCAATTCCCTCAAGCTCTCCCCAACCCCACGGGAATTGATATTCAATATCAAAAGCAGTCACAGCGTAGTGGGCTCGCTCCTTGTCTTCGTGCTCACGGAAGTGAAGACTCTTCTTTCCCATCCCCAACTCCGAATACCAACTCAACCGATCCTTTTGCCAGTATTTAAACCATTTGTCAGCCTCAGCCGGCCTGCAGAACCATTCCAACTCCATCTGCTCAAATTCCCGAGAACGAAAGACGAAGTTGCCCGTTGTGATTTCGTTACGGAAGGCCTTACCGACTTGGGCAATCCCGAACGGAAGCTTAAGACGATTGGTTTTGATGATATTTTCGAAATTAATAAAAATCCCTTGTGCCGTTTCAGGTCTAAGATAAGCCAATCCTTCTGCGGACTCGATTGGTCCAACATAAGTCTTGAACATCACATTGAAGGGTCTTGGTTCCGTAAAATCCTTTTTCTTGCAATTGGGACAAGAACCTTCGAGATGGTCTGCACGAAACCTTTGGTGACAATTTTTACACTCTACCAAAAGATCGGTCATAAACTTAGTATGGCCGGAAGCCTCCCAAACTTTGGGATTGTAAATAATTGCAGAGTCTAAACCAACAACATTCTCCCTCTTCCAAACCATTCTTTCCCACCAAGCACGCTTGATGTTGTTCTTTAGCTCTACACCAAGAGGGCCAAAATCCCAAAACCCCGAAAGCCCCCCGTAAAGTTCCGAGGAGGGGTAGACAAACCCACGCCGCTTGGCGAGAGAAACAACTTTTTCAAACGTATCTTCCGGCATAATTTAAGGGATACTTTGATGATAACAGGATGATGCTACCCGTTGCTAAGGGCCCCCAACTCCTGCTTGGCCTTTCTAACAAAATCAACGGTAGAAAGTTCTCTCTCCAGTACTCCACGCAAATAGTAGCCGAGAATCTTCTCAGCTTCTTCAAGATGGTGGTCTTCAAAACGCAATCGAGATAGCTCATTCCAATTCAACCTAGATAGATCACGAATGAAAAGAAGCTGGTCCTCGGTCAAAAGCATGCCATCTTCGAAACAATCGCGACAAACCATACCCCCGTGGCTAGCCTGGAAGTATTTTTCCGCCGAAAGAGGGGAAGTACAGTGGGCGCACTGGAAAAGCTCCGGGCCAAACCCAAGCTGGGAAAGAGCCTTGATCTCAAATGCCCTTATCCAAAGCTCATGGCGACGCTTCGCTCTAGACAAGAGCGAAACAGATTCGAGAAAAAGACGATAAACGGGGTAGTTCGGCTGTCCCTCCGGAAGAAGAAAGTCCAAAAGCTCAGCGAGGTAGAAAGCCAAAGCTGCCTTCTGCAAGTCATCACGGAGCGGATAGAAGGAGTTAAGGACCTCACTTTCAGTGATAACATCCATATTCTTGCCTTGTGCTAGACAGTAAATTCCATGAGTAAAAAGTTCAGTGGCAGAAGCCTTACGTGAGGTAATTCTACGAGCGCCCGGAGCAAAAGCGGTTAAACGACCGCGATCACGGGTGTAGAGGGTTAAGATCTTGTCGGCCTCACCAAAATCTTTCTTGCGGATTACGATTCCTTCTTCGCGATAGGTTGGCATGGACAGGGTTTCCGTCCTAAATACGGTTACTTTCCCAAGGGAACAGTGATCTCCCGATCCTGGGAAAGGTTAACCGATTTCATCGTAGCACCGATTTTCACCGTCACAAGACCTATATTCGTACCGGGTTGTTTTTGGACAAGAAGATTGTAATTATCCCCACCAACCACATCCTTGGGTAAGTCGTAAACGAAGGTTAAGGTATGTTTTTGTTGAGGCCAAGCGGTAAAGTAAGCACCAAAGACGGTTTTGCCAGATTCCGTCCACCCACTCGGATTAACAACGGAGTACGACCAGATGTCTGGGTTAGTCCAAATCTGGAAAGCACCTGCAACACCTACCAAACTTGAACCCTTCGGAACGTAGATGCGGACGAAATCTTTGTAATCGTCCGAGAGCCACTTATCCCTAGGCTCGGGGTTGTAATAAGTTACCGTTACAGTCTTACGCCAGATACCACTTTCCGTTTTGGTAAGGGTTTGATCTACAGACTCCTCCAAAAACATGTTGGTCTTCTTTCCGCCAAAATTACTATCATTAACGTAAAGGTAGTCACCGTTGTAACTTAAGATTCTCCCTGAGTAACCTAACCCATCAAAAAGAGACTGCTCATCCAGATTAGGAGAAAAGAAGAATAAATCTCTCTCTTTCAAGTGCTCAAAAATGAAATCTACAAGCCGAGGCCAAATTTCCGCAGAGGAACTTGAAACCTTTTTTATAACAGCATCCGACAAAAGGTCCAAAATTAATTTGCGGTCTTCGGTATTGGGCTTCTTCCCATCTTTCTTGTGTGGACCCCTCTCAACGTAGTACTCCAACCGACAAACTAAATTCTCACTGGTAAAATCACTTCCCCCACTACGACAACTCTCCGGAAGATTTTTCTTAGCCAAATCCAAATCATATCCTGAGATACGGACAGGACCAGTCAACTTTAAAATATCGGCGGCAATGCGGGTATTTACCGCAATTACACCAGACACAGGAGTAAGGCCAGCCTTGTGCCACATGCCCAAAATCTTTTTTGCCGTAGTAGGAAAATCCGGATAGTAATTGGAATCTTGAAAAAACCACTTTCTCACGCTTAGGTACTTCCCCAAAGGCCTGGGAGGAACCCCAAGCTCAGCTGGATATCTTGAGGCAAAATACGCTCCGCTATGAAAATTGTTAGACAAAACCTTACCGCCCCTCACCGTGACCAAGGAAAACCCAGTGATAAATCCCCCGGTAGCACGCAACTCGGAATCATTCTGAAAAAGTACCAAATAAGTACGACGGGGTGAGCCTAAAAGCGCCGGGGCAACTGCCAAAATCTCTCTACCCCGTGACACCAGCGGCTCCGTTTCCGTCAAAATACCTTGAATCTCCCCTATCCAGAAGCGCATCTTAACACCGTAAAAATCCTCTGGATAGCGAGAGGGGTCAATCTTTCCCAAATCCTCTCTAATCAATCCGGTGTTCACCCAAACCAAATCCAAACTACCAGCCAAGGCAGGTAAGTTCTTCAACAAACTCTGCAAACGCTGTTCCAATGTGGTTTGGATATTAGACCCACTTCCTAACCCAAGAACGTCGCGGTAAGGTCCGAGCGCTTTCACAACTACCTTGCCCGACTCAACTGTCAACTGTGAGGCCTCGAGCACATTGTTCCCATCGCGATAATAATCTCCCAATCGGGGCACAGCTCCTAGAAAAAACATCCCTTTAAAAACTGCTCTAACCAAACTCAACTTAGAATCAATTTGATCAAGCACCTCACCAGTCCGATCCAGATCTCTAGCCTCAACTGCAGTTTTTAAGCTATTTCCCAACACCGAAATCCCTCTAACTTGCAAAAATAAATAAACTGCTGCACCCACCAAGAGGAACAAAACCAAAGCCAAAACGACAAATACGCCAAAAATAGTGCGGCGCAAACGAGTCTTAAAAGGAAGATGCAATATCGCACTAACTTTCCCACGCCAAGAATTTTTCGAGGAAGGAGTTACTACTAAACCCGAGGAATCAAATTCGGAAGGATTTTCTAAGAGTTCCACTACCGTTTAACTATAAAGGATAAGAGGATCAATACGCACCCTTCCCCCCGAGCATCGCCAGGGGGGTTTTGAAAATGATAACTAAGTCTTCTAAAAGTGACTGATGACGTGCATAGACCGCGTCCATCTTTACCCTTTGAGGAAAGTCAACCTCGGAACGTCCTGAAACCTGCCACAACCCCGTAACCCCAGGCTTAACCGTGAGAAGCGTCCTAACGTCACTTTCAAGTTCGGGGTGAGACTTAACTTGATGCTCTAACTCATCCGGCTTATAAGCCCGGGGACCAACTAAAGACATGTCTCCCTCAAGAACATTTAAAAACTGTGGTAACTCATCAACACTGAATCGGCGAATAAATCTACCCACATGTGTAATTCTGGGATCATCCTTGAACTTAAAGTTGTTTGCGCGATATTCGGCCAAAAGCTTGGGGTTCTCTTTTCCCAACCTATCCAAGAACTCCCTTTCTTCCTCGTCGGTTCTAGTAGTCATCGAGGCAAACTTATACATTTTGAAAAGCTTACCACCACTCCCCACTCTCGTCTGGGCAAAAATTACATTCCTCCGCGATTCCAACCAACTCGCACCAGTAATCAGTAGCATTGGGACCCCGAAGACCAAGATTCCAACCACTGCAGCAATGATATCCACCAGTCGTTTGGCAATAGTGTACGGAGTGTAGTTAACGGTAAACGGTTCAAGCAGTTTGCGGTTTGACATCTAATGTTTGCTCCTTAGCGCACGTTCTAATTCCCCCAAAAATTCTTTCTGAAAACGTTCCTTGCTAAACCTTTGCGCGTTCGCACGGCAACCTTCAGAACTATACCTCTTCGAGTCGAACCACTCAAGCACGTGCGTAAGTGCCTCAGAGCTTTGAGGAGAAAAGAGCTCACCGGTCTCCCCAGAAACTACGGTTTCAAGAGCCCCACCGGCTCCGTAAGCAATTACAGGCCTACCGCAAGCCTGCACCTCCAGCGAAGTAATTCCAAAATCCTCTTCCTGCGTCATAATCAACGCGATACAGCCTTGATAGAGTTTAGAGAGCTCCTCATCCCCAACACTCCCCAAAACCTCAACGGTCGGACCCGCTAACTTCTTAAGTTTTCCAAGGCTCGGTCCCCCACCTACAACTTTAAGATGAAGTTTAAGACGATTTGCCGCCTCAATCGCGATCTCCACCCGCTTCCACGGTGCCAATCGAGTGACAACGAGGTAGTAATCTCCCACCCCCTCCCCACGATCACCAGTTATTGGCTTAAACTTCTCCAAATCTACAAAGGGGTACACAACCGTAGCTTCCCTCCCGTAACAGCGCTTGATTCTTCGGGCAATATTTTTGGAGTTCGCAATAAAATAATCAACACGTTGAGCCGTCACGCGATCCCAGAGCCTAAGGTAGGAAAGGACTGGAGAAAGCAACTTCCCCAGCGTGGGATTGTCCGAAAAATAATTCCTTGGCTCCCAAAACATCCGGCCAGGAGAATTCATATAGCAAACATGCACAGTCTGCGGCTTTGTGATTACACCGTGGGCAAAACGTGAGGAAGAGGAAACTACCAAATCATAATCAGAAAAATCCAACGATTCGAAAGCCAATGGATAGAGCGGGAAAAGAGCCTTTTGGAGCCTGCGCTTAAACGGGATTTTCTGCATAAAAGTAGTAATCACTTTCCTCCCAGGTAACCGTGCTAACCACTCTCTAGTGGCCATACTCGTAAAGACGTCAGCCTGCGGAAAAATCTCGGCAATTGCGACAAAAATTTTTTCCCCTCCCCCATAAGGAACAGTTAAATCGTCATGGCCAACGGCAATTTTTGCATTCTTCAAACCTTTAACATGCATTTACTTTCCCACCCTTCGATACACTTCTAAAGTTTTTCTCACCATCCTCTCCCAAGAGAAATCCTCTGCCCTTTTAAGCCCTACCTTGATAGTCATATTCTCAACCATCCCTCAGGAACAAGATCCCTTGCATCCATTGAGGCATCCTTAAACCAATTCTTAGGCGCAACTACAATTTTATCCTTATTCTGGTTTAGCCAAGCCCCCCACCAGCTAAAACTGCTGTTTGCCAGAATATTATGACGGCAAGCACTCATCAGTTGCATATCCGCGTAGCTTTTGTCCCCAGTATTCCAATCCACGTAAACATTTTTTCCTTCAGATGCGGACAAATTCTTTTTTACCCAATCAACATCATCGGAAAAGAAGTAGAAAACTGGCTTGGAAATCTTCTTGGAGATTATCTCAAACGCTTGCTTGTAATATTCGGACCCACAATCGCCATGAAGCTCGCGCGTTTTGGGATCAATTACATAATCTCCACGACGCACATGCACACTAATTGAATTTAATTTTTTTATTTCGTGCAAAATCTTCTGGTTGCGCTGGCTCAACGGGTAAACAAAAGTAAAATCTTCCAAAATTGTTTTTCGAATATCTCTAAAATACTTCTCGCTTTGCCAGTAGCCGTACAGATGAATGTCACTTCCCCTCAGTTCCAAAATCGTAGGATCAAACGGGAAATATTTTTCGCGGATTATCACCTCTCGCTTACCTAAAAATAAAAACCTGCCAAATTTCGCTAGCAATTTCTCCCAGCTTGCCTGTCTCCTGTCACCCCCCGCTCGTTTAATCTGCACTCCCGGCGCTAGCCTAAAGCATCCCAACGCGTATTCTCGTTTCGAAAAAGCCCCCACGTCGATGGGACGGAGGGTCAGGGAGGACTCGTTCTTGAGCGCTAAGCTGCGACTCAAGGCATACTGAAACATCTGATTTCCTAAACCCCCGAACAGATCTACTGTAACCATCCTCTAACCAGTACCCCCCTCAATCGGACGAAGCCTATTGTACACAGTGGTGACAATACTAACTGTAGTTGCTTTAGATTTTGACATCGTAAGATCAGTACTGCCAAATCGGTCTACTCGACCTGTCTCCTAAGACTCGCCAAAGGTCGCGATAGTTCCCCAACCTCCAAGGTGCCAAGACCATGGCAAAGAGAAGTGACTGGATAGAATTTGCCCTTTTCCCCTCCTGGCGATAGAGGTAAGCCAATTTACGAAAGACGACCGCCTTCTTATCAAAATAACAAAGCGGATTCGGGGAAACCGAAAACGGATGAAAAGAAGAGAAGATTTTGTAGCGTTTACGATCTTTAAGGAACTGCCTAAACGCCCGATCTCTAACCGCAAAATCCTGTTTAGTCTGGAGCTTTCGATTGGAAAGGCTTATCCCCCCCGGATTCCTGCGCCAAAGATATAGAGGCTCTTCTACGTTAGCAATCTTTGCAACACGCGACATTCGAATAAAAAGATCATAGTCCTCCACGTAGCCGACTTTTGGGTCGTAGGAGCCTACTTTTTCAAGAACACTTTTTCGCATCATGACAGACCCATGCCCAAATTGACTAGAAAGCATTTCGGCAACAGCGAGATCATCTGGGTGTGTAAAGAATCTAGTCGTTTTCAAGGGATGCCCAGCCTCATCAATGGTAATGAAGTTTGACCCGATCATTCCAATCTCGGGATTGTTCTTCATCATCTTAAACTCGCGCTCCAGACGGGTAGGGAGGGAAACGTCATCGGCATCTTGGCGGGCAATATATTTACCTTTAGCCAGCTTAATCCCCTGATTCAAGGAATAGGTCAAACCCCTATTTGCTCTGCTTATTAATTTGATCCGAAAGTCTTTATAAGACTCAATAATCTCCATGCTTTTGTCGATCGAACCGTCATTAATGATGAGAAATTCAAAATTCCTAAAAGTTTGACTTAATACACTCTCAATCGCCTCAGCTAAGTACCGCTCGGCGTTATAAACGCTCATAAGCACCGTAACTTTAGGAGACGCACTTCTTTCTTGGCTCATTTCTTCTTCCCCGACACCCGGCCGCCTTTTCTTGCCACAACTTGAAGACCAAATGACAACAGCTCCGATGACTTTTCCCCAAGACGGGAAAACCGCTCCAAACGATTGAGAATTTTTTGAGTGGCAAGTTTATCTACAAGCCCAGGTTCAGGAACACCCTTTATATAACGATGGGCTACACTTTCGATGCGACGTATCTCTTGGGCAATGTAGTCAAAATAATTGCCGTTAGGGGTTAGTTCCACTAGATCAAAACCCTCTTCCTGCAAGAACCTCTCAAAGAAATACCTGCTAAACCCATTGTAGAAATAAAAGGGAGCAAAGTGGATAAGAGAACTGACGGGCACAGTAATGATTAGAATTCCACCAAGCCTAAGAATTCGGGCAAACTCTTTCAAGGCATCAATCGGGCGGGGCAAATGCTCAAAGACCTCAACGCACATTACCGCATCAAAAGAGGCGCTTTCTACCGGAATGTTTGTGATATCTGAAACAATATCAAGTCGGGAGTTATCCCAACTTCCCATCTGAAGACCGCTGGCATCACCCTTTCCTTCATACCGACCAAAATCCTGACTAACATAATCAAGGTGTTGGCAGAACTTCTTGTATTGGAGTTCTCCCGCCCCAGCATCCAAAATCCTTTGTCCTTTAGGAATCCGTAAAAGAGTTTTTTCAAGCCAAGCTTCACGGTTCTTTAGGTTTGTAGTTCCCACCAACTTGGGAGGGTATTTTGACCGCCACACCGAAACAATTTGTCCATAGATTTTTTTAGCTATTTGTTTAACAACCGACATATTTTCTTCACTTAGCGGATTTCCTAAACCAAAAAAGTCCACAAGCGTAGTCGGAGTTTCTTAGGGTGGATAAGCTAACATTGTTTATCAAGTTTCCCCGATCATCAATTCCACTCAACTCAACTAAATCCAAGCCAGAAAAGTATTTAAGGACTTCCCCCGGGTCTAAGACCCGGTGAGCATTAAAGTAAACCTTTGGCTTACCTACCGGAAGAGAAACATACAGGTTACCACCCGGTGCTAACACTCTTTTAAGTTCCTTGGCAGCTTCACGAGTTCCTTCAACATCAATCGGATCACCGTATCGACCTAAACCAACGTGCTCTATCACATGTAGACACGACAACGATTCCACTTCTCCAGTTTTATATGGGAGCTTTAATATCGAACCAACTTTTTCGGTAAATCCTTTAAATTTTGCCCCAGTGGGTCTGATATCAACAAATGTGGTGGGAACAATAGCGGACATAAAACCTAGGTAGCCAACGTAGGAAGCGACATCAACGTGGCTCTTAGGTTTGATTTGAAGCAGCTTCTCAAATAACCACGGGCCTTGATAAACATAGTGGCTATCAAAACTAGTCTTGGCTGTCCACTCACCCAGTATTGGGTAGAGCTCCAACGTCTGGTAAAAACCTAAGGATTTTTCTTGCTTAATAAAATCAGCCAGATTACCAAAGTATCTTGGGTATTGATTGATCAACTTAATAAAGGTGCGTCTAAGACCCCTTAACCTACCAAGTGAGCGGATCTTATCCAACCAGTATTTTCCGACTAAGTCAGGATAGGGATCATCTTTCTTCAAGATTTTCTTACTAGATAATTTCATTTAGTTTCCTGATTATTGATCGCGGATTTAACTTCAGTAAAAGTGTTTTAAGAAAAGGCAATATTCCCGCAGGCCTATTAACGTGAAGTGGAACAAAAAGATTGTCCCAGACAAGTTCTTTAATATCACTAACCTCTCTCGATTGAAAGGGGGAGGACCACTCGAAACCTTCAAACATAAAGTTCCCCAAATCATTAACGATATCTTGGTACTCTTTAATAAGGGTCTGGGTGAAAAAATCTTGGACGGGACTAAACTCATTTAAGTGAGAATTAGACTTTCTCATAAATAGGAGTACCCCCTCTTTAAACTTTAAGAAATTTATGTGAACGGAAAAGTTGTATAGATATTCATAATAAATCGTGGGGTACTCAACATATCCCCTTTTTGCAACTCGGAACATCTCAGAGAGAAAAAACCCCAGATCCTTAACATGTTCCAAAACATGAGAACAGATCACATATTCAAATTCTTTATCTTTAAAGGGGAATTTCTTACCATTATAGAAAACAACTGGCTTTTCCGTCAGGAGGACAGGGGCAAGACCTCTCTGCATACGCTCCTCCTCTTCTGATTTGAAACATTTAGGGTCTAGATCCAAAAAAACATCCGCACGAGAATACGGAGTTCCCCCCGGCCCAATCTCTAAAACCTTGTCGCCTGGCTTAATAGTTTTTATTTTTTCAGGAAAGAACATCTTACTCTACAGCCTCCCACTGCAAAACTGGAGCAACAATTCCCGGTCTCTTAATCATCCAGTACGGTGAGTCGCTCAAACCACTCTTTATTGAAAGGTGTATCGAAGGAGAATTTACACCAGGCTCAAATAGCCATTGCTGAAAATGGAGACTAGAATTAAGCTCAATACGGTAATCGCCTTCGTTTAGAAGACGGGACGGGACCGGGACACGAAGAACAAGAGTACCCTTCTTAAGATTAGGCCATCTTTCCTTAATCGCATCGGTAGTGAAAGACCAATAGACTGCCTGACCATCCTCAGTGTAAACTGAATAACCAATATTAAAGGCGGGATTTGATTTCAGAACTTCTCCTTCGACTTGAAGCCACATATCACTATCATTTTTAACTGGCATCTTGAGCAGACTCCCTCTGCTATCAGTAAGAAGGAGTCGATGGGGAATAAAGTACTCGCTTTTTACATTCCCCTTATTTTTCCACTCAGCAATCGCTAAACCAACATTTTCCCCTGCCAAATAATTGTGAACCACACCAGAAACATCATCGCTCAAGTCCTCACATTTTCCCTCTTTTAGATAAAGGGCTTTACTACAAAGCTGCTGAATTGCACCCATATTGTGACTCACAAAAAGAACCGTTCGGCCTTCTTTTGCCACTGAGCTCATCTTTCCTAACGATTTCTTTTGGAAAGCGGCATCTCCCACCGCCAGAACCTCATCTATCATTAGAATTTCCGGTTCCAAATGAGCAGCAACTGCAAAAGCGAGCCTCACATACATTCCGGAGGAATAAAACTTGACCGGTGTATCCAAAAATTTCTCCAATTCCGAGAAGGCTACGATTTCATCAAATTTCCTCTTAATCTCTCGCGTCTTCATCCCAAGGAGAATACCGTTTAGAAAGATATTCTCACGACCAGTAAGTTCGGGATGAAAACCAGTCCCTACCTCCAAAAGACTCCCCACTCTCCCCCGAAGAATAGCCCGACCGGAAGTTGGTGTAGTAATCCTCGATAAGATTTTAAGTAAGGTCGACTTCCCCGCCCCGTTTCTCCCAATCACACCTAGTACCTCTCCCTCATTAACAGTAAAATTGGCATCCTTAAGTGCCCAAAGCTCCTCCCTCTTAGGAGAGTGGGCCAGAGGGTTCTTGAACCATCTTGTGATCTCCCCCCGAAACGTCCGGTAAGCGGCCTTAGGCTCGTGGCTGATATAATAAAGCTTCGATAAATTTTCAACTTCAATTATTGGTTCTGCCATCTTAGATCACATCCGCAAATTCACTCTCACTTCGGTAAAGGTAAAAGTAGCCAATAAAAACAAGGATCAAACTGATCCCAAGCGAAATACCCAAAGTTAGCCAACTAACCTGCCCCAACCCCAGAAAAGCCGCTCGCATTGTCTCAATCACCCCTGTCATCGGGTTTAAGGAAAGAAGAAAACGAAATTTTTCGGGGATTAGAGTAACCGGATAAATAACAGGAGTCAAAAACATAAGCAGTTGAGTAAAAAATGGCAAGGCATACTTAACATCCCGAAACTTAACATTCATGGTTGCGAAGACTAAGCCAAGCCCCGATGCAGCCAACATCGTAATCACAATCGCTGGAAAAAGAAGCAGAATCCCAAGAGGGGTCGGGACAATCCGGTAATAAATCAGAAGTCCTGCAAAAACTACTGTGGCTGCCAAAAAATCCACGAGCGAAACCAAAGTCGAGGAGATGGGCAGAACCAAGCGTGGAAAATAAACTTTCTGAACAAGTTTTGCATTAGCAACAAAGCTATCACTGGCATTAGTAAGGGAGTTTGAAAAAAGCTGCCAAAACAAAAGCCCCAAGTAAGAGAAAATCGGGTAAGGAATTCCTGCCGGAGCAATCCCAGCTACCCGTCCAAAGAAAACTGTAAAAACCACCATCGTTAGAAGGGGCTGAAGGATTGCCCACAATACTCCAAAGGCGGTCTGCCTGTATCGAACTTTAATATCGCGCCAAGCTAAAAAATAAAAAAGCTCACGGTAGTTCCAAAGTTCCTGAAGATCCAACCCCAACCTTCCCTTAGGTTTGATTACTAATTTCATGCGTGTAAATTTTACCATGCTCAACCCTGAGATAAGAATCGTCAGCGCAGGAAACGGTTAAGCCGTCATGGCTTAGGTACTACTTTCCAACCCTTCGATACACTTCTAAAGTCTCTTTCGCCATTTTCTCCCACGAGAATATTTTTGCACGTTTAAGGCCGTTCCTAGATAACCTCCCACTAAGTTCTTTATTGCGAAGAATCTCAGCCAACTTCTCCGCCATGTCCTGAGCGTCAAGCGGATCAAAGTATAGTGCAGCGCCACCACCGATCTCAGGCAGACAGGAAGTATTAGATTGAACAACAGGTACCCCTAGAGACATCGCTTCAACTGACCCAAGACCAAAGCCCTCCGACAAAGAAGGCTGAACATAGGCCGCCGAACCCCTATAAAGGCTGGTCAGGTCAGTATCGGGCACGTAACCGATCATGAGAATGTACTTCAAAACATCCTTACGAACGATTTCCCTACGTAAGCGTTCAGCAAAAGCATCGTGCTTGCCAACCAAAACCAATTGAGCGTTAAAACTAAGATCCTCGTTGAGGATTTTAATAGCATCTAGTAAACGGCTAACATTTTTGTAAGGGTAGACATTTCCAACATAAACAAAATAAGGTGGGGTAATTTTATATTTCGCTACGACGTTCCCCACATTTCTGCCCAACTTATCCCATTCTTTATCAGCCAAATTTCCTGCCTCGTAGGTAACAAAAATCTTCCGGGGGTCAAGATCAAACGATTTTGATAGGTCATCTTTAACAAACTTGGAAGGAGTCACAATCGCCAACGCTCCAGAAGTTGCCTTCCAAAAACTAATCCGCAAGCCCAACCGTTTAAGAAGATATAAAGGTAAAGGAAGCGTTGACGCCTCCTTACTCATAAATCTAAGCAACGTTAAATCGTGGATTGTCACTACAAATTTTCCACTGTAAAGGAGAGGAACATTAAAGCTGGGAACATGCAGCAGATCCAAATTCTGTGATGCAAGGATCCTAGGTAAAACAAGTTGCTCACTAATCCCGTACCAGTAAACATCTGCCAAAACCTTGGAGAAATTTTTATTCCTGGGAGTGTAAAGATTAAAATTTTCCTTGCGTAAGAAAACTACGTAATCGTTCTTCTTATCAATCTTCTCGAGGTTTTTAACAAGCTCCTGCACATAACGTCCAATTCCTGTACCCCCACCAGGCCCAAGAGAGCGAGCGTCAATACCGATACGCATTGCCTAAATTCTATCAAAGAAAGCTATAAAAACTACTCAGGTAAGTTTATCGGTGTGCTGGCATCAAACTTTGGTAAATCTTTTCCAGCTCAGTGATTTGTTTTTCCAACAAGAAATTCTTACGGACAAATCTCAACCCACTCTGAGCGAGTTTTCTTCTTAGGTTTTCGTCTTCTTTAAGTTCGGAAACGGCACTAGCAACAGCCTGTGGATCCTTAGCCGCAATAAGCAACCCGTTGATTCCATCTTTAATAACCTCTGCAATTCCTTCTATATTAGTACCAATTACAGGTGTGCCAACCGCCATCGCCTCGAGTACTACGAGAGGAACTGCCTCTCTATATGACGGGATAACGAGCAAATCTAAACTCTTCATAACGTTCGCAATATCATCACGGAATTCAACGAGATGGAATTTTTGCAAAGCCAATTTCCTTGCCTTCTCTTTCAACTTATCTACAGTATCCGTTTCGTCGGAACCAATCGCCGCCCCAACCATAATCCAAGATATCCCCCGGTCCTTCTTCAACAAGCCAGCGGCATCCACAAACTCGAAGCATCCCTTGGCAATCTTTATTCTCCCCACGCATCCCACCAAGAAGTCCTCGGAAGGGATGTTAAGATCGCGGCGAAGATTGGCTGCTCTAATTTCCGGGTTAAAGATATTAACGTCTACTACGTTGGGAACAACCGCACTGCAACTAACGTCAACCCCAGATCGCTTTAGAAAACCGAAAGAAGTTCTGGAGCAAGCAACTATAAAGAGGTTCTTCTTAAAAATGCGAAGCATCATCTTTTCGACCCTGTTAAGCGGAACTAAATCCCTAAAATGTAGCACTACTGGCGCACGCACAAGTGCACCCAAGAGAGCACCGTACAAATGTGCATCTGTCCCGTTGCAGTGGATTAAATCGATCCTGCTGTTTCTTAAATCCAACCAAAGTTTTACGGTTTGGCAAAAATTGAGACCGTATCTGATAAGAACATCCAACTTTCCAGAAGCGCCACATAAAGTAAACGGGTAAATCGGAATCATTGAAACACCCAGCGCTTGGACAGCCTCAGACAACCTACCACTACCTGGACATGCCAACAAAATTTCAAAATGGCTCCGATCCAGACCCGAAAGTGTAAGAAGCAAACTCCTCTCAGCCCCCCCTATATCCGCGAAACTATTTATAAAGAGAATTCTCTTCTTTGAGTCTTTAGGCATCTTTATTACAAATCTAGCAACTCCATAACCTTCTTGTTGGTGTCAAACCCGCTCTCAACAATTTCTCTACCTACGGCACCCCTAATCACACCACCTATCAGAGTGTGACGCAAGGTATAGTACATCTTCTTTACGCTAATTCAGGCAATTCTGCTTTTTCGTCTCAGCTTGAAATCCTACGTTCAAACAAAGCCACCCACGCTGCCCCCATTCCCAAAATAAACCAAAAACTTCCTATCTGGATAGTGGAAAGCGTTAAAAACTGGGCGGACATTGCTAGAAACGAGAGCAAAAACCCAGCAAACAGAGGCACCTGGCTGTACAAACGCGTCTTAATGGATTTCCAGATGCCTAAAACCATCTGCCAGACAAAAACCACGTTAAATCCAAGGTATGCTAGCAACCCCAGCGAACCTGTTTCAGTAGCAACTTCCAGCGGCTCGTTGTTGACGATCGCAAAACCTTTACCCGCGCCAGAGATACCCCTAGACACACCTGTCTTCGTTGGGCCAAAATTGCCAAGGCCAACTCCAAGAACAGGGTGATTCTTAAACATTTTCAAAGCATTCCCCCACTCCTTGTATCTCGGATCATTTAGTGAAAGCCTGCTCTCCTCAGCCTTAGCCTCTTCTCTTTTCTTAAGAATATCTGCATCGGTAGAGTGGAAAACACGCTCCAACCCCAAGCCTATCCAAGTTATCCCAAAAAAGATTGGAATAACAGCGATCAAAACCACAACAAACCTCGGCCAAAGGGGTGTAAAGGTGTGATCAAATTTGCGTTTATTCAAGATGTAAAAACCCAGATAGAGAGCAACCAAAATAACTAGCGACCCAATCAACGCAATTATTGAGCCACGAGATAACGTAGCAGCCATCGCCGTAAGATAAAGCAGAAGAAGGCTAGCTTCAGTCTTAACCTTAAAAAACACACTCTTCTTAGACAGAAAAGACACCGACAAAAATACAGAAGGAGGCAATAGGTAAAACCCAAAGTAAAGCGGCTCTAGAAATGTTGCATTAGGACGGGGAACTGCTAAGGACCCAAATTTACTGTACGCGGGGCGAATAAGTGAGGGCAGTCCTGCCCAATCAAGGAAAAACTGAGTCAGCGCAAAGGCGGAGATAACCGCGGCTACAACCAGATACGTTTTCAAGAGCCCGTGTATATGTCTCTCTTCATGAACAACATTAACGATGAGGTAGTAAAAACCAAATATATAAAAGGAAAGCCAAAGCCACCAGGCAATACCTCTTTCAAGGTCTACCGCTTGCGTTAAGGAAAGGGCAGCAACTAACCAAAACCCAAGAAGTGGGATGTCTAAAGGAGTTTTTCTCCATCTAAGTTCTCTCTTTCTTATCCGATCCACAACAAGGAGAGCAAACCCCAAAGCACCCACGACCTCATAGAGCTTAACGGTAAAACCAACTTCTATCGTACCGTAATAAGTAAGGGGGAGAAGGATAACCATAACGTAGAGAATGGCTACCAACACCCGATCAAGGGTGAGATTTCTGAGCGTAGAAAATCTATCTAACAGTGCTGTCTTCATAATAAACGCCACTACCTAGCGAGCAAGACATCTAGCCAATCCTTAGCGAGGTTCTCAATATTGTATCTCTTCTCGGCTACCCCTCTCCCCTGTTCCCCCATCTTTAGTCTCTTTGGCCTATCAGATAACAGCTCTTTAATTCTCCTCTCCATCGCACCCACATCTTTTTGGGGGACAACAAAGCCAGTTCTTCCGTCCTCTACAATATCGCGAGGCCCAATTTGGTCGGTAACAATAACAGGCAAGCCGCAAGCCATGGCCTCAATAATTGCCATCCCAAATAACTCTTCCCAACGGGCAATACGGTAGGAGGGAAGGATAAAAACATCCGCTGCCCTAAGTTTCTTCTCACGACCACTGTCGTCAACCCACTTTAAATTCTTCAGTTGCTTCTCGGTGGAGCGAACTTCTTTTTCCATCGTCCCTCCCCTACTAACGATCTCAAAATCTGCCCCAGGAATTCGGCGTGCGAGCTCAATAATCTGGGCAATACCCTTCTCTGGATAAAGCTGGACTAAGGCTATAACCTTGGGCCGTTTATTCCCCTTATTTTTCTCAGGAAAGAACTTTGCTAAATCCACCGAATGTGGGATCCTAACTGCGCGGACGGTGGGCTCAAAACTCTTTATCGACTCCACAACCTCTGGAGTTACCCCAATTACCTTCAAGTTCTTCAAGAACAACCTCCAAAGAATACGCACACCAGGTACACCTGTACGAGGTTGGAAATCCCCCGCCCAATACGGCCACGAGGTCCACTCAACTATGTTCTTACCAAGAAGTTTAAGAAGGAGAGGAAAGACAACCTTCACATCAAACGGCTCCATCCCAAAAACGATGTTGTCCCAAAAAAGCATTCGGATTGGCAGTACTATCCGAGAAAGGAATTCCCTAATAGCAAGGGGTTCCAACTCCCTATTCCTAGCGAAATTGGGTTTAAAAAATCTAATTGTCTTTAGCGAAACGTTTTTGATCAGGGGACGAAAAGTCCGAAAACTCCAAAGCTCCCAACTCTCCAACCTACCGTTCTTCACCAGGCGCTCGATCGGGTAGTAGTAAAACGGCTTGGCTACCTCGGCAACAACATAAACCTTCATTTTCCTAAAACCTTCTTATAAACCATTTTTATTCAGAACAGTCGCGAACCTTTTGGCCACCTTGCTCAAGGTAACCTCTTTTGCCCTTTCCTTACCATTTCTTCCTAACTTAACACCCAACTCTCTATTCCTAACAAGGTCCATTAAAACGTTGGACAAGGCGATTGAGTCCCCAGAATCTATTAAAAACCCGGTTTTTCCATCCTCAATTGCATCGGCAGTACCACCAGACCTAGAACCAACAACGGGCTTGCTGAAAGCCCCAGCTTCAAGATAGACAATCCCAAAACCTTCGTAATCACCATCAAGATTATCCGAAACCATCACAAAAACATCGCAAGCGTTGTAGAAGTTAGGAAGATTCTTGTTATCAACGTAACCAACAAACGCGACATTTGATTCTAAGTTAGATTCTCTGACTTTCCCCCTTATATAATTCTCCTCAGGCCCACGACCAATAATTAAATAAACGAAATCATTAAAACCCATCTGTTTAAGGCGAGCTAGAGATTCTAAAACTGTCCCGTGGCCTTTTCTCTTTACAAGACGAGAAACTGTTAAAACAACAAACTTACCTTCAAGGTTGTATTGCTCTTTAATAGGTTTGGAGTCTGGTTCGAGATTAAGTAAATCTGGATTAATTCCGGGATTAAGAACTTCAATCTTATCGGCTGGAACTTTAAAATCTCTAACTAAGGTATCGCGAGTAAACCTACTGCATGTGACAAGAAGTTGCGAGTTCCGCAAAGCAGTTTTAACCCTTAACCTCCTTCCAGTTGAAAGCTCAGACCCAGCTATAAAAGACAGGATGGGAATGCGCAGAAATCTAAAGACAACCCAAAGCGCTAGCGGAACGCTATCGACGTTCGCAACATGAATTGAATGAAATCTATACCTTCTCAAAAGCATTAAAACCTCACACGTTAAGGCAAAAGGTCGCACCAACCTACCTAGGCCAGAAGTGTTCATCCACCGACTCCTTACAGTTTTAAGTGGGGATTTACGATCAAATTCTTCAAAGTCACCTTCCTTAGGAGCAAGAACCAAAAACGAGTTGGGCCGTAGGTAAAAATAAACACCCATATATGAACCAATTCCACCCTCGGCCGGGAAAAAATTTGAAGCTATAAGAAGGATTTTTTTCATGTTTGTCCTGCTTTCTTAAGGACGATAAACTTTCACTGAAATCTAATTTCTTCCAATTCCTACATATTCGAAGCCACTTTCCCGAAGATCAACGGGGTCATAAAAGTTCCTTCCGTCCGCAATAAGGTTTCCTCGCATCAGGCGCCTAACCTTCTTCCAGTCCAATTCAGCAAACTCCTTCCATTCCGTAACAAGAGCCAAACAATCCGCCCCCTTAAGAGCAGCATAGGCATCATTTGAAAACTCGATATCCTCAGCGAAATCTTCTTTTTTCGCATTTTCCATCGCCGCCGGGTCATAGACAGAGACCTGAGCCCCCTCGTTAAGCAGTGATCGAATTATTTCAGCCGAAACGGCCTTTCGCATATCACCACTTTCCGGCTTAAATGCTAGACCCAAAATCGCAATCTTTTTGTCTTTAAGATCCTCAAGCTTTTCTTTAATTTTCCCTACAAATCTCTTTCGCTGCTCACAGTTAACTTTAGTAGCAGCCTGCAGAATACCGAAATCATATCCAGCGTGGTTGGAAACAAAAAGAAGCGAGGCCACATCTTTTGGAAAACAGCTTCCCCCGTAGCCCAATCCAGCTTTCAAAAACTTAGACCCAATGCGATCATCCAAGCCCATTCCTTCTGCAACCCTGGTCACGTCAGCCCCAAACTTTTCGGCGATTAAGCTAATCTCATTAATAAAAGAAACTTTGGTGGCCAAAAAGGAATTAGAGGCGTATTTGATGAGCTCCGCACTTTTGATGTCACAAATCAAGGTCGGAACATCTTTAAAGGATTTAAATAATTCCCTAAGGACGGGGATAGGCTTCTCCGAGTCGACTCCCAGTACAATCCTCGAAGGGTTAACAGTATCTTTAACCGCACTTCCTTCTGCCAGAAATTCCGGGGAATTCACCACATCAAAGTCGATACCGCGTCTCTTACCGAGTTTCTCTATCATCTCACCTACTCTATCCGTAGTGCCTGGGGGCACGGTGGACTTCACCACCACAACCGTATAGTGCTCCCCCAAGTTTTTCCCAATCTCCCCCGCAGCAGAAAAAACATAAGAGAGATTGGTTTCTCCATTTTCTTTACTAGGCGTACCAACACAGATAAACGTAGCTACTGCCTCCGGGATTGCCTCCTTATAGGAAGTTGAAGGGATTAATCTAGCAGATTCAACCGTTCTCTTAATACGCTCGCCTAAACCAGGTTCATAAAAAGGTTCTTTTCCAGATCGGATAGTTCTGATCTTTCTTTCGTCAACATCTAAAACCCAAACCTTATGTCCCAAATCTGCAAAAATTGCAGCCGACGTTAAACCAACGTAACCAGCACCAACAAAAGTTACTTGCACGGGTTAAATTCTAACAGATAAAGTCTCAAACCGATGGACAGTGGTGCTTGCAATGTGGTATAAAACGTACCGTAGTCTTTAGGTTCAAGGATGGAAATAATCGGAAAATACATAAAAATAACTTTCCTTGTAGGGGCAGCTCTTGTGGTTGCTTCCAAGCCGACCTACGCCTACTTGGACCCAGGAACTGGTAGCTACATTATTCAAATTTTAATCGCTACCCTAGCCGGAAGTGCGTACATCATTGCTACCTCCTGGCAAAGGATCAAAACCTTCTTCTCAAACCTGCTATCTAAGCTTTCCAAGAACAAAAATGGAAAAGGGAAATAACCGGGTCGGGGGGTCTTTTCGTGACCCAAGCGGGTTTCTCTTCACTCAGGGTGGAATCCTTTACCGACAAATCAATCAAGCATACAAAGAAGATTGGGACAGCTTTGTAAAATCCGGGTTATCAAAAAACCTAATCAAAGAAAATCTCCTCGTTCCTTACAGAGAATTGAACCTCAGCCTCGCCCAAACCAAAGGCGCCTACAAAATCATTAGGCCCCTCCCCGTCCCATTCGTTTCCTATCCCTACGAATGGAGCTTTAGCCAGTTAAAAGATGCGGCCCTAACTACACTTAAAATCCAAAAAATTGCGCTCGGATATGGAATGAGTTTAAAGGACGCCAGCGCCTACAATATCCAGTTTTGGGGAGGGAAACCAATCTTAATTGACACTCTCTCTTTTGAAAAACTCCAAGAAAAGCCGTGGGTCGCATACAGACAGTTTTGCCAACACTTTCTCGCCCCCCTTGCTTTAATGTCTTACACGGATATCAGACTAAATCAACTTTTGAGGATCTATATTGACGGCGTTCCCCTTGACCTTGCCGCTAAACTCCTCCCCCACAAAACCTTGTTCAATTTGCAGATCCTCCTAAACATCCACCTACATGCCAAAAGCCAAGCGTACTTTTCGGACAAGCCCCAAAGTTCGAACATTGAAAGAAAAGCAACCTTAAGCAAAAATCGCCTACTTAGTATCATAAGCGGGTTGGAGTCGGCTGTAACCAACTTAAATTGGAAACCCGGGGGAACTGAGTGGGCCAACTACTACGAAGGTACTAACTACTCCAAAAAGGCCTTCAAGCAGAAGGGGGGAATTGTTGAGCGTTTTCTGAAAATGGCAAAACCTAAGTCTGTTTGGGACTTGGGGGCAAACACAGGGGAATTCAGTAAGATCGCTGCAGATAGAAAAATCCCAACCGTGGCATTTGACATTGACCCCGCCGCCGTGGAGATCAACTACCTTCGCATCAAAGAAAGCGGGGAAAAGAATATCCTTCCCCTTGTCGCAGACCTCACCAACCCTAGCCCAGCAATCGGCTGGGAAAACACAGAAAGGAAATCACTTATCGAAAGGGGCCCAGCCGACACTGCGCTTGCCCTCGCTCTTATCCACCACCTTGCAATCTCAAACAACTTGCCTTTGGGAATGGTGGCCAAATTCTTCCGGAGCATTTGCTCCTCCCTAATTATCGAGTTCGTTCCAAAAGAAGACTCCCAAGTTCAGCGTCTCCTGGCAACCAGAGAGGATATCTTCCCCCGCTACAACCAAGAGGAGTTCGAAAAAGAGTTCCAAAAAGAATTTAAGATCCTTGCCAAAGAATCAATTAAAGGATCCAAAAGAACTCTATACTTAATGGGAGGTCTCTAAACCATGAGAAGGATCCTTGTCTACCCAATCTTGTTTGCGATTTTTCCGATCCTGTTCTTCTTTTCCTACAACAAATCGGAACTTTCTTTAGGAGACGGTGGTTTCCTCCTGGCCCTCGGAGTAGCTTTGCTAGCATCTTCGGTGTTGTGGCTCTCCCTTAGCCTAATTCTCCGCAGCGGCAGGAAAGCTGCTCTGATCGTCTCTCTATTTGCAATCCTTTTCTTTTCTTACGGTCGCGTCCACGATATCAGTGCTTTCAATCAATTTGGCATTAAAGTTGCAGGTATCGCAATCGGACCCGACAAGCTGCTCCTTTCAATTTGGGGATTGGCACTTCTAGGAGGATCCTTTCTAATCATACGGGCAAGGAGAGATTGGAAAAACTTAAATAAATTTCTCAATATAGTAAGTATTTCCTTAATCGTCATATCTCTTGCCGATATCATTCCCTACAAAATCCAAGAAGCAAAAATTGTTATGCCAAATGCCTCAGACAGCAGTGTGAATACCTCCAAAAGTGGGGTGACGAGTACGGGAGAGCTCCCCGACATCTACTACCTAATCTTTGACCGCTACGCAAATGAGCAGGTCCTTAAAGATTACGTGGGATTTGACAACAGCGAATTCATCTCGTTCTTAAAGAAAGAGGGTTTCTACGTTGCCTCAAAAAGCGCGGCGAACTACCCCCGAACGCACGTATCCCTCCCCTCCTCCTTAAATATGGAGCACTTAACTACTTTGACTGCCTCCATTGACAAAAATCTAAGCAGCGCCGAACCGCTTTTTCAGCTAATAGAAAACAATAAAGTAATGCAGTTTCTAAAAAGCCAGGGCTATAAATACATCCACTTAGGCGACGAGTGGGCAGGAACCTGGAGGAATAGGTACGCCGATATTGATATTCATTACACCGGTGATTTCGGCGGAGAATTCATCACCGCTCTTTTAAAAACAACGCTATACTACCCAATCGCCAAAAAAATTTCTATCGGTAAATTGGACGACAGAGAACTGAAAAGAGAAAAGATTCTCTACAAATTTGACAAGCTGACCGAAATACCGGAGATTGCAGGGCCCAAGTTCGTCTTCGCCCACTTTCTACTCCCCCACGATCCTTTTGTCTTTGATCAGAATGGAGGAGAAGTTAGCGAAAAAGACGATAACCAAAGCAATATTAAAGCCTATCTTAATCAACTAATATTCGCAAACAAGAAAATTGAAGAGCTTATTCCCAAGATCTTAGCTAAATCGAAAAGACCTCCAATAATTGTGATTCAATCGGACGAGGGACCATTTAGGTTTGTGGCTGGGCCGTGGAACGGCAGTGCCGATGCCATTAGAGCACATGCGTTAATTCTAAACGCTTACTTTCTACCAGGAATTAAAAAAACTGGCCTTTACCAAACCATTACGCCCGTTAATTCCTTCCGTCTCATTTTTAACGATTACTTTGGCACAAACCACAAGTTGTTACCGGACGATATTTACACTATCCCCAATGACAAACTTCCCTACCAGTACACCAACGTAACGGGGGAAGTTAGAAGTATCAAATGATGGTAAAAACGACAAAAACACAACCCACAGCTGAGCACCCAACTTCTAAGGAAAGGTGTAAGAACGCAATACTAATCACCTTATCCCTTATACCAACACCATTAATCGTATTCGTTTCAACGTCCAGCTCTCTCTACCTAAGAAACCAGTCAGATCTGGACTATCAAATCAGTGTATTGTTACCATTCCTGTTGGCATTTTCCACAACACTTTTGATAGGACTCATCCTCACGCGCTTGCGTAGGAATCGGTTATTCGAGTACTTTCTTTGGATCTACTACCTAACAGGACCCATCTTTCTCCTACTTCTTAACGTAAAATGGGGAACCGCATTATCACTACCCCGTCTTCCTACCATAGCCGGATCCGCCTTCCTTCTTTTTACGTTACCGCTAATACTAAAACGCGGAATAACTCTTAAACCACTAGTTGGGCTTATGGCGATAGTAGGGGTATTGCTAACAGCAAACGAAGCAATAACTTTTGCTAAAAACATAGAGACGCCTCCTAACGAAACAGAACCAACTACCGAACTACCAAAAGCTACCAACAACAAACTGCCCAACGTTTACCACCTGATTATAGATGCATTTCAGAGCGACGGCTTTAGTCTCTACCTCACGCCAAAGATTAAAAAAGAATTAGGCGGTTTTACCTACTATCAGAAAAACACCAGCAACTACTGGCCAACCCGAAACTCCTTCCCATCCTTCTTAACCAGCACTTACTACAACTTTGACGAACCGCTAACGGATTTCAAGGAGAGGGCCTTCGATTCGGACAAGTCCATGATATGGCAACTAAAGAACGCCGGGTACGTGACATACTCATATGGCTACCAAAAATTTCCAAGTCAGAACGCGCTATTTGACTACTTTAAGGAGCCATCTGAAAGTGAAGACCAAGGCAAACTCGAAGATACCAACACCCTGCTCTTTGTACGAATGTGGGCTAGCAGCGTGTTGCCCCATTCTATCTCACGTCTAATTACCCCAGACAGCGTTGCTAAAGAACTGGAAAAGGGACAGCTGTTGCCCAGCACCCAAGAAGTACGCGCAAACCAAATGTTCTTCGATTTGCTAAAGGAAGAGAAAAATCTCCCCTCCCAGTCTAGATATACCTTCATGTACATACTCACAACGCACTCTCCATACGTGTTTAAATCAGACTGCTCATACACCACCGAAAACGGAGAAATCTCAAAAACGCCAGTAGGAGAAACATACCAATGTGCTATGCAAGTAATCGTCCAATTCATTAAAACCCTGAAGGAGCTAAATCGCTACAAGAGTTCGTTAATAGTCATCCAAGCCGATCACGGAAATGGACTCACGGTTCAGAACGGCAACCTGCAATCAATACCTAGAGTTGACATAAAGACACAACCCACATTAGTACAAGCCCACGCTAATGCACTCCTTCTCATAAAACCACCTGGTAAAAGCGGGGAGGAGAAGTTCAAAATATCTCAATCGGAAACAGCGCTTGTGGATTTATTTCCAACCGTATTAGACCTGCTCAAGATAAAACCTAAACCTAACCTCAAATTAGAAGGGGTGTCACTCGCCAAAAACAAAAATATAACATCTAGACAAAGGTATTTTGTTTTCGGCGGAAGTGGAGATAGAAGCGCAGTGAGTGAATTCCTGTTTAAAAACGGAATCGTAAAACTTATAAAAAATGGGGAGACTCCCCAAGATTAGTATCTAAGAAACTTATGGCAAGAACACCAACAACACCTACGATTAAGAATCTAATAATCTACCCAATCTTGTTCGCAATCTCCCCGATCCTATTCTTTTTTTCCTACAACAAAACGGAATTATCCTTGTTGGATCAAGAT
>Ga0187886_1001055_pt1 | contig 27287 bp, 25 predicted proteins | sample June2016WEW_20_1_FD_133001 | JGI IMG/M metagenome (GOLD analysis project Ga0187886, IMG submission 133001) | Peatland microbial communities from SPRUCE experiment site at the Marcell Experimental Forest, Minnesota, USA - June2016WEW_20_150 | ecosystem: Environmental > Terrestrial > Soil >...
CGTTCGATATGAAAGGGTCGGAAAAAAATATAAGCTCGTCTGGATGCATAACGACGTTCTGCCCGTGCCCGAAAATCTGTTTGTTGACCACATAAACCACAATGGCCTCAACAACATTCGTTCAAATCTTCGCCCTGTTACGCTCAGACAAAATATGTATAACAGGCGAAAATTAAGATGCAATGCGACCTCGCGTTTCAAAGGCGTTTATTGGCGTAGTGATAGGAAAATCTGGAGAGCAAACATCACTGTTGACGGAAAAAAAATCTCCCTTGGCCAGTTCACCTCCCAAATCGAAGCCGCAAAGGCCTATGATGCCGCCGCAAGAAAATATCAAGGTCCCTTCTCCGTCCTCAACTTCCCCAACAGTAGTGAAAGGCGTTCGCAAAAAGTGCTTTCCTTGTCCCTTTTTCTTGCGATATATTGTGTTTTATTATGGTTGAGAAAATCCGTGTCAATCCGTGCCGCAGGTCCGCGGTTAATATTTTCCGCGGTGAGGCGAACTTTTTGTTTTTTGATTGTTAATATAATTTCCTCCCTTTCTACAACTAAAAACTCAACACTTAAAACTCAAAACTCTTTCTACCAGCTCCATCGGCATACCCATAACGTTTGTCAAACTCCCCTCGATGTGGTCAACGAACGGGTCGCTTGTCACGGCGGAGCCCTTAGGCGAAGCCGGGCACTCCCGAATCGCGTAAGCGCCGGCCTTGTCGCGCCAGATGCCGCTCGCGATGTGCTCGGCGATTTGGGAATCTGTCAGCTTTTTAGGGTAAACAACCGTTGTCTCGGCTTCCATGATTTGCAAATGTTGCGCCCTGCAAATAATCGCCACCCCCGTGATGACCTTATGCGGCTTACTGAAAATCCTCCGCGTAATCTCTTCCGCGTCCCTCGCGTCGCGGGCCTTGCCGATGATTCTACCGTCGAAATCCACCGCCGTATCGGCCCCGATTACAACTGAATCTGGGTATTGTTTTGCGACATCCGCCGCTTTAGCCAAAGCGAGCGATTTAACGTATTCGACGCAATCAACGCCTTCGGCGGGGAATGTCGCCTCGTCGATTTGCGAAACGACAACCTTGAATTTATATCCCGCTTCCGCCAGAAGCTTTCTTCGCCTCTCCGACCCCGACGCAAGGATTATTTTGCCGGACAGCTCGTCAAATTCCATAAACCCCTTTATTTATAACTACCTTCGTGGTTCTTCGCGGCCTTCGTGGTAAATCTCTTTTACTTCAGTTGAACGTAGTAAACAATTTTTCTGCAGAAAGTAACGTATTGCTTTTCGATTTTGTCGGTTTCGTCGCCGATATAATTGGCAAATAGCAGCGTTCCTGCCATCCGGTTCCAGCTTACGGTAATCGGGATATTCCTGTCTTCGGCAATGCGTTTGTCTGTCTCATCCAGTGGCCACGCCCCCGTCAATCCGTCTAAAAGCATCTTCTGATATTTCAAAAGACGTTTGCCGTAATCATCCTCGCGCAAAAACCGCACCAATGCGTATGACTGGCTGTAAAATGCGGCCGTCGCGTCGTCGCTTTCAATAATCGCTTCCCCTGGATTCATTCCGATGAGGTCCCGCAAGGGAATCATTTGATTTTTCATCAGCGTCTGCTTGAGCGAGCCGAGCCGATAACCGTTTCTTGCCGGCTCGAATCGAAACATCCCCGTGTCGTATGTGCTCATCTCAAACTGCATTGCTATCCCCTCGTCCAGCCAGCTGGGCAGGCGATATTTGAAATATCGTGAATTAAACTGATGCCACCCCTCGTGGCCCAGAGTCGCAAACGTCCTTTCCCTCCCGATGTTATACGCCACGCACGCCCCATTTAAATAATAAGCCCCCGCCTTGATTTTGAGATAAACCGGCGATAGGCGACCGGTGAAGCCGGTGGTGAAGGTTTCCCATTGCTTGCGGTCGGCGAAAAGGTAAACCGTAAATAAGGTCGTGGTCTCGATGGGTTCAGGAAGCTGGCTTTGATAGCCGCGGTAAGCGGATTCGACAAAGCCGGGGACCTGTGATAGCATCAACGGCTCAAGCAGCGTCGTATATATTTCATAATGGGCGGTTGTGAGCTTCAAACCAGGGCCATATTGGTTTTCCCACGGCTCAATCGACTTGAGAGCAGGCAGGTTCTGACTTTTAAGGTAGCTAATCATACCGTCGGTTGTATTGATTGCAGGAGCAGCGATTTTTGCCGGGTCAACAGATTCGCAACCAATGAGAAAAATGAAACCACAGATGGTCGCGGCGACCACGCGAAGCCCTTGGCGGAGTCTCGCCTTTGCGAGACTGATTTTACAGATTACGCTGATTTTTTTCATATATCCTTATACGCGGCGCCAAAAACTTCGGCTGTAAACAATAAAACATCGGTTTTCGGGTCTTTCCAGGCATCGTAGGGTAAGCCCGCTTTATGCGAGCAGCAATACCCTAAAAATTCCTCTTTGGTCCAGCCCGTCTCCTCGGCAACCTGCGGCAGGAAACATCCTGCGTAAGGGCCTCGCTTGATATATATGCCGTCGATACCGAGGCGAAGCGAGAGCGGGTCGTTGGTTTTTTTCAAAGGCGAAAGGACTGAGATTTCGATGTCGAGATTTGGCAATTCATCGGGGGTAATCGGGTCGTCAAAAAAACGCGGGTCGCTGGTGGCCGAGGCCTTTGCCATTTCGATAACCATTTCGACAAGGGGTCGGTCGCCGACGAAATTACCTATACAGCCGCGGAGGTTTTCGCCATTTTTGAGGGTTACAAAGCAGCCGGAGGGTGTAGCGAGGTCAGGGTCGTCGGCTTTAATTTTAACTATATTTGGCGGCATAGCCCCGGTCCTGCCGAGGCGTTTATTTGTGATTACGGCTTCGACGGTGTCCTTTGCCACTTTCAATAAAGCGTGTCTTTGTTTCTCGTTCATGATTAGTCGTTAGTCGATAGTCGTTAGTCAATAGCTTCCGAAAGGCGTTTAATCAGGGACATCGTCATTTTGCTGATTTGCTCAGTTTCGTCTATCATAGTATCAATTGTTTTTGCCGGCGCATATTGTAATCGTGACGCAATAATAAGCTGGGTTATAAGTTCGGCACAACTGCCGAGAGACAAATATAGGAACTGCCTGTATTCTTTATTGTGAAAACGAGCGAAACCTTCTGCTATATTCGATGGAATTGAAACAGCCGACCTTCGCAACTGGCTGGTTAATCCATAAATCTCATCTTTCGTGAAGGTTTTGGTAAGGTTATAGATCTCCTCTACCAATTTCATACTGCGTTTCCATATTTCAAGGTCCCGGAAGCTTTTTATCTTCACCATCATAAATATAGATACCAATAACTAACGACTGAAAACTGACGACTAATGACTAACCCGACGTTTTTCGCGAACTACTTCAATCACCGCAGGCATAATCGATAATACAATAATAACAAGAATAACCAATGAGAAGTTGCGTTTGACGACGGGAATATTTCCAAAAAAGTAGCCGCCGAAAATGAAAAGCGTAACCCAAAGGAGGCCGCCCACGACATTATAACTGAAAAATTTCAGGTAGGTCATTTTGCCGACGCCTGCGATAAAGGGTGCGAAGGTGCGGATGATAGGCACAAATCGGGCGATAACGATGGTTTTGGCGCCGTATCGTTCGTAGAAGCTGTGGGTGCGGTCGATATGCTCTTTTTTGAGGAACCATTTGCCCTGGTGTTTGAGGATTACGTCGCCGAAATATTTGCCGATGGCGTAATTGGCGCTATCGCCTGCGACGGCGGCGATTGAAAGGAGGGCGAAAATCGAGGCGATTTCGAGAGAGCCGGAGGCGGCCAGCGTCCCGAGGGCGAAAAGCAGGGAGTCGCCGGGGAGAAATGGCGTTACGACAAGGCCTGTTTCGCAGAAGATGACGAGGAAGAAAATCAGGTAGCACCACAGGCCATAGTTTTCGATGATGAAACTAAGGTGCTTATCGAGGTGCAGCACATAATTAATTAAATGGGTCATTGTTTCCATTTCGATACGATATGAAAAAACAGTTCTATTGTCAATGGCGATGTGATAACCTTTACCACGAAGACACTAAAACACGAAGAATTTTTATATAGCAGCAAAAGAATTAAACCACGAAGAACTCAGAGAGCACGAAGTTTTTGCAACCACGGATTCAGTTGCTGATTTGTGATTTCCGATTCCGCCGGTGGCGGGTAAATGTGAATTGCAAGGGAGGATGTTGGTTTGGTATAATGAGAGGGACGTTACGGGCAAGACACACCTCCTTCGAATATGCAACGGGCCTGAAAATCGATAATTCACTTGGAGAGGTCTTATGGCCAAGAAAGAAAAGTTCCCACTGATACGCAGTTTCGTAAAACATTTCCTAAGGGGAGGAATTAAAGCCACAGGGGACGCTGTTGAGGCAATAAAAGACCCGACGAAATGGGTGAATGTCGTAACGGAAATATTGGACGAGATGATATTCGAAGTATTGGATGAAAAGTCCGCCTTTGAGGAATCACAGAAGATACATGAAAAACTCGACGGCATCATAAAGAAACAATTGGAGACGGCAGAAGGGCAGGAAACTGATTTTGCGGAAGTGCTGGCGGGGCTGCATTTGCAGGCAGATTTCAATGAAAAGGTGGAAGCTGAACTTCAGAAGATAGTGAATCTGTTGAAAGACCCTGATAAAGCGGAGATTCCTGAGTGGTTCGGCAATGCAGTAGATAAACTGCTGGCGAAGGATGAGGAATTACTCGAAGTATTTTTGGAAAAGATTGGAGAGTTGAGCGAGGAACATAAAGTATTAGGTAGCAAGAGCGACCATATAATCGGCAATACTGAACAAATAATGACAGCTATTGAGACACTTGGTAAGCAGTTAGATGCCGTCAATTCGAAGGGTGAAGGGAAGATTGGTGAGGCTCGGGTCTTCCTTTCGAAAATGCCTATAACAGGGCAAGATTTGTTTGGGAGGAACAAGGAATTGGTGATGCTGAGCCGAGCATGGGTAAGTAAAAAAACGAAGATAATCAGTTTTGTGGCATGGGGAGGAGTGGGCAAAACCGCATTGGTGAATGAATGGCTAAACATAATAGGGGAGAAGAACTGGCAAGGGGCACAGCGTGTTTACGGATGGTCTTTTTACAGCCAGGGGACGACAGAAGACAGACAGGCATCGAGCGATACATTTTTAGCAAATGCCTTGGAGTGGTTCGGGGATAAGGAGACGGCTGAATCCGCGAAGTCGGCGTGGGACAAAGGTGTGCGGTTGGCGGAGCTTATAAGAGAGCAAAAGACACTTTTGATATTGGACGGGGTGGAGCCATTACAATATCCGCCGGGGCCTATGAAGGGACGGTTGAAAGACCAGGGATTACAATCGCTTTTACGAGAACTATCGCGAGGGATGAACGGACTTTGCGTTATTACGACGCGGGAAAGAATAGAAGATATTGAGGGGCAAGTTGGGCGTTCGGTAAAATTAATCGAGCTGGAAAACCTGTCGCCTGAAGCGGGGATGCGAATCTTGCGAAAAGAAGGGGTAAAAAGCGGGACAGACAAAGAACTGATGCAGGCATCGGAAGAATTTGGTGGACATGCATTAGCGCTTAATCTGCTTGGTAGATATCTGGCGAAACGATTTGGAGGGGAAATTCGTAAACGGGATGAGGTGCCGAAGTTGGCTTACGAAAAGGACAAGCAAGGCAAGCATGCGCAAAAAGTGATGATGGCCTATGAAATATGGCTGAATAAAACAGCAGAATTAAATATCCTGTATCTTATGGGGCTTTTTGATCGGCCTGCAGAAGTTGGGGCGATTAAGGCACTAAGAAAGGAACCTGCTATTAAAGGATTGACGGAACAATTGCAGGGGCTATCTGAAGAGGACTGGGATTTTGCCGTAGAGAACCTGCGAGACCTGCGACTGTTAGGAAGAGGTGCTGAATCGGGGAAACTTGATTGTCATCCGTTGGTAAGGGAGCATTTTGGGGCGAAGTTGAAGAATAAAGACCTGGATCCCCGGCAGAATACCGAGGGAGCTACTTCCGGGGACAAGGGGGCCGCGTGGAAGGAGGCACATTCGAGGTTGTATGAGTATTACAAGGGCGTGCCGAAGAAGGAAAAGCCGGATACGTTGGAGGAGATGGAGCCGTTATTTCGGGCGGTGTATCACGGCTGTGCCGCAGGGCAACATCAAAAGGCGCTGGATGATGTATATGGGAGTAGAATTAGGAGGGGCGATAAAGCTTATAGTGTGCAACAACTCGGTGCATTCGGTTCGGACTTGGGGGCGGTGGCATGCTTTTTTGATAGGTGTTGGGACAGGCCAGCGGCTGGATTAACGGATTCTGATAAGGCCATTGTGTTGAGTGAAGCTGGATTTGCACTTCGCGCTTTGGGTCGGCTTCGTGAGGCAGTTGAGCCAATGAAGTCAGCGGGTAATGTTTTTGAGAAGCAAGGAAAGTGGGACACGGTTGCGGCCAGTGTCAGTAATCTGAGTCAGTTGTATCTGATATTGGGAGAGGTGGAAAAGGCCGTAGAATACGGGCGTAAGAGTGTGGAGTATGCAGACAAGAGCAGGAATGAGTTTCATCGGATGAGCAAGAGGGTAGCTCTGGCAGATGCGCTGCATCAGGCGGGAGAGATTGAGCAGGCAGGGCGACTGTTTGAGGAGGCGGAGGGAATACAAAGGAAGAGACAGCCGGAGTATCAGCATCTGTATTCTGTGCAGGGGTATCAATACTGCGATTTGTTACTGGCCGAGGGGAAGGCGGGAGAGGTTAAGGACCGGGCGACGCAGACACTGGAATGGGCAAAAAAAGAGAGGGGAGGTTTGTTAACGATAGCCAACGATAAGCTTTCGCTTGGGAGGGCATGGCTCGAGGAATTAAGAATTGAGAAGTTAGAAGGGAGAAACAGGGAAAACTGTTTAGCGGAAGCCAAGCGGTGGTTAGACGAGGCGGTGGATGGGTTAAGGAAGGCGGGGACGCAGCATCATATTCCACGTGGGCTGCTTGCGAGGGCAGGGCTGTTTGAATTTAGAATTAAGAATTTAGAAGGCAGAGACAGGGAAGAGTGTTTAGCCGAAGCGTGGAGAGACCTTGAGGAGGTGAGGGAGATAGCGGAACGGGGGGAAATGAAACTGTGGTTGGCGGATTATCATCTGGAAAGCAGCAGAGTATGTCTGGATGAAGCGGATGGATCCCCTGTTGCCGACCAAGTGAGCAACCACTCGGGGACAGGGAAGACAGAGGACCCGTCTTCGCCTAAGGGCTACGCCGTGGCAAGCAGAAGACGGAAGGCAAAAGAACATTATGAGGAGGCAAAGAAGCTGATAGAGGAGTGCGGGTATCACAGGAGGGATAAAGAGTTAGAGGAACTGGCGGGGAGGATTTAGTTTTGAGTTTTAAGTGTTTGGTTTTGAGTTAAGGAGACCCCGGCTTCGTTAAGCAACTACGCCGAGGTAAATGCCGTGGCAGGCAGAGGACAGAGGATGGAAGGGAGAAGGGGGAAGGCGGAGGACGAAATCCCAAACCACAAGATTTACTGGACGCGGGGGAGAGAGGGATTTATAGTTGGGGCCGCCGCTGGCGGATAAAATGGTTTGCCGGAAAAACAACGATGGGGTGCTACGATATAAATTGAACAGGGAGTATGTGAATGGCGGATACATTTGACGCGGATTCGACCCCCGATAACGGAATTCGAGGGCAGGCAAGCTCACCACAGGTGATTGTAATAGGTTCAGGGCCGGGGGGATATTTCGCGGCGATACGCTGCGCACAGAAGGGGGCGACGGTCGCGATTGTCGAAAAAGCGGAAATCGGGGGAACGTGCCTTAATCGCGGGTGCATTCCGTCCAAGACACTTCTGGCGTCGGCGGAATTACTTTTGCAGGTTAAAACAGCGGGGGCATTTGGTATCGAAATACCGAGCGTGTCGGTCAACTGGGCGAAATGGCAGCAAAGGAAAGACGCTATAGTAGTCGCTATGAGAAAGGGTTTGACGGGGCTGCTCCAGGCCAACAAAATCAAGATTTACGAAGGAGTCGGCTATTGCACGTCGCCTAAAACGGTAGTCGTAGAATCCGCGAAAGGAAAGACGGAGCTGACGGTGTCGAAAGGCATAATTATAGCGACGGGTTCGCAGCCGGTTGAGATAGCGGCGATACCTTTTGACGGGAAAACGATAATCAGCAGTAACGAGGTGCTATCGCTGTCGGAGATGCCGAAGTCGATGGTTGTAGTGGGCGGGGGATACATCGGCTGTGAATTGGCGTGCGTTTACGCGGCAGTGGGGACAAAGGTAACGATTGTAGAGGCGCTGGAGCACATAATCAATAACGAGGACGCCTGGGTAAGCCAGCTTTTAGAGCGGGAATTTAAAAAGCAGGGAATAGACGTCCTGACGAAACAAAAGGTCGTTTCGATAATCACAGATGGGACGGTAACCAAGGTGGTTTTGGAATCGGGCCAGGCGATCAATGCTGAAAAGGTTCTGGTAGCGGTGGGGAGAAGGGCGGTTTGCGATGCGCGGACCGTTGAGAACCTGAAATTGCAGACAAAAGGGCCGGTAATTGCGGTCAACGACAAGATGCAGACCAGTGTAGCGGGAGTTTACGCAATCGGCGACGCGGTGGGGACGACGTATTTGGCGCACGGGGCGTTCGCGGAGGCGGAGGCGGCCGCGGAAAATATATTGGGGGGCGACAAGAAAATCGGCGATTACGCGCTGGTGCCGAAAGTTGTATTTACATTTCCTGAAATCGCGTCGGTCGGGAAAAACGAAAAGGCCTGTGCCAAAGCGGATGTTGATTTTGTCGTCGGCAAGGGGTTTTTCAGGGCGAACGGCAGGAGTATGGCGCATAACGAGACGGCGGGCGAAATTCGCGTCGTCCGCGAAAAGGCAAGCGATAAAATTTTAGGTATTACAATGGTCGGGGCGAAAGTTACGGAATTTATCGCAGGGGCACGGCTGCTTATTGGAACGACCGAGAAATTCGATGACGTAAGTTTCCCGCACCCAACGGTTTCGGAAGTGCTCAAAGAGGCGTGGGATGATTCGTTCGGTATGAGCGTTCATCAAATGCCGCGAAAGAAGGCGGAGGACTGAGGACGGATAACGGAAAAACAGAATAGCAAAAATTAAAATGCAAAAAGTAAAATTGTTGAAGGGGATTAAATAAAATTACTCTTCTTCCGCATTTTTGATATTTACTTTTTTATATTTGATTTTATTGATCGAAAGCAGAAGATAGAAGAGAAGAAGCGGGAAAAAGGTTGTTTAAAGGCGCATTTTGAGGTATGGTATTTATCGCGAATTGGCGGCGTACCCAAGCGGACTAAGGGGACGGTTTGCAAAACCGTTATACGTGGGTTCGAATCCCACCGCCGCCTTTGTCAATGTGGTTTGTTTATCGCCAGCCCCATTTACCCGTCCTATCCTGTCCGAAGTAATCCGATTTTGTCCGGTCTCAATAGGCAAGCAAGACGCCAAGACACTTTTATCATCCGTCCCGGTCTTAACCGTTTGCTGTGCCTGTTGACTTGGCTGCGATAAATCCGGCAGTTTAGCTATGGCTTCGCTCTCTTGCCCGGCAAGGGTATGAGTATATTTACTCATAGTCAATTCGATTGTGCTATGCCTCATAAGTGATTGAGCCGTTTTCGGGTGAACGCCAGCCGCCGCCAATAACGTCCCTGTGGTGTGTCTCAAACTGTGAAAGTCCGCATACCGCCCTGAATCGTCAACGTAGGCGATACCAGCGGCCTGTAAATCGTTTTTAAGCATAAACACAAGCTGATTAGGTCTTGGCATATTGAAAGCAGGGGTAGCAGGTAGCTTATCGCTCATAAAAGCCCGTAGCTCTTTTGCTGTATCCGGTCGCAGGGGTAATTCGTCCCTTCTTCTGTGCTTTGAGTATGCTGCTTCGACGACGACAAGGCAATTATCAAAGTCAAACGACGATTTTTTCAGCGTTCTCAATTCGTTAGCTCTCAAACCCGTTTCAACTGCCAGCCGGTAAAGCGTTGCCCTTGCCAGTCCCGTCATACCGAAACGTTCCGGCTGTGCCGTCGTGGTCTCTAACAATCGGCGTATTTCGTCAGCAGTTAAAGCCCTTCGGTCGTGGCGTCTGTCGGTTCGCACGTTAAGCCCCTTCAAGTGCTGCACCGGAGATTCAGAAGCCCGCCTATCCTGCACCATCCAACGGCAAAACTCTTTCAGGGCTTGCAGATAAAAATTGAACGTCTGCGCGCTGATACCTTTTTTGACTTTGCCCTTTTCATCTTTTGTGTCTATTCTCAAATCGGCAAGGTATCTCTGAATCCGGCTTGCGGATATATCCTGCCAAGCGATAAATTTGCAGCCCTCGATTATCCGCTTTGCTCTCGATACAACAAGGGAAACGTGGTCAGGGGTATTGCCTTTGGCCTCTAAAGAAGCCCGAAAGTTCGCAAGGTGTTCGGACAATGGTTTTCCGCCGCTTGCTTTTTCGGGGTCTAACAGCCCTATTATGACAAACCTTTGACGCAGCGAATCCGGTATCTGCCCAAGCCATCGGCTTAATGCCGGGTCTATGGGGTCGGTAGAAGCCCGGCAGGATATAAGCCGTTTAATCTGCTTGCCGAGCGATTCCGTTGCCGCCTTATCGACAAAGCCGGGGAAACGTCTCACCATTCCCAAGTGGTCGCGGAGTTCCAGATACCATTTTTCGGCCTCTCTTATCTTGCCGTTTCGGTCTCTGTATGTCGCCCTATATACTCTCATTTTTTCACCTACCTTTCTTTTTTGGCTTTTTCGGTGTAAGCTCAAGCCCCAGATACTCACAGAGAAAGTCAACGGTTTTGGTTCTGCAACTACCCCCTTGCATAATCCTGCAAAGCACCGCTTGGTCAATGCCGGTTTCCTTCGCAATCTGGTATCTGGTCTTACCCGATTTTTCAATCGCTTCTGCTATACGCTCAATAATCATATTTACATTTATATCCATACTTGCAGTTATGTCAAGCATAAAATCCAAGAGAATCAAAAATTTTTTGCTATTCAATCAGCAACATACCTGAATCGCGTAGCTATGCCGCCTGTTCTGGTCAATTTGCCTTTTTCGACGACTTTAAGAACATCATCGCTCACAAGCAGAAAAAGCCAGCGATAAGCTGTCATCGGGTCTGTTTTCAAAAACTTACCTGCTGTGCGTGCCGACAGAAAAAAACTGGCGTTTCCCGCCTTCTCTTGAAGAATTTTACACCATTTCACCAGCAGACGCAGTTTCGGATTGTCGTATTTGGTGGCACAATTAGGAACGGACGCCTTTTTTGCTTTCTCAAACGTTTCACCCACAGGATTATCTTTTAATGTCCACTTAATTTTCGGCCACGCTTTCAAAAAATCAATCCAAGTTTCCACAAAATCCTTTGTCTTGATATTTGGCAGAGCTTGTTTATGCCACTCTCTAACGACCAGCTTGAAAATCTTCGGGTCTGCGTCAAAGTATTCCGGCATAGAGCGTAACGCACGCGCAAATTCAAAAACCCTTCGATTTCTCGTCCCTATTTTTTTAGGCAGTGTTTCTCTGATAATCTTTTCAAAATCCTTAATGTAAACAATCAAAATTTTTTCTATGTCTTTAGTTTTCTCTGTTTTCTGTGTTTGCTCTGTATTCTCTGCTTGCTCTGTTTTCTCTGTAACATTGCCGACACTTTGAGCAAGTCCCTCAGTGAAGGGGTCAAGGAATAACAGGTTTTCACCGTTCGGCTCAATCAGCCATTTGTAAATCGCACCGTCTGGGTGAAGGGAAGGGGGCAAAAGACAATATCCGCCGTTTCCTCTCAATTCCCCGTCGTCAAAATGCCGGACACTGCTAACATCGGCCCGAAAATAGACGTGATAACCCCTTGCTGTTTTTACTGTGGGCAACTTATCGGCCAAGTTCTGATGTTCACCTGCCCATTGCTGGTATGCTTTTTCCTCGTCGAAGTCCCGACAGGCAAGCCCCCCGGATACGTTGCCCAGAACGACCGCGATATTGCTGTGATTATCCCCAAACCACTTGTTCAATTGGTTTGCGTCTGGTCTTTCGGTCTGATACTGTTTCCACCTGACCTGCGCGACCTTTTGGCCGTGCGGTATCGGGATAACACACCAACCGCGCCGGTGATAGCGTAAGGCACTTTTTAGGGTTTGACTTTCTGTGAGGCGTATCATAAAGGGTTCTTTTGTCATTCGTTCATAAAACGCTCATTACGGGCACTTTGTGGGGTTTTAGAGTAAGGTCGAACCGCATAAAGAGGGCACGCAAGGTCTGAGCAATTGCGAATTTCCTCTTTTTGCCAGCCGACGCACTCCAAACAGAAGGAATTTATGCTTGCCCGTAAGCTCTTGCCATCGACTGCTCTTTCGTATGTCGCTCGGTATGCTCGCGGGATATTTCCCAGCCGTTCCGTAATTTTCTCCGCTCGTTTGTCTGTCATATTGAAACTCTCACTGTCTGCTTAATCTCGCAATACTGCCCAAGCAAAACCTCAAACAATACCCAGCCGTCCGGCTCTGCCTGCCCAGCAACCAAGCGGAGTAAGAGAGCGCCCAATAATTCTTTCAGATTAGGACTTGACTGTCCGTCCCTATGGCGGTATGATTTTTCTCGTTCAATGTTTGTCTTTGCCGCCTTTGCAGAGGCGGCTTTTTTTGTTTCTGCAATCATTTCCGGTTCTCCAAAATCTCAATCCATTGTTGGCGTGTTGGCAGTGTGCCGGTTTCTGGGTTTCGCATTGCTACCCAGTTCTCTAAATCAGTTATACTAAACAAACATCGACTACCAATCCTGATTACCGGCGGGCCTATGCGTCCCTGGCTTAAAAGCGAATACCAAGCAGAACGGGAAAGGCCGCAAAGGCGCGACGCTGTTTTGGTGTCAACGAGAAATGGGGATATGGTTTGATTTTCAGACATTAGCAACCGTCTTTTCCGGCTCGTATGCTTTCCGACAGATTACCCAAGACGCCTTGTTTATGTCCTCTTGCGTCCAAAGGAAATTCCCAGCCGGTGATTCTGAATGTCCAGCAACCAGACGCAATAGCAACACGCCAAGCATTTCTTTGAGATTTTGACTTGACCAATAGTTCCCTTTGTGGTATGATTCTTTCTGTTCGATGTTTCTTTCGGCCAGTGTTGACGCACTGGCCTTCTTTTTTTCATTCATTTTGAGTCCCCTTAATGATTTGCCATTTTTCTCGGCTCGGTGAACCGTAGCGAATCCACTCAGTAAGTTCCTCACGCGACCACAAGCACCGCCGTCCTAATCGCACCGGCAGCGGCAATCGACCACTTGAATTTAGAGATTGTAGAAGACGTATTGAAATCCCCAGCGTCTTTGCGGTCTCAGTAGCGGAGAGAAGTAGCGGTTCGATTATTTGCTGGTCAGCGGTCATTGGTTTTGTCCCCTTGCGCACGCTTCACCAGAATTGAAAAGACCGTCTCCGGCTCAAACAACAATGTGTCCTCAGCCCTCACGTGTGGTAATCTACCAGCTTCGGCTTCGGCCCTGAGCCATTTTGCCCTAACACCGAGCCGTCGAGCCATTGCCCCACACGTCATCAATCTGTGTCCTGAATCATTCATATCCCCTATTATCACAGGGACATAAATTGACTTGTAGGGCGTATAAGGGGGGTTATAAAGGGGTGTATAAAGTTATTTTTTTTCGATGTAATATCCGACTCTCGGCCTATTTTTCAGACCGTATGGGATAAGTTCTTTGCGAATATCTTTCCAAGTTCCTTCGTCAAGGTTGATTTTATGTTCATCGTAAAGCCAAGTTTGAATATCAGGCAAGGTCATCGCCTCGTGTGGTTGGAGAGCGCACAGCTTTTCGTAGATAAGTCGGGCTTTTTTGGTTAGGGGCTGCAATTTCGGCTTCTCATTTGCTATCTGCCCGCTGGCGTGGATTAAAAGGGCGTTATTGTGCCACACCTCAAGTGTCTTGGTAATAGATTCGACATTGCACTCTTTGGCTTTATTTAACGTTTCACGAAAAAGGTCAACCTGAAAATTTGATACTTCTTTGACCTGATTCTCGCCTCTGGATTCACTGGATAAAACTGCGCCTAACATCATTTTACCAAAACTGAAGTCCTGACCTGTAATAGCTGTGTATATCGCTTCATAGAATCGTCTTGCTTGCTGTTCACTCCCTACTGCTGGCGTTATTTCTGGCCGTAATAAAAGCTTTGCAGACGCAAAGGTGCGAATTAAAGTGCCCCACTTATCGACTGAAACCGTTAAGCGAGCATTTTCATCCACCTCAATCCAACGTGCGTCCCCCTTTTTGGCCTGTCCGGCTTTCATATACTTGCCACGAGATTCACGAACGAGTCCGGCCAATTCGATTAGATTCTTTGCCAAAGGCCCGAAAGTGTCTTCGATGTATTTTATTTTTTCTTGTGTGAGGGATTTGTCCCACGTCAAGCCATCAAAGATTTCTCCGTCTGGTAATTCTGGCTGTTGTGTTTGATTCGGTGTGTTGGCAATGTCGGTCTGAACTCGCGCAAACGCACGGTTAAGCTGTGATAGTTTTTCTTGTGGGACAGCAGAGTAATGAAGCAGGTCGGCAGGTTGATTATCATAGTGATAGTATTCCCAGACATCCTTGCAAAACTTGTCTCTCTGAAACCATCTCCCCTTGTATTCAGCAGAAAAAATATAGCTATCTGTAGGTGTCCCTGAATATCGCAGTTCGTAGTCGTGAATAATAGCCAGCCGCACATATTCACACATTAACTTCTCGCTTTCGTTAGGTGTGCGTTGTATGCCTGAGCTACCGAAAATCCCAAACCAAAGCAAAGGATTCACCGGCTCGGCTGGACTGAAGATAACACGGCTATCAACGTTAATGAATGGATTGTCCCAAGAGTTCGTCTCCACCCAACCTTTTGGCGGTGGACAATACTCCGCCAAACTAAGTTTTGTCCCCTCTTGCTTCCACCGCTTTTCGGCTTTTTTGAGCTTATCTGTATAAGGTTGTAGGGCTTGCCCGTAGTCCTCGACCATTTTGTAAAAGCGGTCGATATGTTCTATAAATCGTGCCCTGATACCTGCTTTCATAACGAGCCAGTCAACTTTATTTGCTATGTCGAGGACAGCAGCTTGGTGGGGAGGTATGGAATCCGTTTTTACTATTTCAACTATCTGCTTTGCCTGTTGTTCTTGTATGCAGACGTGTTTCACGTCAAAAAGAGCATCACGCAGTTTTGAGCGTGTTTTGTCGCCTCGATGATACTCCTGGGTATTATCAAGCTCACTATAATATCCCCAAACATCGTCTGCGGGTTCTTCGGGAAGCTCGATACCGATTATACCGTCGGATAATTTGCAACAGACAACGGCTACAAGAAAAGCGTAAGCGGCCAGCCGTTCGTTATAGTCCTTCATAGCATCGCGGGGCCTGTCAGGCGTTAGGTTATCGTCTTTTTGGTGCAGCCGGTCGAATAACTCTAACGGCATAAGCAGTTCGACAGGATTCGGCGGTAATTGTGGCCGCCAGAATCGGCGGTGGATTATTCTATCGCCGTTCTTGAACCACTCTTTGGGCTTGGGCTTGCTCTCATCTACAAGCTCAAGAAGATAATCGTTTCTTGACTCTACTTCCCATCCCGGCTGTGGCGGTTCGCCCGGCTCGGCGTCCTTCGGAATTACCAACACAGGATGATGCCTTGCCATTCGTTTGCAGACAACCAGCGCTTTGCGCCAGTTATTATACCTATTAAGAAAATCCTGAACGAGGCTGCGAAACTGCTCTGTCCTTATAACGTCCTGTGCGTCGTCTTTGATTTGTATTAGTGCCTGCTGGTGCTCTCGCTCGTTCATTCATTGCCTGCATTATTTGTCGAAATCGAATAACGTCGGGTTTTTCGGCGGGTTGGATGCTTCGACCTTTGGTTTATCGGGCGGCCAGGACTGCGGGGCTTTCGATGGGTCTGGGAACAAGACGCTTCCGCCGGCTTCCCAATGCACGTCAGCAAATCGAATACCTTCCTCGTTTACTTGAAACGTTAGAAAATCCTCCTTTACCGGCGTAGCCCGAAGAAGACGACGAAAGTAAGTCGTGGGGATAAATATCACACCTTCCTCGTAGATAGTGGCCGGAAATGACGCGGACATTTCCTTGCCCGCAATTTCCACACAATCACCTGCCGCCGCTATTCGCAGAAACGTCTCTTTCGCCTCCCTGCCCTTGTCGTCTCTAACAAGAGAAACCATCTTCTTGAACCGGCTTTTATGCACTACAAATAACATTGCCAAAACCTCACTATTGCCGCCTCATCTAATTGGCCAGGCGCCGTGATTATCTATTACCTCGTCGATTTAACTTATTTCGCCATATTCTCAAATGTCGAATTATAGTCTTTCGGGCTTAAAACCGTATCATAAAGACCAACACCTTCACCTTCATGCTTGTTTATGCCGGTATATACCAAACTGGCATCTTCATACCGTTTAAACTTATAAACCGCATCATTCATCAATGAACTATTAAAAACACCAAGGCTTACAAGCAATTCAAAATCTTTTACGGACAAACCAGTCACCTTTTTGAAAAGTCCTGGCTCCAGTTGTGTAATCACGTCTTTTAAGCATCGTTCCCGATAATCGGTCAAATACATAAAGACAGGGACGCGAGTAGCAAATTTAATAAGCTTTTCCTGAATCTGTTTTCTAATGCTTTTATATTTTTTTTCTTCTTCGGTAAGCTCTTTTTTCTCTTTAGTTGTTAAATCTCTGTCATTAGCTTCCTTTTTCACTTTTTTGATTGCTTCCGACTTATTAATAATGGTTTCAATATCCTGATTTAAATTTCTAAAACCCTCTATACTCATCAAGGCGTTCATAGCGTCTTTATTGTTCAACAGACGCTGCAAGGTGTTGTTATCTACATTTACCAGCAATGCGTTCTCCCAGCGACGCGCCAGCAATGTTGCTGTTGTTCCGCTCATGGCCATGTCCAAAATTCCGGCGGCATCTACCTGCTTCATTGAACTGCCATCGTAGGCAAGAACAGGGAGGAAACTGATGAACTCTGCAACTTTTTTTTCGGGATTTGACTCATTCACATTCAACCGGCAACTGTAGTCGGCTATTTGCCGCAATGCCCTGTCAGGAGCAAAGTCAAATACATAACATTCACGTTTTATAATTTCTTCTTCGTTGGGAGATTTGCTGTCAGGATTTTTTATTGTCCACGGCGATTGCACTCGAAATGCAGCTTGAAAATATGTTTCGGGGATTGATGAATTGCGAAGCATAAAAATGCCCGTCCACGGCCTGACTGTTACCCCGGTTGTCAATTTCCCACAGGAAAGGGTAATCGTTTTTGTCTTGAGGGGATCGTCCATCGCTTTATATACAGGGGGCAATGCCTCAACACCGATGCCAGCGCCTGAACCCGCAGCAACGATGATTTGATAATCATGGAAGAATTTATTCTGTCGCTGTTCTAAAAGATTTTTCATAGCGTGGCATGAAGCGACACTCGGTAAAAACCAGAAAGTATGAGACAAAACATTCAACAGACGCGTATCAGAAAAAGGCATAGGCGGTTTTTTTGCCCCTAATTTCAGATTATCAATGGTCGTTTCTGAAAATGCCCCACGGATTAAATCGAGCCATTTTTGAACATCCGTCTCATATTTAAACTTTGCTTTGCCGCCTATTCCATCGGCAGAGAAAAATACATTCAAATCAAACTCATTAAACTCCCCCTGCATAGCAATTTCACGGATCGCATCCGGAAGTTGATAGGTAAGCAACACCATTCTTGGCAGTGAGACATAAGGATTATCATTACCTGTCCATTGTTCTTTTGCCCGCTGTTCATCGGAATATGTCCAGTTAAATATCTGTTCCTCGATAAACTCTCCCGACGCAAGTGCCCGAAAAGGAGTGCCGGAAAGATAGAGATAGGCATTTGTAGTTATGGGCATAAGATCTTCATCAAAATCTTCTATGCCTTCACCTTCCGCGAACTCCATTTCTTTTTTGTCTTCCGCTTCAAAAAGTTCCTTTGCATTTTCGCGCCACGCGCCATAATGATATTCGTCAAGAACGACACAATCCCAATTGGTGGCATGAACCCATTCGTTTTTTGGTTTAATTCCGCCTGCTGGATTTTTGCCAAGATAGTCCTGAAATGAACCAAAGCAAACAAACGGTTTATTTCTTTTCGCTTGCCCAAAACTTAAACCATTACGGCAGATAAATTGCCAGCCCTTAAAATCAATGTGGAATTTCAAATCCTGTTCCCAGGCACTTTGAACCGCAGGTTTAAAGGTGAGCACCAGCACTTTTGACCAATTCATTTTTTTGGCAAGCTGATAAACGGCAAAGGTCTTTCCGAACCGCATTTTAGCGTTCCAGAGAAAATGCGGTGTTTTGTTATGGTTTTCTTTTTTGAAACTTTTAAAATAAGCAGCCGTTTTTTCGACTGCTGCCTGCTGCTCGGGCCGCATTTTGAAATCAAGCGAACGATTTTCTTCATTCATCTCGCCTTTTTTGATTGCTATGATTGCGGACTTTATATCATTGACCGAACACCTGAACCATTCCCCGTCTGGATTTTTTATTCCTGCCTGCCTTAAATACCAGTGAACCTCGTGATCGGTGAAGGCGCTGCCGTCATTACGCATTGCAGATTCTTCGAGAACAATTCTGTATGGCGGTTTGCCGGGACGCAGAGTTGGATATTGTTGTGCCACGCGCAACCGAACATCTCCATTGGTATAACCAATTTTAATCAAGCCATTGTATTGAGGGTTCGTATCCTCATAAGCGTATATGGTCGGCTTGGAATCAGGCCGTTGAGGAAAAAATTCTTTATTCATTTTCCAACTCCATCGGTCGGATTTTGGATTCTATAAATGCTATTTCTTCCTTAGTGAGCCCATAGCGTTTATAAAGCATTTCATCTGTCCATTTGATGGACATGTCAAGAATAGGAATAAATGTATAAGTGTCTTTTGTAATGCTGTGGGAGTACATAAATAAGGAAAGAAGAAAACGGAAAAAGCGTGTTTTCATATATTCGATGAGATTCTTTGCATGAATTTTCTTTTTATAACTGCCAATCACAAGATATGTTTCGGTACAGATGGTTCCAGGGGGCAATAGCGCAATCTTTGAAAGCACTCTACGTTTGCCATCAGTCCCTGGGTTACCAGCATGTTCATGGCCGGAACGTGAAGAAATAACCTTCCATTTATCAATCATTTCAGTGCCGACTGTTATCTCTTTGCGACGGTAGGGACCTTCCCCTTTCTGCCAATGCAAAATGATATCACCCGTTTTTTGCGGCTTAGCAAACGTTCGTAATCCAAAGGGCTTGTAAGATGATACTTGCTCATGCATCCTCCTTTCTTGTTTTTCCAGAACCTTCCTGACGATGGGAACTGCTTGGCTGTGCCGAATAAATGTCTCGAAATCGTTCATTGATCTGGTTGAAACTGTTTTGGCCTCATTGTGGATATTAACCACTTCGCATGGACCTGATGAATCCCTTTCCCAAAGGAAATAGCAGATGCCACCTGCAACATCCACACCGGGGAAACATTCGTTTGCATCCTCAAAGTCAAAAATTTTCCGTATCCGGTTATCGTTCAGCATTTCTTTGCGGAAATCATCTAAGCCCTTACCTCCTGCGAACCAGCGTGAGGGGATAATCATAGTGAGAAAACGCGGATTCAACTTTTTGGCTTGCTGAACAAACCTATGATATATTGGTGTGGCGCTTCTGCCGAACCCTCCATCATCCAATTGATATGGTGGATTTCCTATAATTACATCAAATTTCATTTTAAATATCTCCTCAGGTTTGTTCGTATGGATAAACTGATAGGCATGAGTTTCCAGCGCATCGCTTCGATCGAAGACATCCTGACTTGCGCCGCAAAATTTACAACTGCCATTTATCCATATATGTTTGATTCGATTAAAACAGATGTTGCCTTGCTGGTCGCCAAAGTTATCGCAAACGGAGTATTTACCATTGGCGGTTTTTGAACAATACACGCTTCTTCGTGCAAGAAGAGAAGTCAGTTCTGTTATGCCGATGCCGAAAAGCTGGTTTTTGAAAATATGGTTAATCCTTTTTTGCTTGTCCGGGATTTCTTTTTCGAGGCCGGTCATTAACCTTTTGGCAATTTCCCTTAAGAACACTCCCGATTTACAGACAGGGTCGAGAAATTTGGTATTCTTGTCGCTCCAAAAGTTCTTCGGTAGCAAATCGAGGATTTCATTCGCCATCTTTGGTGGCGTAAAAACTTCATCACTGCTTAGGTTCGCAAGGCAAGAGAGCACATCCGGATTGTAATTACTGCTGTTCAGCATCGGCGACCCTCAGGAAGTGGATTGGGGGATATTCTTTGACCGGCTCAGGGAAAAAAACCTCCTCTCCGAGATCGGAAAATAGAGGTTGTTCTCTCGTGTGGGCATAGGAAAGTAATTCATGAAACGTAAAATCCCTTCGTTTGATTGTGCTGTCGTTAAAAGGAAAAGACCACTCGGAAAAGACAATCGGCTGCGGATTTTTTCCCACCGTCTTCAGGTGCAGCGCATCGCCCCAGATAATATTACGCTTAAGAATATATTTGATTGCATTCAGACAATCCTTTTTGAAAAAATTGCTGTAGTACCGGTCAAAAATGCCAAAAAGTCTCTTGCGGCATTCCACAACATTATCTTCAAGAATATCTATTCCATAAATACTGGATACTGCAAGAACGGCATTCCGTTCATACTCTAATTGACGTTTGCCATAGCTGGATTCGACAACGCGAAGTTTTCTTTCTAATACTTCCGCCAAAAAATTTCCTGTGCCGCATGCCGGCTCAAGAAATCTTGAATCTATCCTCTCTGTTTCCTGCTTCACCAAATCAATCATGGCATTTACTTCGCGACTGGCTGTATAAACTTCGCCATGGTCGGAAACCCTTTTCTTTGAGACAACCTGTTTTTCATTTAATGAATTTATAGGTTCAATTTTTGTTTTTCGTGATGATTTATGCTTGCGCATATCTATTGCGGATTGAAGTTCATCAGTTAAAAATTGCCCTTTTTCCGCCATTTATGTATCTCTCCTAATAATCTTCCACCCAGCCGCCTCCAGCAGCTTGTCAATGCCTATCCCTGCGTGCGTTTCGTTACCCATAATCTAATTCTCCAACCCTCCGGCCATATTATACGCTGATGTGTATGTTTGGCAACGATTTTCAGCGTCTTGCATCCCAGAACTCCGTCCTTGATAAGATAGGGAATATTTGGTAATATGGTTGTTTGTATTCAGCTTTTTTGCCTTTGAGGAGCAAGTTGCAGGTGAGTGAAAATAGCACGACAGGACAGGACTGTGACGTATCAGGCGACGTTCAACGTGCCACGGCAATTTTCTTTGAGCACGGTGATTTTATTCGTGCTGTTATTCGCCACAAAATTAAAGATGAAAGCAGGGCCGAGGATTTGTTCCATGATTTCTTCCTTTCGCTTGTATCAAGGCCTGTCCCGGCAGAAGTACAAGACATCAAAGGTTACATTTACAGGGCAATAATCAATGATATAACGGACCATATTCGATACCTCGGAAGATACCAGGCGATGACACACAGATGCGCTGATTATAAAAAATTAACCGTCAACAATCGGCTGCCCGAAGACGCCTTAATGGAGAAAGAGCAGACGGATAGGATGATAGAACTAATCAAAAAACGGGTAACCAAGAACGAATTTAAAGCTATTGCATCAAGATACTGTGATGGTCTATCCATAAAGGAATCGGCTGACAGGATGAGTATTAATGACCGCTCTGTAGTCCGATATATTTCCACCGGGCTTAGTAAGGTTAAGAAGTATTTGGCAATTAAGCAAGAGGCCGAGAATGATAGCACCCAATTATAATGAGTTTTGTGCGGAAGCCGAACGGCACTACTTTGACTTTTTACGTGACGAAGCCGAGCATTCTGTTCCCAGTGAAGTCATTGACCATATCATGGGATGTCTTTACTGTCGTGAGCAAATAAGCCGGCTTGAAGCAATGCTGGCCGAATTCAAAGAGCATCCGGCACAAAGTCAAATGGCGACTACCGCCATACTCAAGCTGCACTTTTCGTATGTGGGCAAACACGTTAATTGCGATGATGCAAGGCCTTTTTTGCCGAATCTTTTGACTCCGACGATGCAAATCAGGATACCTACGCCTATAACGGCCCATATCGATAACTGCAACCAATGCAAAGAGGATTCCAAAAAGCTGCAAAATTTGGGCCTCACTCAAAAACAGCTTATAACCCTCAGCCAATTGTTTGCAGATGAACTTGATGCCGACGAAACAGATTGCACCACGGCTCGTGGGGCAATCCCCGCTGTTGTTGCGATGGCCTTTGGCCAAACAGATGCAAAGACCTTAAGACATTTGTCTTTATGTCCGAAGTGCCGGCAGGACCTCTACAAATTCCGTCAGACAATCCTGGAGCAAACAAAAAAATTGCATAGCAAAAATGAAACGCAGAAAAGTATCTTCCCATGTTCATCCGTAGGAGCAAATGACGTTTTTGATTATTGCATTCCATACGGCATAGACCCGGCGAGTGACGAATATGCCAAATTCCGCAAATCGTTAACCGCACACATTGTCTGCTGTGCCGACTGTCTTGACAAAATCCAGCAATTGCATAAGACGATTTACGATATTGCCGAAAGGCCGGAATCCGGCGTTGTGACGGTCTTCCACATAGACACGGCTGCCAAGGTTGAGACAGAAAGTTTATACGCAGGTTTCCCTGTAAAGGTGGAAAAGGCAAATTCGAACAGCCAGGAGCAACCACATTCTGAGAAGTTAGAAACAGCCGTAAAGCTCAAATATGCATCAAAGAACCTCAGACCCCTATTGAAAATAGCGCTTCCCGTTGCAGCTTTGATAGCAGTGGCAGTAGGCCTGTTTTTTAATGTGCCCACCGCAAAAGGTCTTGCCATTGAACGGCTTTACAGGGCCATCGATACGGTGAAGAATATCCACATTTCCAGCTTTGTTCCCGATAATCAGAAACCTGTGCAGGAGGTATGGATAGCCAGAAGTTCCAGCTTGTATATTATTAAAACGGGAAATGAGTGCATATTATGGAACATTTCTGACGGGGTGAAGAAGACCAAACATTTAGACACAGGCACAAATGAACAAACTTCATTGAACAGCGATGCTCTGTCCGGTATTGTAACCAGGATTCACGGTTCGTTAGATATAATGCCGTTCGACAAATCCTCCGACATTCCCCCGGACGCAGAATGGTCTGAGATAACCGACTTCAACCATAGCACTGGGGTCGATAATATGAAGGTATATAAACTCAGGTGGACTGAAAAAACCTTACGGGGCTTAACATCGCAGAGAATATGGCGGGTCTTTACAGACGCCTCTACCGACCTGCCAAGTAAGATTCAATGGTTTAAGCAATCAGAATCTGACCCTCAGCCAATCCTGGAGTCGATTATGGTTATCGAATACCCCGGTAACGAAGAAATACTTGCCAAAGCAGAAGATATGTCGTTCTAATCCGCAGTTATTTGGAATCCGGCGTCCATAGCGGATACCGGTTTTCGTAATGGCCAGCGGAGTTTTTTTTAACAAGCAAATCTTCCGCTTTGATGCGAGCTACGTGACCATCAGCAAATCCAACGTTGACCGTCATTTGAGGATGTCGCCCATAGAAAGCATCTATCTGCTGTCCCGCCAAAAGCTGTCGTTGGCGATTTATCGACAAACCCGGAATATAGGCAGTATCTTCTATGTGTGTGTTGCCAAGCGTTGCAGTAAAAAAGTCAGCCGCGTGTCGCCAGCTTATGACTGCGTAACCGCTATCGACTATGAGTAATGTCCGCGCAGGATTCGGAATTTCCGAAAGCTCTCTTGGTTTGCCAATTTCGTTTGGGTCCGCGTTTCCCGTGGACATTTTGCAAATGGACAGATTAACGCCGTAGTTTCCACAAAGAATATCATCTTTGAGTTTTGGCTGTTGTATTTGTTTGGATGGGCACTGGAGTACGGTCTTGCTACCCAAACTTCTCTCATAAAGTTCGCCAAGGTAATTAAACCACCACCACCCCATTCTGTCGTATTGGATATAGCCGGCGTAACCACCGGTCGGAGGTCCTTCGGGGGTGTTGTCAAACCCATAGGGAAAATTGCCGCTGTCGGTAACATAGGCAGAAAAAACCGTATCTAACTGCCTGATATTAGACATACAGACGGCTGTTTTTGCCTGAAGCCGGGACCTCTGGAGAGAAGGCACCAAAAGTGCAAAGAGAACAGCAATAATTCCTATTACTAAAACCAATTCAATCAGGGTTAGCCCAAATCGCCGCATAGCCAGCACTGTATGACTTTTATGGGGGGAAGTCAATCGCGTCGGAGCAGCGCAGTTTTGATAACCTGGATGCAGTTGTACCCTGACGAGGCAATATAAGATTAAATCGCAGTTAATTACAAACACGCCATCATATAATAGGATGTCCACACGCCGGTTCCTGTGCAGGCATCAGGGAATTCAGTGTCTTGAATGCAGGGAGTTGACTTATATCTGACCATTCTTGTGCTGGAGCAACTGCCGCTCTCGGCGGCTTGACATCCATAGCGTAGGTAATATTCATAGTACTTCCCTCCACACAAACCACCGACTTCGCTGCAAAAGATGACATCGTATTGCTGTATGAGATTTGTGCAGGAGTAACCGGAGCCGCCGATTATATCTGCCAACTGGTCGCTGCTGATTTCATTAAAATCACCCTGAATCGGCTGTTTCGAGACAATTAAAGCCGTCCCGTTTGGCCAGTCCATATCGAAAAAGCTGATGTCGGTGCGGTAATAGAATTTGGCCGACGAAAGGTCCATTATCCAGACATACCGGTCATCAACGCGGTCCACGATAACGAAATGGTTCTTTCCGGGAAAATGTAAAATTGCCTTGCAGCCGTTTAGATTTTTGAGTGTATCGATGTTCGTCTTAACCGCCCGGCAATAGAATCCGAATCCCTGCAGTAAGTTCTTCATATCATACATACTGGTGGTGCCTCCGGTCTGGTTAACCAGGGAGGCGAGGTCTTTATCTGAAATCGTAATGCCTAATTCCGACGCAACGTATCCTGTCGCAATTGTTGCGCAATTTCGCGCGTTCGCTCCATCTGATTTGACTATCTCCAAACGTTTTGTCAGGAGCTGGTTTGTATCGGCGGCGTTTGATTGCCGGCACATTGCCGGCTTAGTGCTCCCATCAGAATAATACTCAACCAGTGCATCCGACTCATAAGAGACATCAAAAGCGTTTGCTTGTGGAACATTATCGTCTATGGCGGTCAGATTCCACAGGTCGCGGGCTTTCAGCCGACCTGAGCCGGCTTCAAACTGTTCAATCAGGATGGTTTTAGGAATCCAATTGCCTGCAATAAACGCATAATCCGAATACCGTCTTGAGATTGTCGAGCCATCCGGTTTTTCTATTAAACAATTTCTTAAGGCATAGTTTTTGGTAGAGTCCAGTGTAAAGTGGCTTTCGCTGCCGTTGGCTTCTTTGAGCGTCAAAACTATTTGCGTTTCATCGTTGGCGGTCGATTCAGTGCCTGAAGATTCAATGGCACAAAGATTGTTATATGTGTAACGACCATATCCCCAGGGAACCACCCCTGCGGTTAAAGGCCCGTTTACAGGGTGCGGACTATTTCCTCCTGCATCGACAATCGCATTGTTGCCGGGCAGGAAATACGTGGTGTACTTTTCGCCATCCCAGGCAAATATGCGTCTTTGGTTTGCGCCAAGGTCAAATTGCTGAGTCATAAAATTGCCGGCTAAATCCCTGCCTGGTTTTACCGAATCAGACCTTGAATCAACGTTAATTTCCCAGTAGAACCGCTTACCGTCAAATTTTACTTGCTCCGTGGAATACATTGTGTATTCGTTGGATAACTCGTGGCGAATGTTAAAGGGTATCGCGTCAAGTTTCATTTTCTGCAGCTCTTCGGTAAGCTCCCGTTTATTTGACTCATTGCGATACCGCTGAATCTCCGCGGTGATTTGCCGGTTAATCTCATTTTCATCGGTAACGGCTGATGTGCCATATTCCTGATGTGACGCCTTAATTGTGCCCGCCGCAATCCAGGTCTTGCGGGGTTGAGCAGTTAATTGTTCAAAGATTTGCAGAAGCTCCGCACGCTCTAAGGGTCTGTCCGCAACTGCGATTCCGCTGCCAAGCAGCACTATGACGATAATTCCTGAAAATATTCGTGTGTTCATAACACACCTCCTCTCGTATCTACTGCGTTATCACAAAAAATACCTTAACTAATCATCACCGGGTTTTTACAGCAACGCTATTAACCAAAGGCGTTGTGAAAATGGAAATGTTGACGATTTTCTGCCCTCCTGTGACATAACCTGACCCATTGAGGGAAAATTCTTATAGCTTAATGGGTTTGCGAGGGCCAAATCGAAGTTGTCGATTATCTGGTCTTTTCCAGCCAGTATTCGGCAAATTGCATTAAGTCGCTGATGCCTACATACCCATCGGCATCAAGGTCGGTTCCCGAGCAATTATCCGGTTCAAGACAGCCGGTTCTTCGCCAATTCAAGCCAAGCACCGCAAAATCCTCAAAGTTGACTATTCCATCATCATCAAAATCACGCGTCCTGACGTGAGTAAAAAACAGTTGATACAATGGGTGCTCCCAATCCTCAACGATCCAGTCGAAAAAAAGAACAGGACAAGTACCTATATCAATAGCATTGTAATCGACAATAAACCAGTCCCCAGGTATGGCATCATTGTCGCCCCCGCAAAACTGGAAACCATTGGTATCGTGGTCCACTTCGTCCACTGTTTGAGTTCCTAAAAATTCCAATACTGAGGCCCTGATGCCTGCAGCCGGGAATCGTGAACCTTTCCAGTCTTGGGTCTCTTCGTTATAATCCCTTGCGTACAAGCGGCCATAATTCTGATTTGTGTCCCAGATAGTCAGTGCGCCGTTCCAGTAATCGCTCGCATCAGAATTAATAATGATAGTAAGACGTGTTCCAACCATAATCGGGCGGTAAACGAATGGAATACAGGGGTCTGCAAGCTCAAGCGGTGTATTGCCATCCGCCAGACAAACCCTTGTAAATACTTCAGCGTGCGCTGCTGGTGCTGCAACCAGAAGCACTATGAAAGAAATCAATCTTTTCACACCCCACACTCCCTTTAATGAGTTTTTAGAACCTTAACCCAGTATCAATAGATGTGAC
>Ga0187886_1001056_pt1 | contig 27280 bp, 35 predicted proteins | sample June2016WEW_20_1_FD_133001 | JGI IMG/M metagenome (GOLD analysis project Ga0187886, IMG submission 133001) | Peatland microbial communities from SPRUCE experiment site at the Marcell Experimental Forest, Minnesota, USA - June2016WEW_20_150 | ecosystem: Environmental > Terrestrial > Soil >...
GAGCTTGCTTGCAGCTTTCAATGCAAGCTTGAATACACGGGCGATCAGGATAATTTCCAGTTGGAACTTCTCCTATCCCGACGATGGCGACTTTACCTTTAAAATTGTCCATTTCGATCTCCCCTCGATCCTATGGTTTTAATAATACTTTAATACAGGTGTCTTTTCTATTTTCGAAAATCTCATACCCCTGCAGTGCTCGAGACAGAGGAAAAGTATGAGTTATAAGTGGCCTAAGATTGATTCTCCCAGCTTGAATTAATTTGATCAGCTCCGCCATGTGAGAAATGTTAGCCAATCCGATTGATATCTTTAACGTATAAAAACACAATTTCTGAATAGGAAGGGCCAACGCTTGTGGGAAGATACCTAAGATTGAGACAGTCCCTCCCCTTCTTACGGCTTTAATGCTTCCCGAAAAAGTACTTTCAGATCCCACTGCCTCAATTACTACATCAGCTCCTCTACCTTGGGTTAAATTACGAATTTTCTCAATTACATTTTCTTTTTCTGCATTGATTGGAATAGATCCAAAAGCCTCAGCAGTTTTTAAACGAAAGTCTACGATGTCCACGCCTATAGCGACGCCTCCCATAATTTTTGCACAAACCTGAGCGCAAAGGCCTACTGGACCACAACCAAATACAACAACAGAATCCCCAGGCTTAATTCCGCTCATTATTGCTCCATGGAAGCCTGTTGACAAGATATCCCCTACAAAAATCACATCTTCGTCTTCCAATCCATCGGGGATCTCTTCTAAACTATTATCGGCGAAGGGAATTCTCACATATTCAGCCTGTCCCCCAGAAACGATTCCAGATTTTTTTCCGCCTCCTCCGAAAGCTCCCCCTATCTCACATAATCCAATGTCTCCATTCTTACAGAAAAAGCATTTACCGCACTGAAAACTGCCTGAGGCGACCACACGATCCCCTTTCTTGAATGTTGAAACCTCCCTTCCCACCTCCTCAATGACACCGACAAATTCATGTCCAAGAATTGTACCTGGCGTTATCCAGTGCATCATACCGTGCTTAATATGAATATCTGATCCACAAATGGAGGCCGTGGTGACTTTAAGAATGGCATCTGTAACTTTCTCCAATCTTGGTTCAGGAACCTCTTTTAATTCCAAAACATCCCCACCCATTAAAACAACGCCTTTCATCGTCCAATCCCCCTCTTTTTAGTATTCAGTGTGTTATGTTTTGTATATACTTAAAAATCAGCTAAAAGCTGAATATCCATTTTGCTTATTATCTTGGAAAAGAAACCTTTTACCATTCTTATTTCACAATTAGTCATTAATGGATAAAATCTTTCACTTGGGATTAAAGGCCGAGCTGTTGGGCCACTTTCTCCCTATGGAAATTCGTATCACCCCAAAGGAACTCTGCTGCCTTTGCTCGCTTAGTATAAAGCGACATATCGTGGTCATCTCTCATACAACTCATACCCCCTTGAACCTGATGCCCATTAACACAGATCCTGTGGTAGGCTTGATTAACCCATGCTTTAGCTACGGATACCTCTAAAGTGCAATAAAACTCTTGGTCAAGCTTCCAAGCAGCTTCGTAAGTAGCAAATTTCGCTCCGTCAAGATCAACTTTCATATTGGCGCATCGATGCTGAATGGCCTGAAAACTTCCAATGGGGCGATCGAATTGAACTCTTTCTTTGGCATGAGCAACGGTCATTTCTAGGACCTTCTCAGCTCCCCCAACCATCAAAGCACATTGTGCAACTGCTGCTCGCTCTAAAACTTTTTTTATGATTTCCCATCCCCTATTATATTTCCCAAGTATATTTCTCTCGTTAACTTTGGTTTGTTCAAACACCACCTCGGATTGTTTGTCACAGGCAAAAGTTTTTAAGACTGTATTGCTTAAACCCGGATTCTTACCCTCAATTAAAAAGAGGGTAACTCCATTCTCTTTCTCATCACTATCTCCAGTTCGAGTTGCACAAATCAGATAATCAGCAACATGGGCATATGGAACAAAAACTTTAGTTCCATTGATCAGAAAATCATCTCCTTCGCGGATTGCCCAAATTTTGACGCCATCGGGATCGTAAATAGGGTCCAGCTCTGTCAATGCCATGGTAAGGATTAATTTGCCCTTTGCAATTCTGGGCAAAAACTCCTGCTTTTGATCCTCGCTCCCTCCAAATAGGATGGATAATCCACTGAGGATTACTGTAGGCAAAAATGGAGTAGGAGCCAAATGTCTTCCCATCTCTTCAAGAAGGATTACCAAATCCAAAACCCCCCCCCCGGTACCTCCATATTCAACTGGAAAAATTAATCCTAACCAACCTAATTCTGCCATTTTGCACCACAATTCAGGAGGATAACCCTTATTATCTTCCTCCATCTCTCGAACTAAATCGATGGGACATTCTTTCTTAAGGAAATAGCGGGCCGCATCCTTTATTAGTTTCTGCTCTTCGGTGAATGAAAAATCCATTTTTCTATTTCCTCCTCTATTAGAAAATTAAAAAATTTTACGGCAGTCCGGATATCTCTTCAGTCCGGATATCTCTTATCGAGGAAGTCCCAGGCCTCTTACTGCAATGATATTTCTCATAATTTCCGAACTACCACCACCGATTAACATTGAAAATGTCCCAAGGAAGAAGCGCTCCATCTTTCCCTCAAGCACTGAATATTTCGAATCCTTCCTTAATTGTCCGTAAAGTCCGAGAATTTCTAATCCGGCTTGGCCTACTCGGTGATAAAGCTCGGTAACAAACAACTTTACTTGTGCTGATTCGTAACTGAGGATTATTTCTTTATCCTTCATCCAGGTTAATCGACGCAGTAAGTTATCGGCTATATTAATTTCAATGGCAATGTCGGCCAATTTTTGTCGCACTATAGGGTCTTTGGATAAAGGGATCCTATTTTTTAATGTATTTTTAGCATATGTTATTAGTTGTTCAAAAAGACGCTTTAAGGTACCGACACCTATCATTCGTTCCAAGTCGAGGGCTGATGCCATATAATACCAGCCTTTATTTTTCTCACCCACCATATATTTTTTAGAAACCCGTACTTCATCGTAGAAAACTTCGTTTGTCCTCAAATCTGACATTTCCCACAAAGGCCTTATAGTAATACCTGGTGTTTTTAAATCTATGACGAATAGGGAAATTCCTTTATGCTTAGGGACATTACGATCAGTTCTGGTAGCAAGCCAATGATATTGAGCAAAGTGGCAATGGGAACTGAAAATTTTTTGTCCTGTGATAATAAAATCATCCCCATCCTCAACCGCATGCATGGCTATTCGGGAGAGATCAGAGCCTGCGTCTGGTTCAGAGTAACCTAGGGCAAGCTCAATTTCTCCTCGAGCTATTCTCGGCAGGAATTCCCTCTTTAACTGCTCACTTCCGTGATGCAGGATTATAGGTCCCGCCATATCAACGCCGACCAAACCGAGCCCATTTAAAGGATTTAATGCATTACGATAATCTAGCTCTTCAAACACAATGTAACGATAAATGTGGGATAGACCAAGGCCCCCGTATTCTACTGGAAACGAGGGGGCGAGCCACCCTTTGGCGCCCAATTTCCGCATAAGTTCCCACGAATGGGGACCATATCCCACACCTGATTCGGATTCTTCCACAACCTCCCTGGTTACCCCTTTATCTAAAAATGCATAAACCTCTTGCCTGAATTTTTTTTGATCCTCAGTAAGGTCGAAGTCCAATTTTTACCTCCATAAATTTTACTTATTACACAGTTAGGCAATTCAGAGTGACTTTATACTTTAACTAACCATTAATTATCCTCTGGAACGAGGACTTCAACCTCTTTACCTGAGAAAGAATGCCAAGTGTCCATACATCGCTAACCCTGAAGTTGGAATTGCTTTATCTAACGATATGGTTTAGGCTAAATTCTCCAATTGCATAAACGATATATTGACACTCTGGCGTAACATAAGGTAAATGATTATGTAGTATTCACCAGTTACTTTAACATCCGAGGCGGAAGCTTTAAATCAACTGTGCCTTGATGCTTGAGTCTCTCCCAACCGGAACCTGCCTCTATAGCCGGATGAGGGGTAACACCTGCGGGCCATACCAGCATCATTCTCCCAGCCTGCCATTGGAAAAAGAGGTCGGTCTTGTATCCAGGACCCCACACTCCGGCGTGGGGAAATTTATGATCCTTGGGGTAGAAAGCAACCCTTCCCTCAGTTCCAATGTAACTAGTCTTTTCGAGTTCCATCACTATCGCATCGCTTTCAAGTGTCCCAGCTCGTTCAATGGCTTCTTTCAATACATACACAGCATCATAGCAGGTAAAACCAACTACAAAGAACCCCTCCTTTCCCAACTTCTTAGAAAGTTTCTGGTAAGCAGGTCTGGACTTCTCCGTTATACTGATATCCTCCACTGCAAGGTATATCTCATATTCACACAAACCCCTGGTTTCATCCCAATATGCCATTCCCATCCCTGATGCCCCTGTATTACATCCGACAACAATGGCAGGAATTTGGAGCTCACCCACCTGCTTATTAAGAATCACGCCAGCGGGTCCGGTGAATACTTCATAGATTATCTGCGCTCCGGCGGCCTTTATAGCGGTCAATTCAGAAGTTAAATCAGAAGCCACTGGTGAAGGCCTCCACACTCCGACAATCTCAAGGCCCATTTTAGGAAGTACGTTTTGAGATTCCTCAACTAAACCATCTGTCCATTTTGCCTTTTCCATCACAAGGGCTACCTTTGGTTTTGAAATTCTCAATTTCTCTCTTATCTTGGTTGCTACCAAATCCACTAAGGCCATATAATTTTTGGACTGGTAAGGAACAATAAAGTGATTATTAAAAAAATACTTGTACCTATCATAGTTTTTTGCCAGTCGAGTATGGAGCTCCGGAGCCCCTCCGGCACTCATCATGAAAATTACACGATTGTCCGCCATGACCTCCTGTTGCGCCAATATTGCCTCTGATCTCGCTCCGGCTATCAAAAAATTTACATTATCAACGGTTATAAGTTTTTTAATAGCGTTTACAGCATCAACAACACTATAATAGTCATTGCTATCTACGTTAATTAACTCTATCTGATGCTTAACCCCCTTTATGGATACACCACCGCTCGCATTTATTTCCTCAGCTGCTATTTGAACACCTGCCCACATATTTTTGCCCCATGAGAACTTCATCGGGCCGGCAACCCCAATCTTAATTTTTCCTTTAGCACTTTCTTGTTCTTTTGCTTCTGCGGCCAAAACTCCAACCCAAACTACAAAGCAAACCAATAAGCCTATAAGCCGCCAATTGATTTTTGCATGTTTACAGATTAACATTTTGAACCTCCTTTTTGGTGTTTTTCTATAATAATTCAAATTATTAATTAGCTTGAATTATAATATGTGAAGGGAAAACAGATTCCTGCCTATTATTTGTGGATTTGAAAATTTCATTATAGACCTAAATAAGTCTTTCGAATAATTTCGTCTGCAAGGAGCTCTGACGCTTTTCCTTCGGCGATAACTTTTCCACGAGACATGACATAATTCTTGTTGCTTAGATCAAAAGCGAAACCTATATCCTGTTCGATCAGCAGGATAGTAGTTCCCAATCTGTGGATATCCCGGATGCGACCAAACAGATCCTCTTTTACATTGGGAGCAAGTCCGGTTGAAGGCTCATCAATTAACAGAAGTTTGGCCTGTGACAACAACGCCCGGCCAACAGAAAGCATCATGCGTTCACCCCCGGATAATGTTCCCGATATCTGATTAACTCTTTTTTTTAAAATTGGAAATAAATAATATACTTTTTCAAAGCTTTCCTTGACCAAGTGTTTCTCTTTACAGAGGAGGGCGCCCACTTCTAAATTATCCTTTACCGTCATCTCCCGAAAGGGTCTCCCCCTTTCTGGACAAAGGATGAGTCCGCTTTTAGCAATCTCATGAGCTGTTAGCTGTATTATCTCCTCCCCATCAAATTTCACACTACCCTCAAGGGTAATCTTCCCACGAGTTGTCCCTTTAAATTGATCCTTTTCCCATTTAACAAGCCCAACTATTGCACGTACAAGAGTACTTTTGCCCGCACCGTTTGGGCCGACAAGGCTTACGAATTCCCCGAGATCTACCTGCAAATTTACTTCATTTAAGACCATTGCCCGATCGTAGAGGACGGTCAAATCTTTCACTTCAAGATACAAGCCGACTCCCCTTTCCGATATACGCTTCGATGACCTCCTTTTTCATCACCACCTCCCTAGGAGTGCCAATCTCGATGATTTGCCCAAAGTTCAACACGATGACCCGATCAGCAATTTTCATCAAATCAGACAATTTATGTTCCACAATGAGCATCGCTGGGCCTTCGCTATGTAATCTTCCAAACCTTCCTCCCTTTTGGAGCCTCTTCAAAGAGTTGGCAGCCAGAGCTGTTTCTGCGGGACTCAAACCCCCAAAAGGTTCGTCAAGAAGAAGAAGTTCAGGCTCGGTGGCAATGGCTCTGGCTAACTCCATCCGCTTTAAATCACCATGGGAGAGAGCAGAAGCGAGTTCAAGACCGAGGTCAGAAATCCCGCAAAACTCCAGAGCATCACGTGCCCTTTGTTCCACCGTTTTCACCCAATCTCCCCTCCTCTTTCCCCTCGGGCAGAGACATGAGACCATAACATTAAAAAAAACCGGTAAATTGCGGAATGGTTTAACTACTTGGAATGTTGATGCTATCCCCATGTTAACGATCTCCCAGATTGGTCGATTCGTTATGTCTACTCCCTTGAACCTCACTCTCCCAGAACTAGGCCTTAATATGCCTGTTGTCAGGCGTATCAAGGTTGTTTTCCCTGCACCATTTGGACCTATTAAACCAACTATTTCATCGCGGCCAATCTGAAAGCTAACGTGATTAACTGCTTTTATTCCTCCGAAGTCCTTAGTTAAATTTTCAACCTCTAAAAAAGGGGCGCTCAAATGACACTTCCTTCTCTTATTTCCCTGCGTGAAAGCTTACCGACATCTGTTCTCGGAATTTCGCCCACAAATTCTACTATCTTGGGGATTTTGTAATGGGCCAATTTATCTTTGCAATACTCTATGATTTCTGCTTCGGACAATTTCCCGCGTGCATCACTCTCTAAAACCACTACAGCTTTTACGTTCTCACCTACTTTTATATCAGGTACACCGATGACACCTACCTCCTTAATTTTTGGATGGGTTTTTAAAACCTCTTCCACTTCCCTTGCAAAAACCCTTAGCCCCTTGTATTTTATAAGATCTCTTTTTCTATCGTAGAAGTAAAAATAGCCGTCTTTATCCATCGTTCCTATATCACCAGTTCGCCACCATATTTTCCCGTCTACCATGGCTTCACACTCTTTTGTTGCCTTCGGGTTGTTAAAATATCCCTTAGCCACCTGCGGACCCCGGATCGCAATTTCCCCCTTCTCGCCTACAGGAAGGAACTCATCTTTCTCTGGATCAAGTATTGCCGATATAGTACTGCATATAGGAACCCCAACAGACCCTATCTTCACTTTCCCTAATGGAGTGTTATGACTGACAACAGTGAGTTCGGTCATTCCATAACCCTCATGTAAGGTTACCCCGGTCCGAGCATTCCACTGCTTAGCAGTTTCCTCGTGCAACGAATCAGCCCCAGACAACACAAGCTTTAGCTTTTTCCAATTTACTCTGTCTGTTTTTTTATAATCTTTTAGCATCTCATATACGGCTGGAGCACCCCAGAAAACACTCACTTTGTATTTAATAATCGAACTTAAAATATCATCAGAATCGGGGGTGGTTAATATCGCTAAAGTATAACCACGCAATATCCCATCCAACAATGCTAGGACTTGGCCACCCGCATGATAGAAAGGCGCATAAGCTAACCAAACCTCCTTGCCCTCTTCTAAAATCGGAAAGAATGCATGGTATTGTGTAAGATTAGCGATTACATTCCGGTGAGTTATCATAACGCCTTTGGGTGGACCGGTTGTTCCACCGGTATACGGAAGGGTTAATATGTCCTCATCAGGATTAATGTCAACTTTTGGTGGATTCGGTGGATATTTCTTGATAAGGTCTTGAAACTGATAAAAACCTTCCTGTTTAAAGATATCTTTAGAAACTCCGGCCGTTTTTTGATAGACTTCCCTAAGTGTACTCTTGCCCAAGGTTTTCTTCAGCAATGGTAGGGATTCGCTGATGTTAGTTAGGATAATGTTTTTAATTTTGATTTCTGCTCTTTCTACGTTTTCATAAAGTATATCCTGGCAGATGAGAGTCTCGGTTCCACTATCTTCTAATTGGTGTTTAATTTCACTGGAAACGTAAACAGGACTGATCGCCGTTATAACAGCGCCCAGCTTAACTACCGCATAGAAAGCTATAATGTGCTCCGGGGAATTGAGCAACAAAAGGGCCACTACATCTCCTTTCTTTACCCCAAGATGAGATAAAGCAGTAGCAAATCTATCTACTTTCCCTCTTAGTTCCCTATATTTTATTTTCCTTCCGTAAAATATTATTGCAGTTCTATCCTTCCATTTCTCAGTCGCTTCATCGAAGGCTTTATTCACTGATTTTACAGGAATTTGTATCTCTGAGGGAACATCTGCAGGATAATGCTTCAGCCACGGTTTTTCTTCATAAACATTAGAAGACATATTGTTTACTCCTCCTTTCATTTTCTTTTACCCAAATGTAAAGGAGCACAGCATACTCTACAACACTCTCTGGTAATTATATTGCCTACCTTACATCTCGAGCATTTTATTTCAATTTTATCTCGAACCCATATAGTAAGACCTTCCGGCATAAACAGGACGATAACTATCATTGTAAGAGTTAATACAATGATCCGGAAATTCTCTGTCGCTCCATAAACGCCAAGGAATTCTGTTAGTGGATAAAGAATAAAAACCCCCGCTACCGGCCCGTAAATAGTACCCATCCCTCCGAATATGGTCCATATTAATGCTTGGAAGGAAAATAAAAGTTCGAGAGTTGACGGTCCAACAATTCTTATGGTGTGTGCATAGAGGCTACCCGCGATCCCTGCAAAGGCCGCACTCACGGCAAAAGAAAGCACTTTATACCTCGTCGTATTGATTCCGGATGAGCGAGCAGTAATCTCATCTTCAAAAATGGCACGGAGGATCACTCCAACCCTAATAATTTTACTTTCCACGCTGGTGAACTTAAACATTATTAGAAACGAAACTAACATGACTGCAAGCATAATGTAATAGTCAAACAGTTTGGAGCTAGAAAGGGAACTTATACCAGAGAGGCCAAACTCCCCACCAGTGAACTCTGCGAAAACGAGGATGATTCCAGTAAGAATTATGGGGAAACCCAATGTGACGAGACTTAGATAAACACCCCTTAGACGCAAAGCAGGTAAAGCCATAATTAAACCTACTAACACTGCACCTATACTCCCCAAAGGAATTGTTACTAAGGGTGGTAATCCTAGATGTATATTCAGCAAAGCATCTACATAGGCAGCAACTCCAAAAAAAAAGGCATGTCCGAGGTTTATCTGTCCAGTAAACCCGGCTAAAACATCCCAGCTGGCAGCATAAATACTAAATATGAAGGTGATGATGAGAGTATCCAATAAATAGGGATTTTTCGTAACAACGCCAACAAGGAACAAGAGTATAAAGAAAGCTAAAGCGATCACCCTCCCGGGAATAGCCAGTACCTCTCCATAAAACCACTCAATTAGCCAAAACATATATCTATTCACAGAAGTTCCTCCTCAAAAATTATACCAAACAAACCCTGGGGCCTAAACAGTAAAACCAATATCATAACACTTATAGAAATAGCCCCCCTAAGAAAGGAAGCTGCTGGAATAATAAAAACAACAGTGGTTTCAGCAAATCCCAATATAAATGCTCCGATGGCACCACCTTTAATACTTCCTAAGCCACCCAGGACAACTGCAGCTAATGTTATTATGAGAGGGCTAACCCACATTAGAGGATGTACCATAAATATAGGTGCAATCATCACGCTTGCGACTCCAGCAAGACAAGTCGATATACCTATCGTTATTTTGCATATCCTGGCCACGTCTAGCCCCATGAGGTTAGCAATCTCCCTGTCTTGTGATATGGCCCTGATTGATAGTCCCAACTTAGTTTTTGCCAAAAGAAGCCATACACCACCGAGCGTAAAAAAAGTTACGCCAATGGTCAGAAGATGTTGATATGTAATATTGATGCCTGCAATGGTTGCAAATCCGGAGAGAAAAGGTGGGATTCCCCTATGATGCCCACCAAAAATAAGTAATAAAATCTCCTGAAAAAGCATTGCCAGTGCTATACTGATAATAACTATTGCTGTCTCATGCTCTTTTACCCGATCAAACAGTAACTGATAGCATCCCATGCCCAAAATCCCAGTAATTAAGATAGAAAAACAAACTGCTGGCAGTAAAGGGACGGTAAGCCAACGGTGTGCAATATAGACAATGAAAGCTGTAATCATGTAGAAGGCGGTATGACCCATATTTAGGATTCGGGCTACTCCGAAGGCAAGCGAAAAACCAACAGCTAACAGGGCGTAAATTCCCCCTAACACGAGCCCGTTGATAATGATCATCTCCAACATAAGAGCTAAGCTTTTGTCAGTCCCAATATTTCTCTTGCTTCTTGAGGTGTAGCGACTTTTCTGCCTAATTCTTTGGCGATTCTGACTACCTTTTCCACCATCTCAGCATTACTTTTGGCTGCTATTCCTTTTTGGACGTAAATGTTATCTTCAAATCCAACCCTGACATGTCCTCCCATAATAATGCCCATGGTCACCATTGGAAATTGATTCAAACCCACAGCACAAACCGACCAGGTACAATTCCCGGGGATTTGATTTACCAGATGGGATAAATTATTTACAGTAGCAGGGACACCACCCAATGTTCCCATGACAAATTGAAAATGCAATGGCTTCTCAAGTATCCCTATTTCTTCCAAAAATATGGCATTATTGATCATCCCTAAATCGTAGCATTCAATTTCAGGTTTTATTCTATTTTCATTCAGAATTCTTGCCATATACCTCATATCCGAGAAAGTGTGAACCATGACAAAATTTAGTAAAAAATCATTCCTTTGCTTGCTATATACATCTATAATTGGGGAACCACAATTGAACGAAGCCATATCGGGTTTGCTTTTAGGATTTCTACACAGATCGGGGATGATCGAAATCCTTCCTTTCACACTCTCTTCCGGTATCACTTTATATAGCCAGTCTCCATCTACTCTCCTTCCCGAGCCACCGGTTGTTACGTTGATAATGATGTCGCATTGTTCCCTAATTGGCACTATAGCTTGCTCGAAAAAGGCTGCTTTATGTTCTCCCATACCAGTCTTTGGATTTCTCGCATGAATATGGACTACAGAGGCTCCAGCTTCATAGGCTTCCAAAGTAGCTTTCACCTGTTCTTCAGGGGTTTTTGGCAGATTTGGGTTGCCCTCAGGTGAAGCCCCTCCAGTAATCGCTGCGGTAATAATAAGTTTTTCCATTTTTCGTCGCTTAGATGACGATTTAAGATCGAGGATGGATCATACCCTCATGTGGAACATCAGCTTGTAATCAAAAACCATGACCATCTCATCTTTTTGGTTTTTGACCTTATAACGCCAAACCTGGATACCCTTTTCAGGCTTGTTCGTTTGTTTTTTATCTATGACCTCCACAATCACCGTGATCGTATCACCGATCTTAACAGGGGCAAGCATCTTTATATTTTCAGCCCCGAGCCAAGCTAAGACAGAATCTCCTCCAAAGCCAGCGAGGCTCACAAGTCCGACAGCTAATGCAAAAACCAAAGGACCATGTACAACCCTTTCACCAAATGAAGTTTTAGCTGCATATTCCTTGTCCATATGGAGCGCATAAAAGTCCATCGTTAAACCAGCCCAATTCACGACGTGGGTTTCTGTCACAGTTATAGCGCTTGTTGTATAGACATCTCCTATTTTAAAATCGTCACCATATTTACTATGTTCCATAGATGTTTTCTCCCCGTGGTCTTCGCCCATTATGTCAGTTCCGACCCTCATTCCCCCCGTTCACCTTTTCAATTACTAATTGAGTCCCAAAATCTAACGATAAACTTTGCCGTAGAACCAGTTTTTCCATTAAAGCACCATATCTTTGTCTTTTTAAGTTGTACAAATTTTTATCGTAGAATAGAGGCTTCAATAAATTCCATGATGTGTTTGTTAACTTCTTCAGCTGTATACCGTTTTCTTAAATTCCATCCCCTTAACGCCTCCATCGACAGAAAATAAACAATTATGTTAGCTGAGATAAAAGGATCCTTAATTTGAAAAACCCCCTTTTCAACTCCACTTTTCAAAATTTGCTCAATATATTCGATCAGCTTGCTTTCCTTCTCCATAATTATTTTCAAAAAATATTTTGGCAATGTTTTTGACTCCGAATACACCATTAAGACCTTATCTCTGTTTTCATTTGCTAAATTAAGCATCTTTTCAAGAACAACCTCTAATTTTTGCTTCGGATCTTCTATCTTTGAAATTCCTTCTTCTTCCAATCTCTTGACCCATACAGAATGAAATGAATCAAAGACTAAGCAAAAAACATCTTCCTTTTTTCCTATGTAGTCGTATAGATTTCCAATCGTAAGATGCGAGGCTCTTGATATCTCACGCATAGTCGTTTGCGAAAATCCCTTTTTGATAAATAATTTTGTAGCTCCCTTAACTATTTGTGACTGCTTTTTCTGGATGAGTTCGGGGTTTTTAATCTGAACTTTGATCATTTTTGAGCTGCTTAATTTATTCATGGCCTTAACTTCCTTTGTAATGAATTTGAATGTTAACAAGCGTTCGATAAATATTTATCGAGCGTTCGATAACATATAAGCATAGCCATAGAAATTTGTCAATAAAAAAATTGGTTCTAAAAAAAATAGTTTGTAATAATTTGATATCATTAAATAAATTAAAATAAAAAATCCAATTCTAAATCAATTTTTTCTTTGTTAATCTATGATTATGTACAAAGAAATTATGAGCCAATAGGAAGACAAGACTGCTCATTGCTTTCGATTACACTATCCCAGAGGAAATAGAAGGCAACAAACTTTAAGCTACCTACGCTAGCTTCTATCAATTATCTACACGGAATTTCTATGCTCCGGCAAAGGATCGATTCCGATGCCCTATGTATTCATCCAAAAATGGTTGTTTACTCCCAACTAGGAATTATCGCGGCAAGAAGCAGAAAATTAGGCCAGCCTGTTTCTCCTGCTCAGGTGGCGGGCCATACTGTTACAAAGTAACGGGTGTAAATTATGAATCACCCGGAACGATTAAGGTGAAATCCCAGTGCCAAAACATCTGGTTCCTACGCCTCAGAAAGTTATATCTATTTTAAGGGTAGGAAAGTTGAACCGACGAATGTCGGTACCTTTCAGATTCGCGGTCTTCTGTAACGATTTCTTGCCAATACCTGCACTTTGCCTAAACTGAAGATATCTAGTTGAAATCTGCATTGGAAGGGAAGAGGGGTGTTTCATTGATTACAGGAAGTACTCTACACCCATAAAATGCTATCAGAAGGAGAATGAAAATGAGGGATTTCTTTACCGTCAATGAGTTAGCCGATCATTTCGGGGTGAACCCTAAGACGATCTATCGGAGACTTTGGGCCAAGGGAATCCCAGCCTATAAGGTGGGCCAGCAATGGAGAATTGCCAGGAAGGATATTTTCCGGTGAAAGGAGGTGGGAAGGATGTATCAAATCGCTGAATATTGTGAAGGGTTAGAGGGCACACTAAAAGGTGAGTTTCGGTTGGTGCATGATGGTGGGTCTCTGTCGGTCGTACCGGCTAATATTAAGAAGCTATCAACGAAACAGGCTCAGGCTTTTTATGAAAAGCATTTTCCGGGTCGTTCTTGGAGAGTGACTATTAAAGAGATGAACGAGTGGATCGAGTATAAAAAGGAGCAAAGAAAAAAAGATAAGATAGGGTGAACCCTTAACCTTTACAGGCCAATGGTCAGGGAGGAAATAAAGATGGAGAAGAATAATTTGATTATTATGGAGCATGAAGAATGCCTAAGAATAACTCCAAAGGGTGAGTTTCTCTTTGAAGTCAACTCGGGACGTCCTAAGAAGATCAGCGAGAAAAAGGCGAGGGCTATCGTAGTGAAACATGAATCACCTTTCTATTGGGATCGGACAAAGGATGAAATCGAAAAATGGTTAGCCAGTAAATAGGCCACAGGCCAAGGAGGATGCCATGAAAAAAAAAGAGATCTTACACAAATGCGAGATGATTTACGGCACGTTTGATGATCTTCAATTGAACCGCTCCGGCTGCCAGGAGAGAGATTATGGGGAAATTCGATCATTAGTTTGGGATTTATTAGACCGGGAGAAGCGTGTGAAAGCAGCCCTGGGAGAGAAGTACGATGAAATTGATGCTGAATATCTACTTCCATTGAATTTAGAGTTATTTGAAACAGGGTTTGGTTTTGGGTATGCGATCGGGCGGTTGTTCGACACACGTTACCCGAAAATCGAGAATGCCGTCAAATCGATCCAATCTCTTTTGAAAGAGAGAGCCCTTCTCCCCTACTTCCCCAGGGAGAGGAAAGAAAGGAGGAATCCATGAAGAAGGATGAAATGAAGATCCCGAAGAATTTTGGTCATGCTTTAGGTGGTATCTTTTTTGAAGAATCTGATCAAGGTATCTTCGACTTCGCAATCGATTTTTGTAACAACCATCCGAGAGTCAAGAAGCTACTGAAGCAGACGTTAGAGGCGATAAAGGGAATTCAGGACGAGAAGGTAAGAAAAAGCGCCAAATACAGCATTGAAATGTTTCCCGATATCTTCACGGAGAGCCTGTTAACCATCGGTTTTGCTTTGGGCCAGGCTTATGAAACAAACGATTCGCGGGTACAAAAAGATATCGATTTAGTCTGGAAAACCATGAAGGAATGGAAGCTGTTTTTTATCTACCCCAGGCATAAGAAGGTAGCCTGAATTTTGCAGCTGCAAAAGAGAGGAGAACCCCATGAAGAAAAAGGAAACGGTTTCTTCGAAGATCGAGAAGGCTAAGGAAAGTTTATCAAGGACCAAAACACTGAGGGAACTTTGCGAGAGGATTTTTGAAGCGTTCGAGATGCCAGGATTCAATACAGGCGCTCTGGAGGGACCGACGCCATCCCATCTTATAGAGGAACTTGCTCCGTCAGACTCGCTTAACGAAGAGAATTTTGAGAAGCTTTACGAAGCTGTAAAGGTTTCTTTTGCCTTTAGCTATGTGATTGGTCAGGCCTTGGACGTGCCAGAGATCGACACAAGGCCAATTCTGGACTTCTTGAGAGAGAAGAAGAGCCTGCTCTACGTGCCCCATGAAAAGAAGGCTGCCTAAAATTGCAGACGTCCACAGAGGAAAGGAGGCAAGAGAGAAGGAATGGGTGATGGCGGCAAATCCGAATTTAATTCCGGTTTGACTTCCTGGCCATGATACTCTAAAGAGGAACCACTGAAACGCTTCCTTGGGATATTGAGTTCTTCCTGAAATGTTCTTTTTGCAATTTTGCCCCTTAATGCAATAGTTCAACTCGTAATTGATGATTTTTCGTTCATGTTCCAAACCAATCGCATTATTTGTTCCTGATCCTGATCCGACGATTGACAATTCCTGACCAAAGATGTAAATTGACTCCTATAATTTAGATCATATAATTTAAATTTGACAGATTCTCGCAAAAGGTTTAAATTAATGTTTGAAGGTTTTTCTTGATAGACTTCCCTTAAATTCGTTTATTCCACCCTATGAATTATCGCACGGTGACGGCTTTAGGCACGGAACACAAGGCAGAGCATAATGATAGCGATTCCAAATAGTTACGTCGCACAATTCTTCGCAGATATGGCCGATTTTCGGCCTTCAGCCGACACCATTCCGCCCCTTATGGAAGCCTTTCGTCATCGAAACCTGCTGCCGGGTACATTTCACGAAATGGGGCCTTTTATGCAAGCGCCACAAGTGCGTTTGCGGCTGTCGTCTTCCAACAATGAATGGATGATTGATTTCGACACATTGCGGATCTCTATCCAGAAGAACTCAGTAAAGCCTAAGGGCACTAATATGGGCACACCTGAGGAGTTCGTACGGGATGCGACGGATTTCCTCGGGCGAATACTTGGACTCTTTCCAAAGAAGGGCAACCGTCTCTCGCTAACTACCAACGGGCTCATGGCTGAGATGCCAGGGGAGCGATTGCAAGAAATCTACACGCGCGTTTTCGTACCCTTACAATTCTACGAAGAGCATCGTCCTGTTGGATGGAACTCCCGTTCATTAGCACGAGTTTTCCAGGATGTCGCTGGCAGTCAAGAGAACCTGAATATCATCACGATCGTGAGCAGAATCCAAGGCGATCTTAAGGAGGAAGGCGGCTCAGTGTCCTTTGACCGTATCCAAGTTCAGTTCGATATCAATACACACCAAAGCAACAGGGAGCCTCGCTTTGATATGGCGCACGTAAACGCATTCTACCCAATAGCTCTGCGCACACGTGGCTTGATTTTATCGCAACTCACGGAGCATCTCAATGGTTGATTTATATATTAGTACAACGTCTGAAGAAGACACTGAAGTAAAGACACCACCACCAGAGAAATCTTTACGGCAAGTGGACTCCGGTTCTGCCACCTCTGAGATTGCTACCCGCGATATAATCGTTGAGGAAGATTACTCCAGCGAAATCAGCGGTGAAAACGCTTTGAACCGTGCCAGACTGGAGCTATACAAAACCCAGTTCACTCAGAGACTACTTCAATCGATTCAGGAGAGTGACTTCGAGTACGGTTATGATTCGGCGGCCGAAGTTTTCATCCGGGAGCGCCTCTCTGAGAACGCTCTTGCCACCAAGGAATGGATCAACTATTTGTTCATCGTGCACTATCACAACGACGAAGTCGCAACAGGGATTCTTCGGGCCATTGCTCATTTGGACTACCTTGAGATTGCACCCCAAGGCCCAACTATGGCGCTTGCAGCCCTCTCGCATTCTTCCCTGGAAGTCCGTGAGTGTGGCGTCAGGGCCCTTGAGAATTGGGGTACGATGGAATGCCTCAGGATTCTTAAGACCCTCCGTTGCCCCGAGGATTGGATGAGAGCCTACGTCGATCAGGTAGTCAATGATTTGGAGGAGTCATTACGAAATGTCCCTGCTCGTCCGCAAGATTGAACGATCCAAGTGGGTACAGAATGACATTTTAAACGGGCAGGAGGTCTCCGCTGATGCTATCACAAACTGCATGAAAACGAGCGGAAACACCCTTTCTGTCTGGCAGATAGCCGACGAATCAAACTTGGAAGAAGCTGTCTTAGCTATAGCATCCAACTTCAAATCTCTGGACGCGATAGACATCGCTCTATTTGATGAGTTTAATTTAGGCCAAGCCGGCCTGCAAATCGTTGCTACGCCTGGAATCACACCGGTGGCGCGCCTTAAGAGTGCCCACCGAAATCTCGCTGGGCTGACTTATCGCGCACTGGGGATAATGGCAAGTTTTACTATTGAGTGTTTCAAGCGGGGTAAGGTTCTCCGTTTCACAAAAGGTCAACTACGGAAACTCCTCCGCAATGCCATTCAGGCACAAGCACTTTCTATAACTGATCTGCAGGAATCCCTAAGACTGGAACTCTCGAACGAATAATTTGTCAGCGCCCTGTCAGAATACTCTTAGTTCCACTTAAGGTCAAAACCTTCAATGACATTACACGACGAAACCCTGGTTACTACACTAAATCCTCTTCCTTTTTCACTTTCACTTAATCCCAAACTGACATCGGATGAGTTGTACCTGGTACGCATCGGCTTAGAACTCCATTTCTTAATACACCTGTTAAATGGGTCTTCGACATTAACAACAACTTAGTCAAGTTAAGAAGGAAGAAACCACTGCACGGTCCCTTAAACCGTCGCTCAGCTAAGGGAACCCCGCAATGTTTTTAAGACGTCAATGCAAAAAGAGAGTAGATAGAGGTCCTTAACCGATCAATCCATCGGCAGCGTTAATCCACTTCGCTGATTTCCAACGTTATCCTCACTTTCAACTCGTATCTTCGATTCCTGATTATGGTTGTCCGTAATGACTCGTAGGTGGAAGCGGTAAATTGGCATCGGGACAGGCAGGATTTTGGAAAAAAGAGGACTTCTTCCTGGAAGAGTGATTTCCAAATCTCGGCACAGAATACAGCACTTTAAGTAGTAATCGATGATTTTTCTTGATCTATCTGTTGAAAATTAGTAAGCTTCTATCAAATGAGCGGCACGAGAGTTCCTTATAATTGTTTTTAGGCACTTCATCAGATGAGAGGAGGAAACATTCGGTGGCTAAATTAAAATTGGAAATCGAGGCAGTGTGTGACCTGGAAAGAGATTTGCGGGAGGGTAAAGCTCAATCTCGGTGTTATGAGGCCATTAAGCGACTTAAGGAATGGCTGACAATGCTGGTCTTGAGAAAGACGCTAAAACAAAAGCTAAGATTGACGAGCTTCTACGCCAGTATGGACCTCAATATCCTTAAAAATCTCTCTAAAGAAGCTTCCTGTTCTAGGACTTCCAATATACGAAAGGACGGACCGGTAGAGGGAGGGAAAGAAGTCAAAAAACATACCCTCTCGAACCCCTCATGATTTCCCGCCTGTTCTTTTAATTCCCTCTCCCTTGCTGCCCGCTTACTCCTTACACATAGGCTGTTTTGGCGTTTACACGGGCTTGAGAGCCATCAAAATGGTTAATTAAGAGTCGGTGCGATGCGGTATTTAGTTCTTCCTGAAAACGACTCGGCATCGACAATCCTTCGGACCAGTACCTGGCAGGATACATGAATCAGAATCAGAAGGTTCCCCCCATCAGCCTCGAATGCATTATGAAAGCTGCTGGGCTGATTGAGAAAATGGGAGGCATACGTCTGAAAATGCGGAAGGACCAAGAAGGATAACCGGCAATCGTTTACAAACAATGCCCTGGGCCAGTAACTTTAATCTTAGGGGTTCGCTTCGATGGAAGACCTTCGTCCGGGAAAACATTTAAAGATTATATAAAAGGAGCTTTTTGATTGGGGGTTAGGACAAAAGCAGGGAATCGTGCCGGCAAGCCATCATTCCTTATTTTGGGCCTCCAAACAGTGTTGATGATGAGATAATAAATCTTGATGAGCGTTTAAATGCGCTCAGGGAGGAGTTAAATGTCCAAGGAGCAACTGCTGAAGAGATACGCGCAGCTCTCGATAAGGAAAGAGCGACTTATCCAGTCCAAGAAGAACCTCCAGACCTTAAAAGAATTAAAGAAGAGCATACCGCCAAAAGAAAAAATTCTTCCATCGTAAATTTAAAGGAGGCTGAACATGGTATCGAACCCGCCAAAACTGGAAGAGTTGAAGGAATTAGGCCGGAAGCATTGGAAGGAGCACCTCCCGAAACTGTTCAAGGGGCTCCAAGAGTCCGGCCAGCTCGAGGACTCCCTCGACCAAGCGGCGAAGAACACCCTGAACGCTTACCAGAAGGCGAAAGACCATCTCCAGAAGAACGGATACGACCCGAATCAGGCACACTACGCGGCCTGGGAGCTCGTAAGGGAGGAGTGGCTCCTGAGACCGAGCGAGGACCAGCCGGAGCTGGAGAACCCACCGAGGAACGACCAGTTCGAGAGCCTGTTGTCGAGCACAAACCCACCCCGCAACCTGAAGATTTCCGAATAACCCCACAGTTCGAAATTGCCTTCAAATTCAGGTGTCCATATTGGTGTCCATAGCCACGAAAATTTGGTGTCCAAATAGTGACTATCCGGTGTCTAAAACCAACACCCTCCTTCAAACATAAAAAATTAGTGATCGTCTAAACCTCTCGAAAGGGATCCAAAGGTAATCTCTTTTCTCAATGGCTTCAGGAACCCATAACTTGCAACCACACTGAGCACATGTTTCCTCGGTTCGTGAAGTCAAATTATTTTCGCAAAATTTTCCCCAAAAAATTTTTTTCGCCATGAAAATCCACAAACAATAGAGAAGCGCGTGAAGAAGCTTAATCGATTCCATGGGACTCCATTGGGGGGCGTTTAAGGCATGGCCGCCACCGCCCCCCTCCCCCCCTATTTGCTCGCCTGCTCAGTTCGCTTCCTTGTGATGCTCTCTCCATGCGTGATTCAATTCCTTTAGCTCTTCAGCTTCCCATCGGGCCCTCCTCTGGGGGTTATTGCTGCCACAGGCTTAATTGAGCAGGGTTCTCACTCCTGAGCTTCTCTGTCTCTGTTAACTCCCCTCCAGTCCCTGCTTCGCATGCATTGAAGCCATACAAACGTCCTTAAAATCTACAAAATAGGGAATCAATGGTTGGATAAGCCTTTGCGGGGAGGTCTGCCAGCAAACCGTTGGTAGAGTGAGCCAATCAAAACTCTTGACAAGATAGCTTTTTTAATTTAAAATGCCAAGTAAAAATTAGAGAGTCCTTCGAGGACCGATTTAAAGAGAGTTCTACGAGAGCCACGTTTCAAGGAGAAAAACCTTGGCGTGGCTTTTTTTATTGATCCTAAAAAGGAGGAAAGAATCGGAGGGAAGAATGGCTTCAGAAGACAGAATCAAGAGCGGAAGGCAAGAGATTAAAAAATATGCGATTTCACTTGTTAAGTGGTTTACGCGTGAGTCGCTAAAAAATTATGTGGAACCCGAACGGCTGGGAGTTCAAAAGGGAAATCAGATCGGATTTTCCTTAAAGAAAGAAAGAAGTACATGCCTTATGATGCTTTATCCCAATTGTCTTCGTCTTAACGGCATCGCGAATCTTTCAGGAGTTCCCAGTGGCAGCCTTCGCACATGGAAAAGGGAGAGAGACTTTATTGACGAGGTTATCGTAGGGTCTTATTGCCTGAGTGAGATGATACAGAATGAAATCGAGTTTCATGTGATGGAGAAGTATTTCCCTCTCGATCCAGAAATTGAGAAATCCATTGGCAAGTTAAGGCTGCATTTAAACTCAAAGAACACCTACTATTATAACCCCCAAGATGACCCCCAAGATTCGAATAATTCCAACGTATTGATGTACCTTTCCGATATCCTGCCTTTTTTGAATTCATCTATTTCCCTACCGATCATGAAATGGCTGTTAAGCCAAACGCCTGGGGATATTGGGACCCGTGAATATTTAGGTCTTGCCTATAGAATTTTGAGAAACGCTCACGTGACGAAAGATAAGGAGTTTAAAAAATGGGCAAGAAGGCCGGCAATACTTGAGATACATAAAAAGTGGATTGAGGATCACATCGATTTTCTAATGGATCCAGAAATAGCAAAACTCCCCAGAGACAGAATAGAAAGATCGATCAAGCTGTTGAAGAAAGACATTTTTGAAACATTGGACATCTTAGCATCGTAAAAGGAGACCAGCTTGGATCAATTTTCACTCCCCAAAAAGCTCAAATCTCCACTCGACCGGATCGAGGGCGATACGGTGTTTTTGGATTTCGAGGGATGTTTTCCAAAGAAGCTTATTCTCGTTGATGGCTGCCAACGCAAGCAAGGGGAGTACCGGATCGTAAAAAGCGTCAGTGGTAGATTCCAACTGAATAAGTAAAACGGCAAGCCAGCCGATTTTTTTGTTAAAGAGAATGGAGAGGAAACTAATGGAACTTCCCAAATGTGATGTATGTACCAGGGAAGTAAAAATCGAAGAGGCCGTCCTTTCGATCTCTTTCAGAGAGATCCGGGAGGTTCAGGAGAAGCGGGAGGAGTTCAAGAAGAATCATCCCAGCCCATTTTTGGATGTGCGTGAGGTTATGGCTTTCCCGGGCCGAGTGCCTTGGGTTTGGCATCATTACGGGTGCAATGTGAACGGTTCTTCTTATGAAATCGAAGCTGATCGTTTTGACAGTGTCACGAAGGCTTTACGCTGGACCCTCCATTTGATGCAAAAGAACTGGTTTGAATTTACCGATTGGAGAAATGTAATCGAACGATTTTATCCTGAATGTTATTGGGGGGAAGCATGAAATCATCTCGATTGGATACGGAGGTTTTTTAAATGAATGGACATGAAACCTCTCGCTGTATCGAATCGATCGAATCGTTGGGCTTTAAACCGTCAACCAAATTAAATATATTCTGCCAGGTATGCACCGACAGCATCAAAGTTATTTCTGACAAGATTATTAAGTTTGAGATTGCGGAATTTTTGAACAAACATAGAGCTCATGATTGTTTCTTTGGGTTTAGCGATGGGAGAGGAAAATGGAAGATCCCGAATAATGGGGGAAGTGAATTTCAGCAAACAGAACCCATGTCCCAACCAACGACACCGGAAGAACCGCTTTCAAAATCTAACCCTGAACCGAACAGTGGTGGAGCGGTTCCGTTGAAATCAACTAAACCGTCCATTGTCACCCGCAAGGAAGTCGTTGCAGATTCGGAGATTTTTGAAGGCGATTCTTTTGAAGATGAAACGTGGATCAAGCTCTATCGGAAGTTTATCAAAAATCCTATTTTTAAGGACAGCGCAGCCGTCCATCTGTGGGTCTATCTATTACTTAAAGCCAACCATAAATCGAATAGATTTCTATTTAACAAGAAGGAAATTTTGGTCAGGAGGGGTCAACTTATTACAGGTCTGTATAAAATATCGAGGGACACAGGCATAAGTGAATGGAGGGTCAGAGAGAGGTTAAAGGCATTTGAAGGGTTAGACATGACCACAAGCAAAACCACAAACAAATTTCGTATCATAACTATTTGTAATTACAATGAACATCAAGACTCAATCCCTGAAAAACCTCAAGCAAAACCACAGGCAGTTGATAGTACGAAACTATACCCCAGACCACAATCAACCCACAATCAACCCACAACAAACAAGAATGTAAAGAATGTAAAAAGTATAAAGAAAGGTCGAGCATCCAAAAAGAAGGATGCCGACCCACGGGTTAAGGAGTTCTTTTCTTACTGGGGAGAAATCTTCCAGAGAGAAACAGGACAGCCCTATGTCTTCAGCTTTGGGAAAGATGGAAAGCTGATGAAAGATCTTCTCCAGGTGCATCCACTCGAAACCCTCCAAAGCTTAACTGAATCCTTCTTCAAAGATGAGCAATGCAAGCGCCGAGGATTAATAATCGGGATCTTCTTCCAGGAGATTAACAGGCTTCTCAGTCAAAAGGCTATGAATCCCTTGGAGGAGGCAAGGAAGAGGCCTGAGAGACAGCACCCAAAATCAGAAGAGCTCGAGGATCTAACTGGGAAGTAAAAGGGGAGAGCATGGGCGATAAAATTGATATTGGATACCAGGCCGAGGCTAACGTGATAGGTTCAATTTTAGATTATCCTGAAGAGAATTTTGAAAAAGCGAGGCGGTTGTTATCATCCAAGGACTTTTTGAGTTCAGAGCACGGAAGGATATTTCAGGTGATGGAGGAGTTTTATAAAGACTCAATCCCTTTCGACATAACAACATTCCGCACGGTCTTAAAAGAGAGCGATTTAGAGCTGGTAAGTTTTTTGAGAGATGATGCGCCAAGCGGGGAGACACTAAATTTTTGGATTAGGGTTGTCAGAAGAAAAAGTTTGGAACGGATGTTGAGAGAATTGGTTAGCAGCGAAGAAGTTGATTTAAAGAAGTTTGAGACTGTCTTATACGAGCTTTCAATCCTTGAAAAGAATGAACCCCTTTGCATTCCCATAGACGAGATAATTCCCCTGCCTGATGATCCAGGGCTATTGATTAACACGGGGCTTAGGGATGTGGACCGGTACGTCAGGCTATCCCCGGGCCGGTTTATGATAATTGCGGGGATACCTAAGATGGGAAAGACTTCGCTTGGCCTTCAAATGCTTTACCATATAAGTCGAACTAAAACGGTCGGATGTATCTCGGTTGAGATGACGAAGGAAGAGGTACAAAAAAGAGTGAAAGATTCTTTTGGGGAACTTCCTCACAGTCTTTTAGTCTCCGCCCCCCCTTCTCTATCAACGCTTGGTTTGAAGGTGATCGCTAAGGATATGACGAGGAAAGGTGTTGAAGTGATCCTCGTCGACTATCTCCAGCTTATGGGAGAGGGGTCAAAGGATTTCAAAAGCCGGCACCTTGAGATCAGCTTTATCACACGCCAGGTCAAGGAGCTTACGAAAGGATTAGGAATCGCCGCTATTATGATTTCAAGTCTGAGCAAAGAGGCCGAATATAGGAACGAACCGAGTATGAGCGACCTGAAGGAATCTGGGGACATTTCCTATAACGCCGATTCGATACTTCTTATTTACAGGCCAAAGAAACAGGATCCTGAGGACATGGGAAGGGATATTAAGCGAATAGGGATTGTTGGGAATCGCTGGGGACGGATCGGCAGCATTAAGGTTGTTTGGGATGGGCCAAGGACTCGGTTTTGGAACTATGAGAAAGAGGTTAATGGGAAAACCAAATCTCAGGGAGAGCTCGATTACGATAGGGATCAAGATGGACAGCCAACTTACTAACCTCATCGACCTTACTTTGAGGGAAATTTCGAAGGGCTACGTCCCGGGAACTTTAAAATGGATTAAGAAAACTCGACCGAATGACTGGACGAAGGTCTTAGTCGAAGAAGGAATGATTAACAAAACGGCTTTAGAGGGCGACGTGGTAAGTTTGAAAGAAACTCTCTCTACGTATCAGAAATTAATTTTCAGTTTGTATAAAAAATTTAAGAAGGAGACTGGCGACGTTTAAAGTCTCCGAACTTCGGGGAGATAAACCGTGACGAAGAAACCGGAATAAAAGACGCTGTTAAGGTAAAAGATATTGCTGAGGCAGCGGAGATTTTCTATAAAGCCCAGGGTGCTTTTGAAAAAGCCCAAGATGCCCAAGAATTAAAACTTCGCTGTATCCGGCAAGCCGGAACAATCTTACTTCCCCCTGAGCAGGGGGGAATGACGGTAAGGGAAGATGGAGGGAGGCCAGAAAAAAACTCATTAGGCAACCTAACGAGTTTCCAGGAGACCCTTGAGCAAGGCGGTATTTCAGATAATACGGCCCATGTTTGGCAGAAAGTCGCCAGGGTGCCAGAGGATAAATTTGAAATCTATTTTACGGAAGCCGATTACTATAAAGATGAGTTTACGATCGCGGGTTTATTAAAATTTGCGGGGAAAGGCCGGATCAAACCGGATGGATCGAGAAGAAAGCTTGTCAGGATTGTCTTAGTAAGGTCCTGAAAGGAAGTGGAGTAGAGAATGAAGTTTGAAATCGAATCGGCAGACATAGATCGCATTGCTCAGAGGGTCGCCGAGATCATCAAACCCATGCTTACCCATACCCAAAGGCAAGACGAGAAGGATACCATTTTCGACGTTAAAGGCCTGGCTGAATATTTCCGGGTCAAAGAGTCCTGGGTATATCAACGAGTGCATACTAACTCAATACCTTATTTCAAGGTAGGCAAATACCCCAGGTTTAGAAAGAGAAAGATTGATGAATGGACGGAGAGCAAGGGGGTAAGGCCCATTCCCGGGTTGACGGTAGTGAAAAGGAGGGGGGTGTCCACTTGATTATGTGTCAAAATACCATGAAAAAAATGGCTGTAGAATCAGCCCGTTACAAACCCCTGTGCTCTAAATTGTGCAGTAGAGATTTTACTTGACATAATTAAAAAAATATGAATAATAGTAATTATAGGCAGGAGGTATGCACTATGAGGTTTATCACGGTATCCGATTTGAGCCATGAAGCGACTAAGATTATTTCTGCTCTTGAATCGAATAGAGAGGAGGTGGTGATCACAAGGAAGGGCAAGCCAGTAGCTTTGTTGAGACTGGTCTCTGACAGTGACTTTGGAACCAAAGAGATAGAGAAAAGAGGGAAGGAGATGAAAAAGTATGGTAAGAGGAATTTACAAAAGAGGTAACGTCTACTGGATAAGGTATGCAGGGCTTGATGGTAGGATCATCCGGGAGTCTTCCCATTCTCCTAAATTGAAAGAGGCCGGTGATTTGCTTATCGGAAGACGAAATGAGATCAAGGAAGGTCGGCAACCTGAGGTAAGGAAGCGGATCGTCGACCACACCTTTTATGAGCTCGCAGAGCAATATCTGAAATGGGCTGAGAGACAAAGAAGTTTTCAGAGTAAGAAATCCTTCGTTGAACAATTAACCGACGCGTTCGGCACAACCCCATTGAGGCAATTTAGCTCGATGCTTTTGGAACAATACCAAACGGAGAGGCTTCAAAGAGGGAACAAACCCGCTACCGCTAACCGATTGCTTGCGACTCTAAAACATATGTTCACTAAAGCTGTGGAATGGGAAATGGTTGAAGAAGGAACCTTGAAGCGGATTAGAAAAGCAAAGCTCCTGGAAGAGAATAACCGGAGGCTGCGGTATCTTTCAATCGAGGAGTGCCAGTCCCTTCTTAATGCCTGTGATTTTCATTTGAGGCCAATCGTGATTTGTGGCCTTCATACGGGAATGCGGAAGGGCGAAATTTTGGGGTTGACCTGGGACCGGGTTGATTTCAACAATGGCTTCATTTTGCTTGACAGGACCAAGAACGGAGAGCGCAGGGAGATCCCTATTGATGGAACCTTGAGAGAAACCCTCTTAGGGCTATTCCACGGCACTAAAGAGAGGCCACGCAGAATTGACGTTAATCATGTTTTTTATGATCCTGCTACTGAAAAAAGTTGCAGGGGCATCGAGAGGTCTTTCCCCCAAGCCTGCAGAAGAGCGAAGATCACTGACTTTCATTTTCACGACCTGAGACACACCTTTGCGTCTCATCTCATCATGTCAGGACAGGATATTACGACTGTCAAGGAATTGTTGGGTCACAAAACACTTACTATGACCCTGAGATACGCCCATCTCGCGCCTTCTCATAAGGTCAAAGCGGTTGAAGTGTTGGACAGCGTATTGACCGGGAAATCAACTGCACAATTACAGCACAATTCGGAGAGTGTGGGCCAATGATCGAGGTTTATAACCCATTGAATTTAATTGATAGAACCGGCGGAGATCGAAGCTATGTTCGTTTGACATACAATCAATGCATAATCCGCCATGCACTACGTAGAGTGCATGGCAGCCCTGAACTCCACGTAGTTCAGGGCGAAATCCGAATTCCGCATTCCGAGATCGTAATAGCACCTTGACGATTGAGCATTTGAATCAACTCACATAGGGGAAGTCCCACTACATTGGTATAGGATCCCTGGATTGATTCGATCATAAAAGAACCGATTCCCTGGA
>Ga0187886_1001060_pt1 | contig 27192 bp, 29 predicted proteins | sample June2016WEW_20_1_FD_133001 | JGI IMG/M metagenome (GOLD analysis project Ga0187886, IMG submission 133001) | Peatland microbial communities from SPRUCE experiment site at the Marcell Experimental Forest, Minnesota, USA - June2016WEW_20_150 | ecosystem: Environmental > Terrestrial > Soil >...
CGCCATCTCATCAATGATTGAAGAAGCAGCCTTCTTGGAAAGTTCAAACTTCTCAGCAAAGTGAGTAACAATCTGGTTCTTTGTAATGGGTTTCTTTGATGTAGGCATATTCCCTCCTTTTGAGTGATAATATTAGCTATCAGTCTTAGAAAATATTAATTCCATTTTAATCTATTTTTAATATTTCTATCGTATACTTTATCCATAAAAAAGCCAGTACACCAAATCACCTCCTTGTTTTACCCCCTATTTGATGTACTGGCGGGGATCAGTTATGACCCTCCTCTAACTGATCCCTTTTTTATTGAGAAACAATTGGGAAATAACTTATACGATTCAGAGGAAAAGAGTCAAGGATATTTTTAAATTTCTCTTGTCCCCGTCTAATTCTCATGCCCTTCCAATCCCCATTGACACCCTCTGCAGAATTCAGTACTCTTCAATTTGAAGAGAAGGCTGTCCGTTGGCAGTTAATTTATTAAGGAAACTCCCAGCATGGATGAGAATACCATTATAGACCGGCTTGAGGAATTAATTAAAACCTTTGGCATACAAATCCGCTGTGAAGCCATAAAGCAAGATGAAGATTTAGTCAATGTAGTAGGAGGTCTGTGCCTATTAAGAGGGGAGTACGTATTAATAATCAATTCTAAAGCTACGATCAACACCAACTGCTACAATAGTACTGCAAACAAAAAAATGTTTCTAACCTTTTTTATGGAAACCCTTTCAGGATACGTCAAAAGACGAAACACAGAACAAGATGTATCAAAAAAGTCAATGGATAACTCCGCGCTGAAGCGAGTGGATAAGCACCTAAAAGACTTTTGGGGCTTAGGTTTAAGGCGCGGGAGAGGTGTACTCACCACTTTAGCATACTAATGAACATATTGCTGGGCGTGTCTCCTCCTTGGAATACCTTCAGGGCGTTGAATGCCCAATTTTTTTATACGAAATGACAAGGTGGAAGGATGGATATCGAGTAGTTCAGCTGCACCGAAGGGACCTCGAATTTTCCAACCCGTTTTTTGTAGCGCCCAAAGGACGTGACGACGTTCATTTTCGCTTAGTGTAGTATCATCTCTGGTTTGGGGAAACTGGGGTTGGGGAACGTATAGTTCAGGTATCTGAAAATAAGGTTCCCGACTCAGAATGGTTCCTCTTTCGATGATATTTTCTAGCTCGCGAACATTTCCCGGCCAGTCATATTTTATCATTTTTTGCATCTCCAACTCAGAAATCCCGTGGAAGGTCTTTGCCATCTTCGTGGCATGGATCTTAAGGAAATAGTGGGCAAGTAGCGGAATATCCTCCTTTCTTTCTCTGAGCGGGGCCACATGGATAGGAAATACATTGAGTCGAAAGTAGAGATCTGCTCGGAACTTTTTGACTTTGACTTCTTGTCCAAGGTCGCAGTTTGATGCCGCCACAAGACGGAAGTCAGATCGTATAGTTTCGCTCCCCCCTATTCGTTCGAATTCTTTGTTTTGTAAAACTCTTAGCAGACGCGTCTGAACCTCTAAGAGAAGGTCACCAATTTCGTCCATGAAGAGGGTTCCTCCATCGGCCAGCTCAAATCTTCCAATTTGACGACGAATGGCACCGGTAAAGGCTCCTTTTTCGTGACCGAATAGCTCACTGGGAATAAGGCCTTCCGGGAGATCACTACAGTTGATCTGGATGAAAGGTTTATTCCTACGGTGACTGTGGCTGTGAATAGCTCTAGCCACCAATTCCTTACCCACGCCAGTTTCGCCTAAGATCAAAACGGTGGCGTCAGTATTAGCCACTTGATCTACTCGGGCAAGTATTTGTTTGATGGCAGAACTTTCTCCAACAATCTCCTCAAAATGAAGTGTCTTAAGATGTTGTTCTTCGAAGTATAACTTTTCTTCTCCAAGCTTCTGATTTAACCTTTGAATCTCTTCGTAAGCACTAGCATTGTCTAGAGCAAAAGCGGCAAGGGCCGCAAAATGGGCAAGGAGTTCTAAGTCAGATTCTCGGAAAATACTGCTCAAAAGACGGTTATCATGATACAAAACTCCCTTTGTTTTACCTTTGAAGATCATAGGGACACAGATTCGGGATCGAATGTTTTCCATAGAAGAGGAATGGAGATGATCTGTTGAGCTCATTTCAAAGATACGACCTTTGACTGCAAGGGCCACCTCTTCTATCATTTTCATGGATGAACTAAAGCTTGGATGGGAAATCTGTTCAGCAGTTAGGTTTTTAGATGCTCTGAGTTTGAGCTTGGGTGGAGAGGTGTCTGTCTCTAAGAGGAATATAGCTCCTCTTTCAGCTCCTGTAAGCCGATTCCCAGTTGACAAGATGTGTTGAGCTACCTCTTTGTTATCCCGGATGGTCACTACCTCCTGTCCCAATTTCAGAATCTCTTTGAGGAGTTTCTCACCAGTAGCCGGCTCTTCGATGAAAGCCCTAAGGTCTTCTGGAACAAGTACTTGGTCAAAGGAGGACAAAATTTTAGAGGCCTGCGAAATCAATTTTTTTCCTTTTAGCTCATCTCCAAGTAACAAATATTGACGCGACAGTTCCAGTTGTGACTTGGCTAGTTCGATTTGATTACCGGACTGATCAAGGCATTTTAAGGAGAGGTTGAGAGATTGAATGATCCTTTCGAGTGGCACGCCATCTCGTTTCTGAAGGAAAGCCTTATACCTGTAAGCAACTCCTTTTATGAAAACGTTTTCACTCTTTGCCATTCGTTTTACCTCATCTTCGAGGGAAAAGCCTTGGATGCAAGGGAGTTTACCCTGCTCCATGGCCCAGCAGAGTTCCATCAGATGGGGGTTAGGCATTACGGTCACATGGACTTGTTTGCTATGTTGGAGGAATTCCTTAAGCCAAGTGATAGATTTTTCATTTTCTCCTTTAAGATAATACGCAAAAGCCAGCAATAAGTTTCCAATGAATTGTTTCCAGCCACTATACTTGCGGCCTGCTTTTCCCAAAGAGTGTTCCAGGTAACGGAGTGCATCATCAACTCGACCAATATCAATCATGATAGCACTTAGAGCAACCTCTGCATTGGTTTCCGTATATAGATCTCCTTTTTCCTTAGAGTTTAAGAGGATGTTATCCAGCATCCCCAGTCCCTGAGTGACCTGTCCAATATGCGCATAACAACGGCCCACTGTCATTGCGGCTAGAGTAGGGAATCTGCCCTCAGGGTATTTTTCCACTTCCGGCACATACTTTTCATAATTGCGAACAGCATCTCTGAAACGACCCTGCCAGTAAAGAAAGAATGTGCTAAAAGTAGTGGCCGAGCGGAGTAATTTATTGTCGTCTGTATTGTTCGCCAAGTGCCACCCTTGTTTGAAATGTCTATGGGCACTATGGTATTGCGAGAGTAACCATTCATTCTTAGCTATGTGCATTTCTAAGAGAGCCTGAAAGGTTATTTTGCCCCGTCTCTTTGCGCACGCCATAGCATGATGGAGTATTGAAACGACACTTGTAGTGTCGTGCCCAGCCGTTGAAATCTTGGAATACTGAATGGCTGCTTTAATGAAAAGTAAATCTGCCTCTTCTCCATAGAGATTGGAAAGGTCATCTAGAACCTTTCTATAGCACTGCAGGGCTATTTCTGGTCGGAAAGTCGTTAGATGGACATTGGCAAACATCATTAAACAACGACATTTTTCCAAATCATTTGAGGAATGGAGGCGGTAAGGAGTAATAACTTGGGCCTTACCCTTATCATCATCAATTACCGCCATAAGGAGGTCCGAAATTTGATTGTGGATTCGTTTCCTCTCTTCAGAGGTTAATAAGTTCGAATATTTTTCGCGTTCTTTAAAATTTGTAAAACAAAAGACTTCTGGTGTCCTTTTGTTTAACAGACCGCGCCTAATCCCTTCTTCCAATGCAAAAATAATTTGGGAAGGTTTCTTTCCAGTCAACTCGGAAATCCAGTCAATGGAAAATTCGCCTTCGAACAACGTAAACAAGGCTAGGAGACGATTACACTCATTTGGGTCAAGATTAGAGAAATTAGCCTCTATATTCATAAGCATTACTCCCGAAGGTTTTTGTGAGGTGCTTAATCGTACAAAAAATAGCAAGTAGTGTCAAGGATTACGCACAATATTTAGTTTTAAATGCACGGTATGTTGTGCAATAAATCTTGGATTCTGAATGATAAGTTACCTAACTAGTTAGAATCGTATATCTTTTTTATACTTCAGAATTGGCACTTATATTGCTATTGATATTGTGTGATCGTCGTATTAGCATTAACAGCCTCTGATTTGAAACAAAAGCTATTGACCAGGAGGTAAGCTAAGAAATGGAGAATAATAGGTCCGTAAACGAAGGGGAAATTTATAGGGCGTTGTGCTCAATAGTTGGCCAGTTAAATGTGTCGAGTTCTAGCGTGGTTACAATAACGTATGGATTCGACGCCAGTCCTACTTCCCCTTCAGAACCGGGTTTTGTTGTATTGCCGCACGATGTCATTCAGGTAAAACATATCTTGGAGGTTGCAAACAGATATCGATTGCCAATCACGCCTCTCTCTGGTGGGGTGAATGTTGGAGGTACAGCAATACCGACACAAGGAGGGATAGTATTAGATTTAAAGTGGATGAATAAGATTTTAGAGGTCAATACGGATGCGGCGTACGTTGTGATTGAGCCAGGAGTGACTTACGATGAACTTACAGCAGAGTTAGCCAAAAGAGGATTTCGGTGCCATATCCCAACCTCTCCTGGGGGATCAACACCGGTAGGCAACCAACTAATGAGGCCATCAGGGAGTTTAGCTAATCGTCACATAGATTCTATTATAGGGTTGGAAGTGGTTTTGCCGAACGGAAACATCATTAGGACTGGGTCCGGTGCCTTTCCGTTTAGTGGGTTCTTTCTCAGATATGGGCCATTTCCAGACTTGACCGGACTTTTCTGCTGTGCTCATGGAACTCTTGGTGTCGTAACGAAGGCTTCAATCCGCATTTATCCCGTTAATGAAGATATAAGGTTGTCAATCGCTTCTTTCGATTCTTTTTCATCGTCAATCAATTTTGTAAAAGAGGTTTGCCGAAGAAACATAGCCGAACATTCGATTATCTGGAACAGACATTTGTACAAGACTTACGAGATTAAATCTTCTGCTGGCAAACAGTTAGAGGTGCCAGCAGTTCTGTATGAAGATCCAAGAGAATCAAATCCGGATGTTCCTTACAACGTAGTTACGATTCATATGTCTGGATTTAAAGAGGACATGGAAACTCATGAAAGAGTAGTAGGAAATATAGCGACGCAATGCAGTGGAAGGCTTCTTAGTAAGAATGAGTGCGAAACTTTACTGCTTCCTGCAATTAGGTCTTGGGAGAAATTTTACATTCAGTATCATATTCCAACAATGGATCAAGTTAAGAAATATGGGTTAGGCAGGTATGTCCCATGGATTGTCATGGGGGAACCGAAGGATATAATTGAAATTGAAAAAGAATCGATTGAATCTATGAATGAATTGGGAATTAGGCCTATCTGCTACTATTCGATGCCTTTCGATTATGGCCGAGCTATTTTTTTCCGCATTTTCTCATACATTGATCCGAGAGAAAAGGAAACTTTGAACAGGGTTGGAAAGTTATATCAGGATATGTATGATTCGGCAACGAGGAAATACGGTGCCATTCCGTTTAGGCACAGAAGGGATCCGAGATGGTTAAATAGATTGGGCGGATATCAATTATTACTTCGCTCTATCAAGGAAATAGTGGACCCGAACAATATAATGAACCCAGGAGTTGGAATCTTTTAAAGATATGGGGGAACAACATGATGCGAGAAAAGTTAAAAGACATTGAACGACAACTTGCTTTGTGCATAAAATGTAAGAAGTGTACTTATGGAGATTGGCCTGACAACCTCCCAATGTGTCCCCCATATAATAAATTCGGATTTTACACATACTGTGGAGGCGGAATGCTTTATTTAGGGAGGGCGATTCTACTCAATTTGATAGAACCTTCCCCTGAGGCATTAGAAGTCATCTCAAAATGTACAATGTGTGGCTTTTGCGGCGAGATTTGTGAGCTTGTGAAAGTAACTCCTCCGCATTTGCCGGTTCACGAGCTAATCAATATTATAAAAGCAGAACTGATTGAACAAGGGATAGACATCTCTAAGCGAGGAAAGGCAGTTTTCGATTCAATAAAAAAGGAGAAAAATCCATTTGGTGTATCATACGATAAAAGGTTAAAAGCACATGAGACATTTCTGAATCCTAAAGCGAAGGTCATGATCTTTAGTGGTTGTTTCAATACACTTAAAAGAAAAAACACTTTGGACCCAACTTTAAGAATTCTTGAGAAGGCACAAGTTGATTTTAGGCTTCTGGGGGATGAGTGGTGTTGCGGTGCTCCTTTGTTAGATATGGGATATAGGAAGGAGATTGCCGAATTGGCTGAGCATAACATCAAAGAGATAGTGAATACCAGGGTGGAAAAGGTTGTCTTTTTGTGTCCCCACTGTCTAAGCATTTTTAGTTCCTTTTACCCCCAGATTACTACTGCCAAAATTAGTGCCGAGTTGACTTACGTGACACAATTTATTCTTGATCTCGCGAGAAAGAATATTGTTAAGTTCTCTAATTCAAGCAAACCACATAAGAAAGTCGCATTCCATGATCCTTGCTATTTGGCTAGGTATATTGGGGATGTACAATCTGTTAGGGAACTCTTGAAATGTATTCCATCCGTTGAGTTGGTTGAGATGAAAAGAAATCGGAACGAGACTTATTGTTGTGGAGCCGGGGGAGGTGTAAAGATTTCAGATCCAGATTATGCGGAGTGGATAGGAAAAGAAAGGCTAAAGGAATTCATCGATACGGGGGCAAGTGAACTTATTACCTCCTGTCCCCACTGCGTGGAACATTTTTGGGATGTCAGCGGGGAAATGGGATTTGATTTCCCGGTAAGAGACTCCTTGGAGATTATTTTGGAATATATCTCTAAGTGATGAAGTATCACGGGATACAGGAAACAATTCAAAGAAATTAAAATTTAAAGGAGGGACGAAATATGAAGAAGATAATGGAAAAATTCTTGGCCGGCATGATAGTGATTTGCTTATTCTCATTATTTTCTTTTGGAAGTGTACAGGGAGGGGAGCCTTATAAAATTGGTATGATACTATCTCTTACAGGTTCTACTTCCCCGCTAGGACAGGCTGAAAAAAATGGCGCTGAAATAGCTGCTGATAGAATGAATAAGAAAGGAGGGATAAACGGTCACCCAATAGAGCTTGTAATTTATGATGATGGTACTGATCCGTCAAAAGCCGTTATGAATGCTAAGAGGTTGATCGAAATTGATAAAGTTTCAGCGATCATTGGACCAAGTGACAGTTCATGTGTGCAGTCGATCCTTCCGTATACCGAGAAGGCAGAGTTCCCTGTTGTTTATCTTGCGGGTTCTGGCGCATTTGTAAAGCCTGTTAGAAAATATGTTTTTAAGGTCCCTGGGGGGCATGACCATGGAGTAATTAGGCTCATTGAAAATTATCTAATACCAAGGGGAATTAAAAAAGTCGCACTCCTCTATATTAACTATGCGTATGGGAAAGATGGCCGAAAAGAAGTCTTAACATACGCTCCAAAGTTCGGGATTGAAGTTATATTTGATGAATCTTTTGAGCGTAATGTTCCAGATTTAACTCCCCAGTTGACAAAGATCAAGAATAGTGCAGCACAGGCTTTGATTTGCTGGGCAACTTATCCCGAACCTGCCACTATTGCTAAGAATGCAAAACAAATAGGTCTCACTATACCCTTGCTCATTGCTGCTGGCGCACTAAATGAGAGGTTTCTTAAGCTTGCCAAAGATGAGGCAGAAGGAGCGATATTGCCTTCTCATAAGCTTGCCGTTGCTGATCAGCTTCCTGATAATCATCCTGATAAGAAATTTTTGCTTGATTTCGTGGACGAATATCAGAAAAGGTTCAAAACAGAACATAACATTTTTTCGGGCTATGGTTACGATGGTGTCATGCTTGTGAGTTTAGCTATGGAAAAGGTAGGTCCGGATAGCAAAAAAATCGCAAAAGCAATCGAAGAGATCAAGGGCTATCGAGGAATTAGTGGCGCATACAATTTGTCTCCCGAAGACCACCAAGGCATGAAAGCAGAGGATTCCTCCCCTTATGTTGTGCAAGTTATTGGAGGGAAATTCAAAATTATTGCAGGCATCGGATGGAAGTAGAGGGCTCAATTTAGCATATATTTAGGTATGGATAAACTAAAAGTACCCTTTAGGGCTAATTAAAAGGAGTCTATGTCGGAAAATACTGGAATTTTGCCAGGTGCATCAAGGGTTGGAGATTCCCAATGATGTTTGTTCAAACTATCTTTAGCGGGATTACTAATGGAAGTATCTATGCTTTAATAGCAGTCGGCCTTATCATTGCTTTCAATGCAACTGATGTCATCAACTTCGCACATGGGAGTGTAATAGTATTTGCATCGATGATAATGGTTACACTTGTGGAGAAATTAGGAATATCTATCGCGTTGAGCTTCATCATTTCTGTGGGTGCAGCTGCGCTTTTGGGGGCATGTTTAGAAAGGCTTATCATACGGCCAGCGAAGAATCCTACTCTATTAAGTTTGATTATTATTACATTGGGCGCCGGAATGGCAATAGAGGGATTAATTATGGCCATTTGGGGGAAAGAGTTCATGTCACTTTCTCCTTTTATTAAAGGAAAAAGCATAACGGTCTTGGGGGCTACGATAATTCCGCAAGTGGTTTTGATCATAGGATCAGCCGCAGTAATAGTAGTGTTTTTGGAACTCTATTATAAAAAGACCATATCGGGTAAAGCAATGACAGCGTGTTTTATAGATAAGGTTATGGCAAGACTATTAGGAATAAGGGCCTCTAGGGTTTCCCTTTTTTCATTTGCTTTAAGTGCAGCGGTGGGAGGAGTGGCGGGAATTTTAATAACGCCCATTACATTCACTTCCCATAATTTATGCCTTTGGTGGGTTTTAAAAGGATTTATAGCTTCCGTCATCGGTGGAATGGGAAATATTTATGGAGCTGTTTTGGGGGGATTTCTGTTGGGGGAGTTAGAATCTTTCTCAGCTGGTTATTTATCATCAGCTTACAGCAATATCCTTGTATTCTTGGTACTAATTATTGCTCTATATTTGCGGCCAACCGGGATCCTGGGAAGCATTGAAAAAAGCCACTAGCTTCGGGATGACGCGCCCTTTTGGTTACCGAAGTTTCTAACAAAAATGAAAAGTACGCGCATTCGTTTAAATTATTTTCCTTTTATTATGTTTTCCATTTTTATAGGGATATTTCCTTTTATTACGCAAAACAAGTATTACCTCAGTGTTGGAACCTTTTTAGGAATAAATACGCTATTAATTCTTGGGTTAGTAATGATAATGGGTTTTGGGGGATTACCCTCGCTTGGACACGGAGCATTTTATGGCTTTGGTGCATATGTGACAAGTATACTCAACACAAAACTCGAGTTGTCGCCATTAATTGGTTTGGTGGGTGCGTTACTGCTGACAGGAATTGTGGCATTAATAATCGCGATCCCAACGGTGAAGCTAAAGGGGCACTACCTCGCTTTGGTTACATTAGGCTTAAGCTTCATTTTTTACACGTTGGGGGTAGAGTGCGAATTGCTGACAGGAGGAATCGATGGGATAACTAGGATACAAAGATTCCCCTTTGTGACGACTGACCGTGGTTACTTTTTAATCATTTGGCTTGTTACTCTATTCTTTCTCTTACTTTCATTTCACATAGTGAATTCAAGGATGGGTAGAGCCCTTAATGCAACAAGGGAGGAAGAGATTGCCGCAACGGTCTCGGGGATAAACGTCCAGAGCTATAAAGTTCAGGCTTTCGTCTTAGGTTGCGTTTACGCTGGGATTGCTGGTTGGCAATATGCGCACTATGTTACGTTCATCTCGCCGCATTGTTTTACTCCTCATCTTTCAGTAGTACTAGTTGCTGTGGGAATGTTAGGAGGGGTTAGGAATATTGGGGGGGCATTAGTTGGAGCTTTGGTGATGACTCTCATTCCTGAATTTCTTAGGGCATTTGGCGATTTTGAGATACTTATATTCGGGATAATGATAGTCCTTGTGGCTATGTACATGCCAGAAGGAATTACAAAGTTTATTATACAAGGTTTGGGTAAATTTATAAAGTTTAAAAAGCCCTATCGAGCTTGAGAATTCGCGCTTAATGTTTAGTTTTGTATTTAGTCTCATTCAATAAAATCGGGAGCAGGGTCTTTTAATGGTAGAGCCCCTCTTAAGCGTAAAGGAAGTGTCGATATCATTTGGAGGAATAAAAGCGATACAAAATTTAAGCTTTGATGTTAGCTCCAACAAGATCAAGGGTGTTATTGGACCTAACGGTGCCGGGAAAACGACTATCATCAATGTCATAATGGGACGTTTTGCAAGAGACCAATACAAAGGTAACGTATTTTTAACAGGATCGAGTTTGTCTCGCCTTAAGTCTTACGAGAGGGCTAGTGGTGGAATTGCTCAAACGTTTCAATTAGTAAAGATCTTTCCGAATATGACTGCTATCGAGAACGTTATGATTGGCGCACATTGTAGAATGAGCAGTAATATCATGGATAATGCTATCCGAAATTCTAAGACCCGTAAGGAGGAGGAAATTTTCTTTAACGAAGCGCTCATATATTTGGAGGATATTGGCTTGAGGGAAAAGGCCTTTTTTCTCGCAAGAAACCTGCCATATGGGTCCCAAAAGCTCTTAGAAATTGCGCGTGCCATAGCGTCTAAACCAAAACTTCTCATATTAGACGAGCCGGCTGGCGGTATGAATACTTTAGAGGTTCAAAAATTAAAAGATTTGCTTAGAAAGATTCAAGGGAAAGGGATAACACTATTAATAGTCGAGCATAATATGGATTTGATTATGGACATCACGGATGAAATCTTGGTTATGAATTTTGGAGAGAAGGTAACTGATGGGCGACCAGAGGATATTCAAAAAAATGAGGAAGTGATAAAGATTTATTTGGGAGAAGAAACTGACATTGCTTGATGTTAAAAACATTGACGTATTTTATGGAGAAATAAATAGTCTTAGTGACGTGTCGCTAAGAGTTTCTATGGGGGAGATTGTCAGCATCATCGGTCCAAATGGAGCAGGTAAAACTACCTTGCTTAGAGCAATTTCAGGGCTTATTCATCCAAAAAGAGGAACAATCATCTTATTTGGAAATGACATTACATATTCTCTTCCCGAAGAAATATCCAGATTAGGGATTGCACATGTTCCCGAGGGGAGAAGTATTTTCGGTCCGATTAGCGTTAAAGAGAATTTAACACTGGGAGCATACGTTAGATATCAGAGGAAAGATAATAGAAAGGAGATCGACCAAGTTCGGGATTTTGTCTATTCAATGTTTCCGATTTTACACGACAGAAAAGATCAAAAGGCGAATACGCTAAGCGGAGGAGAACAACAGATGTTGGCTATTGGGCGTGGGTTGATGTCAGCTCCGAAACTTATGTTATTAGACGAACCCTCAATGGGCTTAGCTCCTATTCTTGTGAAAACTATTTTCAGAAGTTTAAAGAGACTTATTGAAGAACGTGAAACCACAATATTGCTGGTTGAGCAGAATGCGAGGATTGCAGTGAAGCTTGCCTCAAGGACTTATATTTTATCCCAAGGAAAGATTGTAAAAACCGGGGACAGCCAAGAACTAATAGCAGACGAAGATATAAAACGAAGCTACTTAGGTTTGAAAACCGTTTAGGAAATTCCAAAAAAGGAGGATCATAAATGCTGTATACAGCTAAGGGAAAATTTTTTGAAGATTGGAGAATTGGTGTAGAATTTGAGACGGGATCAAGAACTATCTCTGAAACAGACATAGTTATATTTGCAGGACTGTCTGGAGACTTCAACCCTCTCCATATAAACGAGGAATTTGCGAAAAAGTCCGTTTTCGGAACCAGAGTCGCCCATGGTTTTCTGATCCACTCCATATCAATAGGACTGATTAATCAAACGGGATATTTCGATGGGACTGTGATGGCCCAATTGGGCCACAATAATATTTCTTTCTCAAAAAGGGTCGTACCGGGCGATACGGTTAAAGTGAAATGTAAGATCATCGAATTACGCGAGACAAGTAACCGCGAGAGAGGTATTATTACATTCGAGGCAGTAATAGTTAATCAGAAAGGTGACGTAGTTGCAAAGAGTGAAAGAGTATTGATGATAAAAAGAAGGATAGAATGAGGAAAATTTATGTAGTATTTGTTTAAAAGTAGATGGTGCGTTTTTGTTAAATTTGATGAGGTAATGAATAGACGACATTTCTATTCTGGTTATTATGAAGAGGAGGAGGTTCCAATGGGTTCAAAGGATATTGCAGGCAAATATTATGAAGATTGGGAATTAGGGGAAGAGTACGAGACAGCTGCGACGACGGTTACCGAGGCCCATGTTTGGATAAATATGTACCTTACAGGCTATTATAGTCTAATTCATACAGACATCGATTATGCCAAAAGCACGATTTTTGGGGAAAGGGTCGCCCCTGGTTTCTTAGTACACTCTATTTCCACGGGTCAAGTTAATCAGACAAGATTATTTGAAGGCACGACAATAGCCTTTTTGGGGATTAAGTATATTAATTTTGTTAAACCAGTAAAAATTGGAGATACTATAAAGACCGTCGGGAAGCTGATAGAAAAGAAAGATAGCAAGAAACCAGGTAGGGGAATTGTGGTTTTTCATGCAAGAGTGGTTAACCAGCGTGGAGAAACTGTCACGGAAAGCGAACGAATTATACTTCTACGAAAAAAAATTGGTTTTGAAAATATCTAAATTTCTTTTGGAGGGATTAGTATGGAGGCGGAGAATAAAATGCCTTTGAGCAATTTGGTAGCTGGCAAACACTACGAAGATTGGAACATTGGAGATGAGTATATTACAGCCTCACGAACGATAACTGAGACTGATATAGTTTTGTTTGCAGGACTCTCTGGGGATCACAATCCAATGCATACTAACGAGGAGTTTGCTAAAAAGGGTTTTTTTGGGACGAGAGTAGCTCATGGGTTTCTTGTCCTGGCTGTATCCTCGGGTCTCATTAACCAGATGAGGCTGTTCGAGGGTACTACCGAAGCTTTTTTAGGATTAAAAGATCTTAAATTCTCCAAAGGCGTATTGCCAGGAGATTCAATAAAGTCCATAGGGAAGGTAATAGAGAAAAAAGAGACTAGTCAAGGGAAAGGGATAATAGCCTTTGAAGTTCGTGTGGTCAATCAGCGCGGGGAGGAGGTTTCAAGTAGAATTGGTGTCTTTATGATTAAGAGAAAAACAGGAAAGTGAATTCTCCTAATGGAGAACTTTTCAGTACAATTCCGCTAAGTAAGTTTCACCTGCTGCTACTTTAGGGTTGTTAAGGTTATCAGAGTGAGCGACAAAAAGGAGTGCTCGTTTGGTTGTTAACAGCGAAACAAAGAATGGGAACGGAAATGGTTCAAGAGGGCGAGTTTTGATGAAATTCCCATTACAGCAATTGTTATAAGTATTATTTTTGGCAACCATCATGCTAATGTCGAAAAGCAAGATGAGATTCATTCTTGTCAAACCGAGCTAAATTTTTTGAAATTTCATACTAACGGAGGGGGAATTATGAGGCTTCGGGGGAGAGTAGCTTTGATAACGGGCTCTAGCCGTGGTATCGGGAGAGCCACCGCTATTAGGTTCGCGGAGGAGGGAGCTTCTATTGTCGTTAATTACATCCAGAATGGGGATAAAGCGGATGAAGTGAAGCGTTTGATCGAAAATATGGGCGGTAAGGCAATTACAGTGAAAGCTGATGTTGCTAATAGGACGGAAGTTAAAGAAATGATTGATAAAGCTTTGGAACACTTTTGCCGTTTGGATATATTGGTAAATAATGTTGGTGTGCCTAGGGATGCCTTAATATACAAAATGACCGAGGAAGATTGGGATTTTGCAATCAACGTAAACCTTAAAGGGAGCTTTAACTGTGTCCAGTTTGCGTCGGTTCCGATGGTAAAGCAAAAGTATGGTAAGATAATAAATATTTCGTCAGGAGCCTATAAAGGGCACCCAGGCCAAGCTAACTATTCAGCAGCCAAGTCAGGTCTAGTGGGACTGACCAAAACCCTTGCAATGGAATTGGCAAGATTTAACATAAACGTCAATTGCGTTGTGTCTGGACTTGTAGAAACGGAAGTAATTAGGGGTATTGAAAAAGGTATGTTTGAGAAAATGGTTGAGCGGACAATTCTGAAACGAATTGCACAGCCGGTAGAAATAGCAAATGTTATTCTCTTTTTGGCATCAGATGAGAGTAGCTATGTAACGGGGCAAATCATTGAGGCTAGGGGAGGGGCGCCTTAGGTAGAGTAGATAATATTAGAAGGAATTAATACTTAGCTCAGAAGGTTAGGAAATTTGATGCAACTTGTCTTCGAATTGCAAAACGAACAAGACCTCAGAAGACTTATAGAAGATTTTGCTACAAATTGATTATTTCAGACCGTGGAATTTTGAGGGGCGAATCATCTTATGTCTGATTTAAAAGAAATGATGGGGGCATTGGACGGGCTGAAGGTGCTAGATTTAACCAGGCATCCTCCAGGAGGCTTTTGTACATTGATTTTGGCTGACTACGGGGCGGAAGTATTGAAAGTGGAAGATCCTGAAGGGGGAGATTATACCCGATGGTCGGAACCGAAAGCAAAGAAGTTAAGTTCCTCTTTTTTGGCTTTGAACAGGAATAAAAAAAGCCTGAAGTTAAATTTGAAAGAAGAGAAAGGGAAGAAAATCTTCCTAAAATTAGTGCGGGATTACCAAGTGGTTGTCGAAGGATTTAGACCGGGGGTAACCAAACGCTTGGGCATCGATTATGAATCTGTGAGAGAAATAAACCCTTCTATTATCTATTGCTCTATAACGGGATTCGGTCAAAATGGGCCATACGTGAAAAAAGTAGGGCATGACATAAATGTGATGGGGATTGGAGGATTATTGGAAATTACAGGGGAAAAAGAGGGTCCCCCTATAATTCCGGGAGTTCAAGTTGCCGATTTAAATGGTGCCTTAATGGCAACGATAGGGATTTTGATGTCTTTTATTCAAATGACAAAAACAGGTCGCGGAAATTACATAGACATTTCTATGCTGGACGGTGTGATATTTTGGCTGGCTATGGTCGTGTCAAGGTTCGCAATAGAGAAAAGGATTCCGGAAAGAGAAGGTATGATGTTAAATGGAAAGTACCTTTGCTATAGGATCTATAGAACAAAAGATAATAAATTCATTACCATAGGAGCTATTGAAAAGAAATTTTGGAGCAATTTTTGTAAGGCTATTGGTAGAGATGATTTAATAGAACATCAGTTCACCGATATCACCCAGGGGAATGACTTGTTAGAAGAGGTTGAGAGGATATTTCTGGCTAAGACCCAAGAAGAGTGGTTGAATTATTTTGATAACTTTGAGATCTGCCATGGACCCGTAAAGAATCTTCAAGAATTGTTTAACGATCCACAGGTGCTTTTCAGAAATATGATACAGAAGATCCAACACCCAAGTGAGGGTGAATTGGCATATATTGGGTTCCCAATAAAAATGTCAGAGACACAACCAAAGATTAGATCGCATCCACCTGACTTTGGGGAGCACACAGAACAAGTTCTAAGAAGTATAGGATATGATGAAGCTCAGATTGCTGAACTCAAAGACGAAGGAATTGTTTAACGTCGTACTTCAAAAGTTCATTGTTTGTTCTTATGATAGCAACTGGATTTTTTGTCCAGATTATTTGTCTTTTCATCCTTGCACTTATTTGAGAACGCTGGCATGGTATCATAGGATAATGGATGCAAAAGTTTAAAGTATTTGGGGGCCAATTTAGTGTACTGGATATACCAACAAATGTTGCCTTGAAATTGTCGAACATCAGATCGTTGGAAAATTGTTCCTCTGAACCAGTTCTACTTGATCTTTATGACGCAGTTAAGAATTACTTGGTGATTAATGTAAAAAAGAGAGAAGAAAGGAGTTTGGGATATGTTAGAAGAAATCAAAATGCGACGGATTAAACTGCTACATTCTTTGCTGAACCCGAAATCTATAGCGATAATTGGGGCAACCGAGAAATCCATGTATGTGAGGAAACTGGTAGATAACTTACAATCTTTGAAATATACCGGGAATATATACCCAATCAACCCGAAATACCAAACCTTATTCGGTTTGAAGGTGTATCCAAATGTTACTGAAATACCAGGAGAAATAGATAATGTAATAATCCTAATCCCAGCAAGATTAGTCTTGGACGCATTCAAAGAATGCATTCGGAAAGGAGTCAAGTCAGCAGTTATAATTACTAGCGGCTTTGCAGAAAGCCAGACGAAAGAAGGAATTGAGATACAGGAAGAAGTGAAAAAGATGGCTTCCGAGAATGGTGTTGTGGTATGCGGCCCCAATTGCTTTGGCACGATAAATCTTTCTACAGGGGCCACTAGTTTTTGTGAAAAAATTCCAATGGGATTAGAAGTTGGTGATATTGGTATAGTCTTACAAAGCGGAGGTTTAACAGCTTCAATTGTGAATATTTCCCAGCAAAGGGGAATTGGTTTTCGTTACTTCATTTCGGCAGGTAACCAGGCAGACTTGGAGGTTTCCGACTATTTTTCATATATGCTTGAGGATGAAAACATTAGAGTGATGGCTGCTTTTATTGAAGGAGTGAAGAATATTGATAGCTTTACCGAGGTGGCAAAGGGAGCCCTATTGAAGAAGAAACCAATTATCCTTCTAAAAATAGGAAGTTCTGAGGTTGGTGCAAGGGCTGCTTTTTCCCATACTGGGTCAAATGCAGGCAATGATGGAATTTTTGAAAAAATCTTTTTAGAGAATGGTATCGTCAGAGTTCACGACATTGAGGACCTTGTAGAAACCGCATCGTTCTTCTCAAAGGTCCTAAAGAGTGGGAAAAAGGCTAAGGGTAAAAAGATTGGTATTGTAACAATGTCCGGGGGGGTTGCTTGTATGATGGGGGACCTTGGCACCAAATATGGATACAAATTCCCTTCTCTCTCAAAATCCACACTACATGAACTTCAGAGTGCAATCCCTGAATTTGCGACTATGGCGAACCCCTTCGATATCACCATATCTGTTTTTGAAAATCCGGAGAGCTTTGAGAAGTCGGTAAAGGTTTTTATTAAAGAAAGCGATACAGATACGATAGGGCTAGCTCTCGCGACTGGTTTTCCTAATGAGCTTGGTCCGATACAAAAAGTGATATCGATTTTCAGTGGCTTACAAAGAGACACAGATAAACTATTATATATATTTTCCGTTTCCACCATGAACTTGAACGAATGGGGAAGAAAGTTTTTGAAAGAAACTGGTCTGCCGTATGTTTCAGGTGCCGACAGAAGCCTAAGATTACTCGATTCATTCATTAGGTATAGTCAAAAAGTGGGGTAACAGGAGTTTAGTAAAACTTTGGGTATTCCCTATTAAAAACTTATGTATTCGGTTAGACCATAAAAAAATTGTTAAAGATAATAGTTTAAGAATTGGACTTTTTGATAAAAAATTCTTAGACTTAACAGGATACAAAACGCTTTTTAGTGCCATAGTTAGTTAATTTAACCCGCCATGTAGGAGATTTCCTCTTAGTAGGAGGAAAGAAAGTGACCATCGATGCCTAGGAAGGATTTTCACTGGGCATGGGTTATCCTTGCAATCTGTTTCCTCGACTTGTCTGTGAATTACAGCATTCGCTTGGGATTTGGTATCCTCCTTCCCGTAATGATCCAGTCATTGCATTTAAACCGGACCGAGGGTGCTACAATCCTTAACTTTTATTTTGCTACTTATACCTGCTTAACTCCATTTGTTGGAAATCTCACGGATCGATACGGAGCTCGCAGAATAATCACCCTGTTTTGCATCGCTCTGGGGGTCGGGACCTTACTTATGGGAACGGCCAAAAGCTTTTGGACTGCATCCATGTTCTTTACGCTCGCAGGAGCAGGAGCCTCAGCGATGTGGGTATCCGTACTCACAGTAACGCAGAAGTGGTTCGATCCAAAAAAGCGTGGCATGGCTCTCGGGATTCTCTCTACTGGATACGGCTTTGGCTATGCAGCCATGGGGATCGTTTTTCCCATCATAGTGGAGTCCTTCTCCTGGCGGTTCTGTTGGTATTTACTGGGATCATGGGCAATTGGTATGGTCTTATTAAATGGGATTTTTCTCCGCAGTAGGCCGGAAGACCTCCACGTGTCTCCTTGGGGAAGAGAACCAGGCAGCCTTGTTGAAAATATGAATACTAATGTTTTAACCAAGGAAGGTCAATATGCGAAGGTGTTTAAGTCATCTTTATTTTGGAGCATCGGGGTCTCTTATTTCTTTATCGCCTGCGCTCACTATATAGTCGCAACCTTCATGGTGGATTATGTCAACTTGGAGCTTGGGTTCAGCTTCAAGAAGGCCTCCTTTTTGGCGACGATACGTGGTCTAACCACGGTCGTGGGAGTTCTCACAATTCCCGTGCTCTCAGATCGGATTGGCCGTAAGGTAACCCTTTTAGGCTCCAATATGTTTGTTGCCCTGAGCATCTTAGGAATAATTTTGTCGGGGATATGCATCCCTGCTCTCTTCACAAGTATTGCACTTTTCGGTATTTTCTCTGGGGCTATTTGGCCCTTATACGCAGCCTGTGCAGGAGATTATTTCAGAAAGGAGGTCATGGCAACGGTTATAGGTGGATGGACCCCTTTCTATGGACTAGCAGCCATTTTGGCCCATTTTATTGGCGGAAGAATACGGGATATAACCCAGTCCTATCAGGCGGCATTTTGTATAGCCCTCTTTTTTGCAGTATGTGCTGCATTTCTTATGCTGACGGTTAAAAGGCCGGCCAACGAAATCTAAATTAGGCCTTCGTAGAAAATAATTGAAGCGAAAGCCGACTGATAATATTCCGAAGAAAAGTTTGATAAAAAGTTTTAGATGTGTAATTGGTTTGGTCGGTCGATCGTCGACTAAAAAATTAATCTGAGGCCTCTGATGGACTTATCTGTAGTTAAGAGAGAATTTACACCTCGATATTCAGTTCCTTTGCCAGAACAGATTGCCGAATTTGTGACCAACGCCATCATCGAACGTAGGATTGAAAGTGGGCAGCAGTTAGTTGAAAATGAATTACAGAGGAAATTTTGTATCGGTCGAGCCCCTATAAGAGAATCATTCAGGATTCTCGAAACTTGATGAGCAGAAGATGTCGAATGCAATTGGGTTAGCTGTACACTTCACTCCTCTACCTCGGTCCAAATGGAAGATTGCATCTCGTATCCCGATGACCAAGTATATCTGTGCTGGATTGGCATCCCTAGCAGAGGTAATAGCGGTATTGCTGGCTCAAATGGGATACACAACGGATACTACAGCCTCGATGGTGACATTGGATTTTCGAGATGTTTGGGAGGTGATAAGTGGAATCCTGAAGCACTTACCGAAAACCTGGGTCGCGCATGGAGAATGCTAAACGTTGCGGAAGATAAGCCATATCCCTATTGCCGAGATTTACATGTTGGATTGGATTGTTTCGTTAAAATTATCAAAGAGAACCAACTTTCTCCTGAGGATATGGAAAACGATAGGGTCCAACCCCAATCTTCGCTTACCGGTCCACTTTACATGACTGAAAAAATAACAGGTGATGTGGCTGCTCAATTCAGTTTCCGCTGTGTCATTGCTGCTGCGGCTAATGGGGTCAGTCTCGCTGAGTCGCAAAATCCTGATAAGATCGGAGATTTAAAAATACTGAGCTATATGGACAAAGTCTATAGGGAGGCCCATCCTGATTTTTTTAAAGCTCAGATTCAAGACCCTGGGAGTAACGTGACCAGGGTTGAAATTGTAACAAAAGATAAAACATTTAGAAAAGAAGGGAAATATCCGAAGGCCTTCCTTCACCTGAGTTTTGAGAATGACGGGCGATGATACCATAGAGGAATTCAGGGATAATGTCTCAAGAGTGCTTCCACAGGGTAAAGTTGATAAAGCAATTGCGATCATGTTAGAAATGCAAGATGTCAAAAATGTTTCTGAAATTTTAAAACAGGTTACTTTGTAATAACGGGGGTTAAATGTTCTTACAGCAAAAGAAAGAACAAATGTAAAAGATTTGATTGAATTGATTAATAAATAACTGGGTAAATTCTAAGCAATCCGTTAATCGAAAAGTATTGCTGTGAGGAAACGACGTGTGTTGGAGCCTTAGGGAAGTTCGATATCTCTAAAGAGGGGAGGGGGGTTCATGTTTGGGGCAATATTTTGTTGGCAGAGGTATTAAGTCGTTTTATAGATCACTTCAGTGTCTGATTCGGAGGATGGAAGAAGGAGTGATATAACAAGATTCTTCATACAATTCTGGGAGTCAAAGGATGGAAACCGAAAAGAAATTGGTAAATTACGTCATGGATACTACATTTAGTGAGTTACCGAGAGACCTTCTTAGTACTGTAAAAAATATGATATTGACCGTATTAGGGACTACTGTTGCTGGGGCAACAGCTGAATGCTGCGATGCACTTATGGAATTTTTTAGGGGAGAGGGAGGTAAAGAAGAGGCCACCATTCTCATCCATGGTGAAAAAATCTCCGCGCACAACGCGGTTTTTATTAATAGTGTTATGGCTCGCGCACTAGATTTTTGCGATGCTACGGCACCAGGACTCCACATTGGGTCTTCTGCTGTACCTACCGCTTTAGCGGCTGCTGAATTGAGAGGAGGTTGTAATGGAAGGGATTTCCTTACTGCCCTTTTCCTAGGGAGCGAAGTCGCAACTAGGTTAAATCTCTCGAGATCAGCTTATGATGGTTTTGACCCGACAGGAGTCTGTGGCGTTTTTGCAGCAACAGTGGTTGCCAGTAAGTTACTCCGCTTGAATTTAGCAGAAACCTGGGATGCTTTAGGGCTGGCTTTCAATAGAAGTGGGGGAAGCTTTCAAAGTAATATTGATGGCTCGTTGGCTGTAAGAGTAATTCAAGGTTGGGTTTCTCAAACCGGTATTACGTGTGCCCGATTAGCCCGACTTGGTGTGACCGGTCCCAAGAACTTCCTGGAAGGTATTTATGGATATTTTCACCTCTATGCCAAGGATGTTTTCGACCCGGAAGCCGTCACCGGGAGCTTAGGAGAAAGGTTTGAGCTCAAAAAACTCACATTTAAGAAGTATCCTAGTTGTGGAGCTACTTTGGCAAGCACCCACGCCATCCTCAGCCTCATCGAAGAAAAGCATTTTGCCCCAGAAGACATTGACCGCATTGATATCGCAGTACGACCCTATACCCATAAGCTGGCAGGGCACCAATTTCAGATAGGAGATAATCCTCGAGTGAATGCTCAGTTCAGCATTCAGTATTGCGTTGCTAATGCCCTGCTCAGGAAGAGTTCTAAACTACGCCATTTTGAAGAGTCTTACGTAAGAGACCCTAACATTATGGAGCTTATTAAGAAAATCCACGTTACTGCAGACCCGGCCCTAGAACAGCGAGGTGATACACCGGTAGACATGAAACTTTTGACGTCGAGGGGAGATGTCTATTTTAAAAGTGTTGATATTGCTCCTGGTTCGCCCGGGAATCCTCTAACTCAGCAGGAGCAGGAAGACCATTTTTGGGATTGTATAGACTTTGCAAAAAAGCCCCTGCCAAGGGAGAAGGCTGAAAAGATCATATTTTTAATCCGCCATCTGGAGGAACTGGAAGACGTGCGCATTTTGATTCCTTTGCTTTTGGTTTAAAATGGGATGTATTAATAGGAAATCATGAATATACCGGACATAACAGTCAAGAATTCGCGAAAATTATTAAATAATTTATCGCTATCTGCAAAGGTGAAAGCATTAATCCTAAAAATGCGCATTAGGCCCTTAGCTGAACCTCACAAACATGATACAAGTGAGTGCTATCTAATCATTGGAGATATCACATTCGAAGTTACTCTGGGAGACGAAAAACACTAGGTTAGTGGTCCAGCATCGGTATTCGTTCCTGCGGGTATGGTGCATAACTCAAAGGGAGTGGCGGTTTGGTAATAGCCTTGAGGAGCAAGGAGTACACATGAGATGTTAGGTGTTAAGCCTTCGAGGGGGCAATAGATCTTTAGCAAGGGTTAGGACTTAGGAGGTCGGTAGAATTTTTTGTTCATGCCATGGATTTTAAGAAAAAGGAACGCCTTTGAGTCATAAGGGTTTAAGTGTGGAAAAGTTTAAGGTATTCGGGGCCGCACTTGATGCACTTGACCTGCCGGAGAAAGTTGCTTTGAAGTTAGCTTACACCAGATCGATGGAAAAATATCCTTCCCAAAAGCTTCCCCTTGATCCTTATGATGCGGTTAAGAGTTTCTTAATGCAAAAGGGTCGTGATTGCACCGATGTTGAGTGGATCGGAAAGTTTCCAATCGAAACCCGATTATCTCCAAGACCATTGGTAGAGGACGAAAGGTTTTTAAAAAGAACATTTTTCACGGATTTTCTTGATAAGAATGGATGCCTCACTTACAGTGAAAAATTGATGGCTTATTTAAGGAATAACGTGTATCCGTCAAGACCTGTTATGATTGGTGTTGACCATAGTCTAACTGGAGGGGTTTTGAAATATATTGCAGGATTGTATAAAGACTTTAATGTACTTATTTTTGACTCTCATACTGATATCATAGATTTCAGCACAAAGCGCTCATTATTCACCCCCCTGTCTAGTACAGCTCCGAATAATTCTCCCGATATTTATGAATGTGGTAGTTTCATAAGTCATCTTTTGAACGAAAGTGTAATCAAAGCAGATCGACTCTGGATATTAGGGACGCAAGATGTATTGAGAAATGACAGGACCCTGCAAGTTGAGCCATATGCTGAAAAGTTGCGGAACTGGGCTGAGCGTGGCGTTCACCTGATTTCAAAATCAGATCTTGTCAGAAACGGAATACCGCCTCAGATTGAAGGGCCAACATATGTTTCGATCGATATTGATTTGGGATGTTATTCTTGTGTGCTTGCATGTCGATTCATGGATCGCGTAGGGTTGGAATCTAATGAGATTATAAGAATTCTGCATTTATTATCAGATATGATGAAGCGGAATAAGATCGTTTTACTAGGGTTAGATGTTATGGAAATCGATGTTCATTTTCTGAATGAGGAAATTTCGGGAAGACGTGATTGTACTTTGGAGATTTTGGGGGAGATATTCAACGAATTGATATTTCCAGCATCTGGTAGAAATTGACAGACCGATGAAGTGGATCAGCAAGGAATGTACTTGTTGTCACGTCGGACTGCCGTATTGGTTATCCTCAATCAGAAAATGAACAACTTTTTGGGGATGGAGCCGCAGCGGTGGTCATAAGGGAGAACGATCCAATTGCCATATTTGAGTATTGTAGCTCTCTTTCGAATGAGATGAAATAGTATGGAGAACGAATGAAGATCAGTTTGTCGGGTCTCGGGAGAATCGGTGGGTCGGTACGTATGGTTATACCAAGACGATGAGTGAGATTGTTTTAGAGTTGCTAAAAGAGAAAAATCTCAAACCTAATTCCTTTTTCAGGATTGTTTTATATGTTCCTGACCTGAGATCTCACCGAGCCTTAGCCCAGAGTTTGGGATTCGATTATAAACTCCTCTTTGATTTTAAGAGTATACGTAATCTCCAATGCAAATTGGTAAGACAACATCTATGCCTTTTTCTAACGGATTTAAGGGAAATTACCTCCCGATCTTTACTTGAAGATAAAAACATTTGTGCAACCTTTCAAATGAACCACTCTCTGGGCTGAGGCCCGGAGTTTCTGGCTTGCTGGCATGATCTGGCCCAATTATCGACGTTGGTCTCTTATGTATCGCTTCACTAACTCTTCATCAGCTTTCTCCACTGTCTCGGAAAAAACCCATCTGCCCGGAAGCTGTCCCCTCAAAGGAACTCTTCTAACTCCGGAAACTCCTTTCAGATCACCCGACTCGTTCCTCCCTTCAACCTTTGCGCTATCTCTGCCACACTATCCCTCGGGCTGGTCTGTATGATAATGTGTACGTGGTCCTCTTGGATGCTTAACTCGCTCATCTATCACTTATTCAGTGTAACCAAAGTGTAACCGAGAGATTTAAGTATCCTGGCTTTACAAGAATATCTTTGGCATTAAATAGGATGAATAACAAATCTGTCGTTTTTGGAGACTCAAGGATGGATGCCATGTCAATTCCTCCAAATATGACAGAAATAATCCTAAGCCAAGATTTTGAAGACGCTGAGATTACAGGAAACAGTGATAATATCTTAAATTGGTTTTACATAAAAATCCTGGGCATGCATGGATTGGATGATTATATCCTGTAGACATAATTTGGCTTTGCTAAAAAGTGTTTGCTAAACAAGTTCTTCCTGTGAGGAATTCCTCATTTTAAAAAGTGGAGTCTACAATGGCAATCCCTCTTGACCCAAAACAAATCGTCTCCTTTGAAGAACTCCTCAATTTATGAAAAGGAGGCGGAGGAGAAGAAGGGGATTGTGGGGGTGAATATTACACCGCAACTCATAAAATTGGCATGAAAGGAGTATGTTATGGGGAAAAAGAAAAGGAAAGGAAAGAGGGCTTACGAAAAAGTCGTCAAAATTCCAAATGGAGTAATAGAAAAGATCCAAGAAGATTTGAAAAATGAGGGCGTAAAATTCTATAGAACGGACGAGATTCCAAACAATTTCAAGGATAAGAATCTGATCCATCCGGATGTATTACTTAAGACTACATCTGTCGCTGTGGGGATGTCCGCATGCCATGAGGATAGGCGAAATTATATGTTTCTTGCCCCAATTAGAATTGATAAAGAGAGCGGGAAATATGTGACTGATATTGACCCAATTGTAATGGTAGCCGATCTGGATACGGGTACACCAGGAATGAGTGGAGTGGTTAGGCTTCATGATGATTTTGAGGGGAGAACCGAGGAGATTAAACCTGAACCCTTAAATGTAACACTTGGCGAGTTAGGAAGAGATGTTAAGGGGGGAACGCTTTCATTTCAAGAGGCGCCAGAACGGTTTAAAAATGCCATGCATTATATGGCGAAGGTTTATAGAAAGAATTTGGATAAAGAACCAGAGAAATAAATGGCTCCATTTGATTAATCTTGCAGGTATTCAGGAAGCCCTCACCAGGTTACTTATTGAGAAGGGGATATTTACTAAAGAAGAATTTTGGGGGATGGTGAGGGTGGTGAACAAGGTGATGAGAAAGGGAGGCTTCTAAGAGTGCCTGATAAAGATGTAACGACAATACAGGACTTGATCTATTACCAATATGCAAAAATCATCGCACGGAGAGCTTTTGCTTCTGAAGATGGAATGGAAGCAAAGAAACTACATTATGGTTTTATAAAGAAGACATTTAAAGAACTAAAGAAAGGAGATAAATCCTGGTCAGAGATCACCCGTGAAGATTGGCAGTTCATAGAATCTGATAAGAAATGTATTTATTGTGGGAGCGAAAACGATCTCCATAGAGAACATATCGTTCCAAAATCTTTGACAATCAAACCTGAGTGCCCAACCTGTGATAAAATTCAGGGGATTCACAATCAAGTATGGGCATGTAAGAATTGTAATTCCTTTAAAAGCACAAAGGGGCTTTATGAATTTTTCAAATTTAAATATCCAACTGAGAAGAAATTTTACGACCTAATTCCTCCCCTTTTGGAGAAAAAATATTTAAAGACTATCTATTATTGCCACATATGTGCCAAAACTTTGAATAAAGGATGTTTAGATGGTGACGGAGAATTAACTGTCCTTGATATTGATTACATTTCCCATTAAGGATGGCACGATAGGACTCCTTAAAAAAGACATTAAGGCATTTGATAGGGAGATGAAGAGAAAAGGTTAAATGAAAAAGACTCTCACTCTTACTCTAATAATTTCAGTTTTGGTTGGATTAATGTTGCCAAATATTTTGGGAGTGAAAGACCCCCTTTACATAGCCATCTCTTTCACCTTAGTCTGGGCCATCTACTCAATTATTCTGCTTGGATACGTTTTTCTGGTTGAAGGGAGGCAAAGCAGAAATAAATTAAAGACAAGAACAGAGGAAGATCCACCTTTTCTTCATTCGATCCAAGAATGGGAAGCCCTTTGGAAAATTACCATTGGGAGATATAAAGACCCCAGAAGGGGGAACCCTGACTGGAATTGAGATGGTAATTAAAACATCCAGAATACCTGACGAAGTTATTGAGGAAATCTTTCCCAAAAAGCTGAAAAGGTATGGAGCATCGGAAAAGGTATATTCCCAACTGAAGGAAATGATTCTTAGGGGTAAGTTGAAAAAGGGGGAAAGTTTATCCTACGAAAGGATTGTTCGGGAGTTTAGTGTAAGTAGAGACGTTGCCCATGGGGTGATTTCTCAATTGAAAAAGGATGGGTTAGTGATTTCTAAGAGAAGAGTAGGGTCATTTGTTACAAAGCCTCTTTAGGAAATCCGATAAGAAGCCTACTCCAGAGAAAGACGTAAAAAAGAGGATTAATTGGAACCAATACCTGAAGCAATAGTGGAAAAAACCTGGCAGGAAGTTGCTGGTTTAAGCCCTGATAGAGCGAAGAAAGAAATGATGAAGATTGGCAATAGCCAGCCGGAGCTCTTGGCCTTCGTGACGGAATCGTCCAAAGAGATGGGTCAGGAAGTCAGAGAGCTTGGGATCTATATGTTTCTTGTTGTCTGCCGGATGTTTCAAGAGGCCCATGGGAAGATCAAAAAGATTTCTTCTGAAGAGATTACCAAGAGCTATGAACATAACGAAGGCCTAATGGAGAGACCGTAATCACGGGTTCTTTCAATTTCACGAAGGCCGCCGAGGAAAACAATGCTGAGAATTTGCTCGTAATCCATGATAGAAAATTGGCTTCACTCTACACGAAGAACTGGCAGGAGCATGAGAGGCATTCGGAGGTCTATGCTGGCAGAGGGAGGTAGAGTTGGCTGAGGGAGAAATGCGGACTAACGCAAAAGAAACCAAAGGAGTGGGTAAGGCGTTAATTAACGCATTGGGTTTTTTTTCCCTTTTGTTTGGTTTGCTCA